>Ga0209596_1004326_pt1 | contig 10879 bp, 12 predicted proteins | sample M_130807_MF_Meta_FD_187314 | JGI IMG/M metagenome (GOLD analysis project Ga0209596, IMG submission 187314) | Freshwater microbial communities from Lake Montjoie, Canada to study carbon cycling - M_130807_MF_MetaG (SPAdes) (version 2) | ecosystem: Environmental > Aquatic > Freshwater > Lake...
CATGAGCACTGACCACACCATGTCCCCCACAGATTCCCCAAAACCAGAAATGGACGAAGGCACTGCCGAAGCCCTCGAGGCTGTTGCAGAAGCTCGTCGGCGCCTCGCTGAGGTGCCAGCAGCCATCGTTGTGGCAAATCATGCCATGGGACTGTTTGAACTAGCCGCCATTCACCTGTCTGCAGAACCGGTGCGCTTATCTGATGCCCAGGTAGCAATTGACGCTCTCGGATTGCTAGTTGATGGCCTTGGAGAGCGCTTAGGAGAGCATCACGACACTCTGGTCGCCGCTCTCGGCAACATACAGATGGTCTTTGTCCAGAAATCGTCTCCGCCTACACCGAACGAATAGAAACCGCTTCAGGGCGTGCTACGCGAAAGCCCGTTCGGAACACTACTTTTCGGCCCACTTCAATTGTGCGAGAGCCATCTGCAATGGACACACAATGGAATGGCCACACGACAGATGCAGAATCAGTGATCTCGCCTAAGCCGTGCGCATCAATAAACGATGTCACCGTACCTGTGAGTTCTTCGCTCAATTCTTCCGACTGCATTAGCTAGTGGATGATTTTAGAAATTGGAATTTCAAGCAGGTCTGATGCACCTGCGTCTATGAGATCTGGAATCAAAGTATTAATTCCGCGTTTGGGAACTACAGATTCAACCGCCACATCACCAGAGGCCAGCCGAGAGACCGTGGGAGATTTTGCTGCGGGCAACAAGGCAAGCACTGCATCTAGCGATGACTCTGCCACGTTCAACTTCAACAACACTTTGTCGCGAGCCTCAAGCGTTCCGGTCAATAATGTCATGATTTGTTGCATGGCGTGCCGTTTTACCGGGTCAGCATATGACTCTTTGTTCGCAATCAATTCCGTATAACTGGTGAGAACGGTGTCAATAATACGAAGCCCCGAAGCGCGTAATGCTCTTCCCGTTTCGGTGATGTCAACGACACAATCGGCTATATCAGGAATCTTTGCTTCGCTTGCGCCGTAGCTCAGACGAATATCTGCCTTGATGCCCCGTTCAGCAAAATAACGACGAGTCATCTCTGGATATTCAGTAGTTACGCGAACTCCATCTTTCAGATCTTTTGCGGACTGAGCAGGTGACGAATCTGCCACGGCTACAACCACACGAACGGGCTGCGATGTGGCTTTTGAGTAACGCAGTTCTCCGAGACTGACAACATCGCTCGATGTTTCTTCAATCCAATCGCGACCCGTGATGCCGATATCGAACAAACCCTCTTGAACATACGAGGCAATCTCTTGCGGACGAAGAATTCTGACCGACTCAACACGTGGATCATCGATTGATGCTTTGTATTCAACGGACGAGGAGCGCACAACCGTAAGATCAGCTGCATCAAACAGAGCAAGTGTTGCGGTCTCTAACGACCCCTTAGGTAAGACAATTTTCAGCACGAGTTGAGGCTAGCGAGACATCCCTTCGGCTCAGGGATGGTTTTACGAAGAGTTAGGAAAATTGAATGATTCCGTGGTCGCTACGGCCACGTAGCCACGCCGAAGCATCCATGACTGCTTTACCTTCTGGTTGTACTGCGACCAGTCGTACCGCCCCGTCACGCGTGCCAACGCATCCGGTCTCATCGCACTGACCAGGGCTCAACTGCACTGTGTCCGTTACACGTTCAACTTTGATGACTTTCAATCGTTGAGAGCCGAGCATCGTGTACGAACGGACTGCTCGAACCCTGCGTGACACTTCAATACTGGAAAGGTTCCACTCGAGACGAAGTTCTTCAGCGCTCACCTTGGTCGCATACGTTGTCTCACCCTGTTGAGGGACTCCTGCCCCTAATCCGACGTTCAATGTTTCAACGAGTAGTTCAGCCCCAAGTACCGCGAGATCTGCAGTGAGGGTTTCAGCTGTATGCGAATCAACAATGTTGATCTCTCGCTGAGCAAACACAAGACCGGTATCAAGCGTTTCTTCCACATTCATGATGCATACCCCTGTTTGTGTATCCCCCGCCAATATCGCTCGCTCGACCGGGGCAGCACCACGCCAACGCGGCAATAAAGAAAAATGCACGTTGACCATTGGAGTCTGCGACAGGACTGCTGCCGGAATGATTTTGCCGTAGGCAACAACAACACCGAGCAGTTCGCGATTGGAATTTTCTTTCAACCACGCCATGTCATGCGACACCTCGATTGAATTGTCGATTGCTAGCTGTTTCACTGGGCTGGGTGTTGTAGATGAACCCCGCCCTCGTCGCGCGTCGGCACGAGTAACGACATGGGCTATTTCAAAACCGTTTCGTATCAATTCCGACAAGATTGTTGCGGCAGCAGTTGGAGTGCCAAGAAATACGAGAGGGCGAGCCTCACGGGTCATGACTACTTCAATCCGATATGGCGGGTCTCTCCTTCAGAGGTTCCCCCATCAGCAATGCGCTTGTATTCAGTCAGCGCCTCTTCACGTTGATCTGGTGTCATACGCTCAAACATGAGAACGCCGTTTAAGTGATCGAGTTCATGTTGGAACAAGCGAGCCAGCAATTCATCTGCTTCGATTTGAATTGTGTTTCCACCGAGGTCGACTGCTTCGAGCAAGACTTCTTTGGGTCGAAGCATTTCAACATACAAACCTGGGATTGACAAACATCCTTCGTCATAGACCCACTCACCACGTGATTCAACTATGCGTGGGTTTAACAAGGTCACTGGTTCCCCATCTACGTCGTACACAAATATTTGTTTCTGAACTCCAATTTGCGGAGCAGCTAGCCCAAGACCTGGTGCTTGATACATAGCCTGAAGCATGGCCTGAGAGAGGCGCACGATCTTTCCGTCGATATTCTCAACTTGCTCAGCTACTGAAGTGAGAACTGGATCTCCGAAGGTGCGAATGTCATAGGCCACAATCTGAAAGGCTACCTGCGGAGACAACATGCCAAAGAACACCCCCTCATCTTCTGACCCGTCCCCACAGCACTATTTTTCTGAATCACCGCAAGCACCCTCACGGCGCAAAGAGTTCTCTGTATCTGGTACTGATGGCGAACTGACACTCTCCACTGATACAGGCGTTTTTAGCCAACATGGCCTCGACAAAGGGACATCGGTATTTCTAGAAGTCATGGCAAAGCACGATGGTGCGCCCATTGCATCAGGATCATCGATATGCGATATCGGATGCGGCTCTGGCGCCATTGCACTTACTCTCGCCGTCCGCTACCCAGAGTGCACGATCTTTGCAGTGGACACCAACAAACGTGCTCGCGACATTTGTCTGGAAAACGCCGCACGTAACGGCCTCAAAAACATTGTTGTGAAGGCTCCCGAAGAAGTCGACCCGTCGATCAAGTTTGCAGTCATGTGGACGAATCCTCCGATTCGTATCGGTAAGTCTGCGCTCCATGACTTGCTCGAATTGTGGCTTGCACGACTCGATACCGACGGAACTGCTTTTCTGGTTGTCAACAAAAATTTGGGTGCTGACTCTTTGGCTCAATGGATGACAGGGTTGTCATACCCCACTACTCGACTTGCTAGTCGCAACGGTTTTCGAGTTCTTGAAGTAAAAGCTCGAGGTTAAAAACGGTACGGATCAATGTGAATTCGTACTGCCACGCCAAATTCAGCTCTGAGCAATGCAACCGCTGCATCTAGTTCTGTCCGAGATGCAGCGCGAACAAGATACGCGTCATCATCACGGGCCATGTGCACCCCTGGAGGTAAAGCGATCTCCGACAATGATCGTGGAGCAGAAACCAGCACTCGCGCGATCGCACCAAAGGGAGGCAGCATCATTGCACGTCGTTGGGCCGTGTCAGCTTCGTTCCACTTCTGCAACGCAACTGACACATCTGATTGCGATAACGCAACGATTAATGGGTTCTCGACTTGACGGGTCTGAATCACCAAAGTTCCCTTGGCTCCCACCATACGAGCGGCTTTAGCGATCATTGACAGAACTTCATGCGCTCCCGTCATCCGCGGTGCTCCCAGATCACGATCGATATCAGCAAAGACAACAGTGTCTGCAGTTGGGATCCGGTGAAGTACAGCCTCAGTGCCGATGAACACTGTCCCCTTGCTCCAATCATCGGGCGAGTCAGATGAAATCTCAATCACCGGGTTACGAGTTGATGCCTGCATCTGGGATACCAGTTGAGATACTCCTCCACGGGGCACAGTGAAAGCAGCACGGCCACATTCCAAACACACCCCGCCATGCATTTCTTGACAGCGCACGCACCACAGATTGTTGTCATCGTCATAGGTCATCAACGACGCACAAGACGGACACGCCTGTACATGACGACATGACTTACAAACGATCAGTCGGGCTTTCCCTTTCGTGTTCAGAACACACACGGTGGTAGCCCCTGATGTGCCAACAGCATCGAGCAATTCACTGGAGAGCAATGATTGAGCTACGGGAATATCAGAAAGATTCACGACGGTTATTCGTGGCCAACCATTCTCGGCATCAACCTGTTTTACGTGACCACTGAGCACGTGCAGGGATTGTGCCGATGGCACTGCAGACGTACAAATGAATGGAACACCTGCCAGACGTGCGCGCTCGCTTGCAACTGCAGTGGCATCCCACGCCGGTGAACGTTCCTCTTTTAACAATTCGTCATGCTCATCGATTACGACAATTGCAGTTACGTCAGGACACGGCGCAAAAACTCCTGAACGTGTTCCAATTACGACATCAACTCCGCCACGTGCACTGTCCCATTCGTCAGGTACCAATGCAGTGCTTAGTCCCTTGCGACGCAAAAACGCTGCTCCCATTGAAGCCATCTTTTGCGAAGGACAAATAACGAGGACCGGGCCAATACAAGCAAGTCGCAACACCGCCGCGAGCGATGACGATGCGGGCGGAATAACAAGCAACCCACCACCTGCTTGAAACATTTCAAACGCAGCTACTGACACTGAGTCAGTGCCGCTGTCTTGTGAACGAGTCCGTCGAGAATGAACTATTCGTTCGCGCATTCGTGGCGCCGAGGCGCTCGACAGAACAGAGCGCCACGATCCCCACCAACGCTCTGAGATCCATTTTGTGAGAGGAATTAGGTCAGGCTCAACTCCCAACCCCGACACAGACACAATCGGCATAAGCCGATCAAGGGGTACTGCCGACGAGTCACCTTCGCCGTAACGAGAGACGAGTGTTATCCATCCACCGACACGACGACCGTTAAGCATGATGCGAATACGCGCACCAATGACTGCTCGACTCTCGAGATCAGTAGGTATGAGGTAATCAAAGACCTTGTCGATACCCGATACGTCCGGAACTACCGACGCAACGAGTGGCGACTGATTGCTCAGAGTTTGACAGCGGCCTTGAAATCAGACAGACGTGACAAGGTTTCCCAAGTGAATTCTGGTTCTGGTCGACCGAAGTGACCGTATGCAGCGGTCTTTGCGTAGATAGGACGCTTCAAATCAAGGTCGCGCACGATTGCGCCTGGGCGCAGGTCGAAGACGTCACGAACAGCTTTTTCAATTGATTCCTCGCTCACGGTATTCGTGCCGAAAGTTTCAACCAAGATGCTGATCGGCTGCGACATGCCAATGGCGTATGCGACTTGCACTTCGCACTTCTCTGCAGCACCGCTTGCAACTACATGCTTTGCAACCCAACGAGCCGCATATGCAGCGGAGCGGTCAACCTTTGAAGGATCTTTACCGGAGAATGCTCCTCCACCATGGCGACCCATACCACCGTATGTATCAACAATGATCTTGCGACCAGTAAGACCAGTGTCAGCATGTGGCCCACCAAGCACAAACTTGCCTGTTGGGTTGATGTAAATCGCAGGATTATCGTCGGAAAATGCAGCTGGAATGATTGGCATGATTACTTGCTCAATCAAGTCTGGACGGATTTCTGTTTCACGACTCACGCCATCACGGTGTTGTGTAGAAATAAGAACTGTTGATAATTTCACTGGGCGACCGTCAACGTACTCAAACGTGACTTGAGTTTTTCCATCCGGACGCAGGTATGGGATCAGTCCGCTCTTGCGAACTTCAGTGAGACGCTCAGCAAGACGATGTGCCAACCAAATAGGAAGCGGCATGAGGTCAGGAGTGTCATTGCAGGCATAACCAAACATCATTCCCTGGTCGCCAGCACCCTGACCATTGATGATGTCTTCGCCGCTTTTTCCACTGCGCTGTTCTTCACTGATATCGACACCTTGTGCGATGTCTGGACTCTGGGCATCGAGTGCCACCACAACACCACAGGTATTGCCATCGAAACCATACGCAGCATCGTCGTATCCAATGCGTTTGATTGCAGCACGAGCGATAGCTGGAATGTCGACGTAAGCGTCTGTTGTTATTTCACCAGACACGACGCACAGACCAGTGGTCAATAATGTTTCACATGCCACGCGACTGTTCGGATCAATGGCCAACAACGCATCAAGTACCGAGTCAGAAACCTGGTCTGCCATCTTGTCCGGGTGACCCTCGGTCACGCTCTCAGACGTAAAAGTGAAATTTCTCAAGGCGACTCCTTCATCATTGCGGACGATGAGCCGCCCGCACCCGTGACACGCTATCTAATACAGCGGTCGCGATGGTGTGTTTGTCGGCAAGTGGTACTTCCAGAGAATCCCCCGACGCAAGCAAAATGGTGACTTCGTTCGTGTCATGTCCGAATCCGACCTGATCGGCGGACACATCATTAGCCACAATCAGGTCCAAATTCTTACGAATTAACTTGCCTCGAGCGTTATCCACAAGGTTGCTGGTCTCAGCGGCAAACCCAACAAGGGTCTGTCCAGCAGGTTTATGAGATCCGAGAAATCCCAAAATATCCACTGTTGGTTCAAGAAGAATTTGAGGAATGCCCTCATCTTTCTTGATCTTTCCGGCAACAGCTTGAACAGGGCGGAAATCAGCAACGGCAGCAGTCATGATGACAACATCACTCGACGGCGCATGACAATTCACAGCGTCCAACATCTGCTGCGCAGTTTCAACGGCCACAACAGTTATTCCAGGAAGAGTCTCACGATCAACGGTGCTGACGATGGTGACAGTTGCCCCACGCTTATGAGCTTGTTCAGCGATTGCGTAACCCTGTTTCCCACTCGAGCGGTTAGCAATGACTCTCACTGCATCGATTGGTTCACGAGTTCCACCCGCCGTCACCAGAACTGATGTGCCGAACAAATCTTTTTCGGAACCGTTCAGCACAGTTGTCACTGCGTCAACAATGGATGCCGTATCTGCAAGTCGACCAGTGCCAATGTCCCCGCCCGCCAAGCGTCCAGATTGCGGTTCAACAATGATCACTCCTCGCGAACGCAACAAAGCGATGTTGTCGACCACCGCTGGGTGTTCCCACATCTCGGTATGCATCGCTGGACACAGCACAACGGGCGCCCGAGTAGCAATCAGCGTGGCACTGAGAAGATCATGCGATAGACCCATGGCATATGCAGCGATGACTCGCGCTGTGGCTGGAGCAACGACAATGACATCGGCATTCTGACCTAGTCGTGTGTGAGGAATAGGAGACGCGTCGTCCCACAAACTTGTGTGCACTGGTTCAGATGCAAGTGCTGACACCGTGACAGGACCAATAAATCGATGAGCATCTTCGGTCATGATGGGCGCAACATGTGCACCAGCATCAACTAATTGTCGACACAGCTCCACTGCCTTATACGCAGCGATGCCGCCTGAGATTCCAAGAACGATGGAGCGACCGCGTAGAGACTTCATCACGACTTTCGGGTGGGTGTAGAGCGGGATGATCCCGAAAAACTATTCAGCGTCAGATTCGACAGCGTCAGCGACTACGTCGCCTTCGACTTCACCAAAGGCGGCAGCTGCTTCAGCTTCCATCTCGTCATATGGCAAACGCTCGACTTTAACAATTTTGTCAGCAGCGATTTCTTCGAATGCAATTGAGAGAGGCTTACGAGCAACAGATGACACCTGTGGTGGGACCATGTGACCAAGACCTTCACCCAATTGGTTGAAGTACGAGTTGATCTGGCGCGCACGATATGAAGCAAGCGTGACAAGGCTGAATTTAGAGTCAACGCGATCAAGCAAACCTTCAATGTTTGGATGAATCATGGAGTCGTTCTGACGGGACATGGTGGACCTCCGAAGTCGCCCAAAGGTTATCGGCGTTCGGCCCGTGCCGCACCGATAATCCCTTGAATCTCTGCGACTGCGCGCTCAAAATCGTCATTTATAACCACGACATCAGCCAGCACGGCCCCCTCACGCTCTTCATCTTCGGCTTTACGCAGGCGCTCGACGACGTGATGGTCCGGGTCGCCACGGCCTTGTAGACGGCGTTGTTGTTCTTCACGAGATGGCGGACGAACAAAAACGAGAATTGCTTCTGGGTGACTGATCTTGACTTGCTGCGCTCCGTGCAGTTCGATCTCAAGAACTATGTCGAACCCTGAATCAACAGATGGCCGTGGCGAGCCATACAAATTTCCTAAGAACTCTGTCCATTCAAGAAAACCGTTGTCAGCAATATGCTGTTCAAAATCAACCCTATGCACAAAAACATACGCATCATCTGATTCACCTTCGCGCTGAACTCGAGTGGTCCACGACCGACTCAACCACAATGTTGAATCACGCTGAATCAATGCTTCAACAATTGTTCCCTTACCGGCTCCACCTGGGCCAGAGACAATGACAATGATCGGCTCCGTCATCGCGGATTCTCTACCGCTTCGATTAGTGCTCGACACTGGGATTCAGTGAGTTCATGAACTCGCGACAAAGGCGCAATGCCAAGATCTGCCATCAGCCGACGGCCGGCCACTTTGCCGAGACGAGGCGACACATCAAGAAGTTTCACAACATAGACCTGAGCGTCACACGAGTTATGTGGGGCCTTCAATACAGACGCCAGATTGCCTTTCGACGATTCCAGCACTGCAGCAACACGAGCATCACGCAATTGCGCAACTACTTCCAAGTCTGTGTTCGTGCTTTCCATAACCCAATGATAGTTCCGAGAAGGCGTTTGCGGGTCTCAAATGATGAATCAGACCTGATGTACAGCATTCACAATGGTCGACCAAGAGGACGCGCCGAGCGCATGCGCACGAGTGGCGGCGGCACGAGCAATTCGCCATGTTGCGTCAGGCCGAGCAAATGAAGCCGTCCCGACCTGCACTGCATTAGCCCCAGCCATCATCATTTCGATTGCATCATCACCTGACGCAATTCCACCAACTCCGACGATGGCAATGCCTGGCAGTGCCACACGAATATCATGAACAGCTCGTACAGCAATGGGACGAATAGCTGGACCAGATAAACCGCCACCACCATTACCAAGGCTTCGACGTGACGTGCGTACATCAATCTGCATGCCGAGCATTGTGTTCATCACGGTGACAGCAGAAGCTCCGGCATCAGACACTGTTGTAGCAACTTCAACAATGCGGTCGGTATTGGCGCTCAATTTGGCCCACACAGGAACCTGTGACCGAGCACACACCGCTGAAATAATTTGACCAGCGAGCGACACGTCGTGGGCAATGATTCCGCTGCGGCCCTCAAGATTCGGACACGACAAGTTCACTTCAATTGCGCTAATCCGATTTCCGGCAGCCACTAATTGTTCCGCTGCTAACACGTACTCTTGAACGGTGCGACCCCAGATGCTTGCAATAACTACGGCGCCTTCTGATTCGAGCTTTGGCAAAGACTCATTAATCCACGACACAACACCAGGACCCTGTAGGCCAACAGCGTTCATCATGCCGCTTGCAGCAACATTCACACGTGGAGACGGGTTACCTGGCCATGGCTCATGGAACAAACTCTTCACAACCACTGCACCGAGACGACGTAGCGGCATGTACCCAGAAAGCTCAACATCATGTCCGCTAGTACCTGACGCAGTCATGAATGGATTAGAGAGAAGGACTCCCCCCACATTCACACCGCCCATGGCATCGAGATAACGCGCACCGCGCTGCATTGTCATGCTCTGCCGTGATATTCCTGCAGTGATCTCACTTCGACCTCGCTTGAGCGTTGCTCCCACAAACCATTGACTGCTGCTAACGCTGCTTCAACAGTTGTAACTGACGATACGCCATTTGCATTTGCTGCTTTGCGAATCGCTTCGCCATCTTGGCGCGATCCTCGCCCATGAGGGGTATTCACCACGAAGCTAATCTCGCCACTTGCCACTAATGCGGCCGCGTTCTCAAGAGAGGACCCTTCAATCTCTGACAACTTGCCAACAATTCGATCAACTGGTAAACCAAATTTAGCCAAGTAGTTCGCAGTGCCTGTTGTTGCTGCGATTCCAAGACCCAGATCTCGCAATCGTTTGGCGACGACAATTCCGGCTGGCTTGTCACCATCATTGAACGACAAGAACACAGTTCCAGAAGTTGGTAGAACAGTTCCGGCTGCAGTTTGTGATTTAACGAACGCACGACCAAAAGTTCTATCGATTCCCATCACTTCTCCTGTCGAACGCATTTCAGGCCCCAAAGCTGTATCAACATCAGGAAACCGATTAAAGGGCAATACTGCTTCCTTCACCGATACATGGCCACCTGTTACCGGTGGCACTAGCAAACCTTCCACTCGCAGTTCGGCAAGCGTTGCCCCCAACATCACGCGACTTGCCACTTTGGCTAATGGCACACCTGTTGCCTTCGCAACGAATGGAACCGTACGAGATGCTCGCGGATTTGCTTCGATAACAAAGACCGTGGTTCCGAGAACAGCGAACTGAACATTGATAAGTCCTCGTACATCTAATGAGTTTGCAATGGACGTTGTATATGCACTGATGACTTCAACAACCCAAGCCGGAAGAGTCTGTGGCGGAATGGCGCATGCCGAGTCGCCAGAGTGAA
>Ga0209596_1004328_pt1 | contig 10878 bp, 11 predicted proteins | sample M_130807_MF_Meta_FD_187314 | JGI IMG/M metagenome (GOLD analysis project Ga0209596, IMG submission 187314) | Freshwater microbial communities from Lake Montjoie, Canada to study carbon cycling - M_130807_MF_MetaG (SPAdes) (version 2) | ecosystem: Environmental > Aquatic > Freshwater > Lake...
ACTTGTTTGATCTGGCAACTGATTTCACATCGTTCTACGAACATTGTCCTGTGCTGAAGGCAGACAATGATGCAATGCGGGATTCGCGTCTTGCGTTGTGTGACGCCACAGCACGAATTATGTCTGAGGGGCTTGGCCTTCTCGGAATTAGAGCACCGGAGCAAATGTGAGCGCAATCCCACTTCGACTATTGCCAGATTCTGCAACCATCGGCACAGACGATTCATTATCAATTGGGGGCGTTCGTGTTGCAGAACTTGCCGCCCAATATGGCACCCCATTGTTTGTCTACGACGAAGAACATTTGCGTGCGCGTTGCCGTGCGGCAGTTAATGCGTTCGGGGCAGGCAATGTTGTCTACGCCACAAAAGCTTTTATCTGTGGTGCAATGGCTCGTCTAGCGGACGAAGAAGGATTATTGCTTGATGTCGCAACCGGCGGAGAACTACACACTGTTCTTCATGCGGGAGTTCCTGCAAGCAGTTGCGTTCTGCATGGCAATAACAAGTCACTCGATGAACTTCGTATGGCAATCGCCGCAGGTATTGATCACATCGTGGTTGACAGTTTTGACGAAATTGATCGAATCGAAAAACTCCACAACGACGGATTGCCCGTTGTGCGAGTTCAATTGCGCATTACGCCGGGTGTGCATGTGCACACGCATGAATACGTCTCCACTGGCCAGGACGATTCAAAGTTCGGCTTCAACTTAAATAATGGCGATGCGCACAAAGCCATTGCGCGTGCTCAGGCTTCGTCAGCAGTTGACCTAATTGGCATTCATTGCCATATCGGCTCCAATGTGTTCGCTGTCGACAATTTCGCAGAGGCAAGCAAAGTAATGGTTGATCTGTTCTCAACATTGAACTTGTCAGAACTCACTTTGGGTGGCGGACTCGGTGTTGCATACACAGAAAATGAAGAAGCACCGACCATCGAACAATGGGCGCAGGTTCTTCAACGAGCAACGCAATCATTACCTGCCGGTTCGAATGTTTCTGTTGAACCGGGCCGAAGCATTGTGGCGTCGGCGGGTATCACTGTGTACACCGTTGGCACCGTGAAGCCCGTTGACGGAATTCGCACATACATATCTGTTGACGGGGGAATGAGCGATAACCCGCGCCCTGTTCTCTATGGCAGCGGATACGAAGCTTTCGACCCTGCACGCATGTCTGCTGATCGAACAGACAGTGCCCGCATCGTTGGCAAGCATTGCGAGAGTGGCGACATTCTTGTTGAGTCCGCCGCCGTTGCGCCGAATGTTTCTGTCGGTGATTTGTTAGTTATGCCAGTCACGGGCGCCTATGGGTATTCCATGGCGAGCAACTACAACAAAGTCATGCGACCAGCTGTGGTCTTTGTTTCACAGGGCGAATCACGCCTTGTGGTGCGTCGTGAAACATACGACGACCTCGTTCGCCTCGACCTGTAACTAACCTGCCACACCCACTTCGTACGGTAAGTACTAACTGAGAGGGTTATATGAGCGATATTGAATTTTGTCCGGAATGTGAAGCGCCAGTCATTGGATTCGGAGACGATATTCGGTGCACCAGCTGCGGCTTGACCTATCGCGAGATGGTTGACCTCATTGATGATGACTTCCTCGACGGTCTCGGCGGAGATGATGCAATGGGGACCGATGAAATGGACGATATGGCCGAGAATGATTACGCCTCGGACATTGGTGACTCCGGTAGTGGCGGAGACGGCAACTCCGACAACTGGTAGCCCGATACGAATTGCAGTATCAGCCGTGCGTCTCTAGGGCTTTCTAAATGTCCCTTTCGGGGCGGTGGCCGTAGCCGTAGGCTTGGTACCTATGGCAAAAGCCCCCGCGCCTCAATCAATCGTTCGAATCGGAGTTCTTGGCTGCGGCAATGTCGGTGCTGCGTTCGTTCAACTCGTTGAGCGCCAGGCCGACATCATTGAGGCTCGTACCGGAGTGCGTTTACAAGTAGCCAATGTTGCTGTGCGCAACATCAGCCGAGACCGTGAAGTCGCACTCGCCGACGGAGTGCTGACACGTGACGCACATGCTGTTGTTGCAGACCCATCAATTGATCTCATTGTTGAAGTGATTGGTGGTATTGAACCGGCCCGTGAACTTATTTCTGCAGCCTTGGCAAATGGCAAACCAGTCGTCACAGCAAATAAAGAATTGCTTGCCAATGTTGGTCACGAACTGTGGGCTCAATCTGACGCTGCTGGTGTTGACATGTTATTTGAAGCTGCAGTCGCAGGTGGTATTCCACTGATTCGTGCATTACGTGAATCTTTGCGCGGTGAACCTATTACTCGCGTCATGGGAATAGTAAACGGCACAACAAATTTCATTCTCACGAAGATGACAGAAGAGGGTGCTGACTATTCAGCAGCACTCAGTGAAGCGCAACGCCTTGGTTTCGCAGAGCGCGACCCAACAGCCGATGTTGAAGGTTTCGATGCCGGCGCAAAAGCAGCGATTATCGCAAGCATCGCTTTTGGTGCACGCATTGTTGCTGGTGATGTCTACCACGAAGGCATTAGCGGCATTACAGCTGCCGACATAGCCATTGCCAAGCGACTCGGGTACGTAGTGAAGTTGCTTGCTATCGCGGAACAAGAAAATCAGTCTGACCCAGTGGCGGTGCGCGTGCATCCGGCCATGGTTCCTGTTGCGCACCCACTTGCAAGTGTTCGTGATTCATACAATGCGGTCTTTGTTGAAGGCGATGCAGTTGGTTCTTTGATGTTTTATGGTCGCGGAGCTGGCGGATCACCCACAGCATCTGCAGTACTTGGCGATGTCATTGATGCAGCAGTCAACTTGCGAAAAGGAACACACGGCACAATCGGCGCATTTGCCCGAGTACCGGTATTGCCAATTGATGAAACATCATCGCAATATCTCATCGGTCTCGATGTGGAAGACAAGCCCGGTGTCTTGCACGCCATCACAGGCGTGTTTGCAAGCCACGGCGTAAGCATTCGCGCAGCAGAACAAGAAGGAATGGGTGAAGACGCTCGTTTGGTCTTCATTACCCACCGCGCAAAAGAATCTGATGTCCAAGCGTGTGTTAGCGAGTTCCGTAAGTCACCAGCTGTGCGACGTGCGTCTGGCCTGATTCGCGTTATTGGCGAATAGTTTTCATGAAGTACGTTTCCACGCGTGGTGCAGCGCCCATTTTGGGTTTTTCCGATGTCGTTCTTGCTGGTTTAGCCAACGATGGAGGCTTGTATGTTCCTGAAGTATGGCCAAGTCTTGGCCCTGTGACATCTGGTTCGTATGCAGAGCTTGCTGCATCGGTCTTTGTCCCGTATGTCGGCGCAGATATCGATAACGCCACAATGCTGCGACTGTGTAATACCGCGTATTCCACATTCCGCCACCCAGACGTTGTGCCCATTGTTCCGCTTGAAGCAGGCCATCACCTGATGGAATTATTTCACGGGCCAACGCTTGCTTTCAAAGATGTTGCATTGCAATTGCTAGGTCAATTATTTGATCACATACTCACGCAACGCAATGAGAAGGTCACCATTGTGGGCGCTACCAGTGGCGACACTGGAACTGCAGCGATTGATGGCGTAAAGAATTGTGCAAATATCAACATCATCATTTTGTATCCACATGGTCGGGTCAGTGATGTACAACGCAAGCAAATGACCACGGTTGATTCTCCAAATGTGCGCACTGTCGCCATTGATGGAACGTTTGATGATTGTCAGGACTTGGTGAAGGCCATGTTTAACGACGCGCCTTTCCGTGAAAAGCACAATCTGTCAGCTGTCAACAGCATCAACTGGGCTCGGGTAATGGCCCAAGTTGTCTATTACTTTGAAGCCACTCGCCAGGTGGGCGGCCCCATTGATGTCACCGTGCCAACAGGCAACTTCGGCAATGTTTTAAGCGGTTGGATTGCAAAGCAGATGGGCGCTCCGATTCGCCATCTCATCGTTGCCTCAAATGAGAACGATATTCTGACGCGCTTCTTTGATTCACAATCAATGGCCATTACGGGTGTGCACCCGACACTGAGCCCCAGCATGGATATTCAAGTGTCATCCAACTTTGAGCGCTTGCTGTTTGAGATGAATGATCGCGATGGGGCAGTGACTGCTTCGCAACTCACTCGTTTCCGCGACAAAGGCTTGTCAGTCGAGCCAGATCAGTTTGAAAAATGGATTGCACCAACATTCCGCGCATCTCGTGCAACTGACCACGACACTCTTGCGACTATTCGTTCTGTGTATGAAGACTTTGACATGTTGATTGATCCGCACACGGCCGTTGGTGTGAAAGTTGCACGCGAGTTTGCCGAAGATGGCATTCCGATGCTCACGATGGCTACTGCGCACCCAGCAAAGTTCCCCGATGCAGTGGAACGGGCAACTGGCGTACGCCCAGGCTTGCCAGAGCACTTTTCGAATTTGTTTGACTTGCCTGAATTCACTACACAATTGCCAAATGATCTGGCAACAGTTGAGGCCTTTGTGGCCGCGCAAGTGAAGTAACTGGCTACACGCCGCACTTGCGACTATGAAGAGCAGGTCGCTCTTACGGTTTCAGCCAGGTTGACGAAATCAGTCATCGCTTGGTGAAAGTCAGGTGATTGTGAATCTCCGGCGCGAAAACGTTTGGCCACCCACACGTTCATGTTGTGTCCGTCATCGGCAACTTCAATGGAAACTGGCCAACAAAGGTCGGGGAGTCCTTCACTATTCTGAAAATCTTCGAATTCCATAGGAGCGAGCCCGGCAACCAATGTCGCAAGTATTTCCTCGCTGAATGGTGAACCAACAATTGAAAGTGCTGCAAGCTCGAAATCGTGATGAGGGTTTTCAATGGGCGACACCCACGAGTCTTCTTTGTCAAGCACCACCTCATCTGCAACGTCGCACGTTGCTGGCCCCATGTAGTACTCGATGCCATGAAATACCATCTGTTCAAGTTCATGACGGTTTTCGTAGTTGATTTCGTCAAAGTTCGCACCTGACAGGATCATCCAGTCGATGACTGCAGTTATTTCCTTCCGTACCAATAGGTCTCGAAATTCTTCTGGGAATGACATGTGTGTTGCCTTTCTATTTTTTGTTAGGGAATATCTCGTTTACTGCGGCTTCAAAACGATTAAACAATGGCTGTGAAAATCGGTCGTAAGTCTTGTTCTCCTTGAAGGCTTCAAGAAGGCCTTGGTACCAAGCTTTTTGTAACGTTTCACCAGCGTTGAACTTTGACCACACTTCTTCTCGTTCATCATCGTTCTTGCCGCGAAGATCAGCCGCCGTATTTTCTGCGTTGTATGTCTTGTCAGCAAGCGCCACCAACACTGACGGATCTTTCATGGTCTTTTTCTTTAATTTTTCGAGGTACTTACTTTTTCGAGCCCACCACTCATCAGCTTTGTTTTTGTCCGCTTGAGCTTTCTTCTCTGCGTCTTTTTCTGCCTTGGTGGCATCAGTGCACGCGTCAACAATCTTCGCAACAGTCTTTCCAAATTTTTTATCAATTTGCTTCACTGATGTGGAAGTGTCTTCAACCATGTCGTGGAGGAAAGCTGCGATTGTCTGATTTTCGGTACCGCCAGCTTCGATAACTGCAGATGCAACTCCGAGTAGGTGGCCGATGTATGGGATGTTGCTCCCTTTTCGAACGTGACCTTTGTGTCCCTCGCAGGCCATTTCAAAAGCCTTGTAAAACTTGCTCGATGGTTTCCACTTGGGTTTAATCTTTGGTGTCTCGCTCATAGGGCGGTCCTTTCCGGTAGCGACTGGCAACTCTGGAAGGTCGAGGCGCCTCGTCGGGTCTCTCACTCATGAATGTACTGCATGGGTGTGACACGGTTTTCACCTGGGTACGTGAAGTAACTGGCTACACGCCGCAGTTCTGCATAAGGAACGTATTGAAGCGCGATGATGCTTCGGTGATGGCAGGGTCTGATCCGATTTTTGTCAAAGCGTCACGTACTGTTGGTTTCTTAGCGATGGCAAGTAAGTCGTATTTGTTTGCTTTGAAGATGTTGTTCATTGCAACGACGCCGTTGGCCATCATAGATGTGTCTTTTTTCACTGAACTCGGAGCGAGTACTTGCAATTTCAACGACAAGTCAGTGATCTTTGCCCATGCTTCTGCCATTTGAGTTGGATCAGTAATTGCTGTGGGGTTTTCACCGTGTGGACCAGACACGGCTGCATTCAACTTCGACGAAGCAGCACAGAACTTTGCGTATGCGGGATTGAGTTTTCCAGTTGTCGAAGGGACACCAACCGACGACGAAGTGGAAGCGTTACTTGAGCCGCCACATGCGGCAAGAAGACAAAGGGAAGCGACGACGATTCCCGTTGAACGGACTCGCATCTATTTCATTCCTAAGAATTTGCCCAACTTGTTGCGGCGACCTGTACGGGAGAGGGGGATTCCCGTTGCACGCGAGATTTTGCGCTTTGCGGCGGTGACGCCAATGGCTCGTTTCCACGAGAATGTAAGGCCAGGACCGAGTTTCATGAGTCTGACCGTACCAGTGGGGCACTCCTAGATGTTGGGCATCGTTGCTGTCGGGGGTGCACCCCGCTAGGGTGAAGGTCGCTCGGGTGTCCGAGTTCTCCCCGCCCAAGTCTTTGGGGGGTCGAGATGGAGTAGCTCCTTCAAACCTTTTGCAGGTGCGCCCAAACCCCTAGATCCAACCGTGGAACGGTTGAACGAAAGCAGGAAATCATGGCTGCAGAAGCTCTTGAGAAATCCGCCCTTGAATCCAAGGACAAAGATCAGTTGATGGCAATCGCCGGTGCGCTGGGCGTCAAAGCCGGTGCCCGCGATTCGAAAGCCACATTGGTCGACAAGATTCTGGAAAAGACTGGTGCCAATGACGCACCAGCAGCGCCAGCACCACGTGGACGTGCGCCTCGTAATGAAGAGCCAGTTGAAGAGTCCGATTCTGATGACGAACGCCCAGCCCGTGAACCACGTGGTTCCCGTAATGATCGCGGAGACCGTGGTGACCGCGCAGATCGTGCGCCTCGTGGTGAACAGTCTTCTAACGAATCCTCAGAACCAGTTGTGTATGTCGGTGCCGATGGTGAGCCGTTAGCCGAATGGGAAATTGAATTAGCCCAGCACGAAGGCCGTACCGGAGAACTAAAGCAGCAAGGTGCCGGACAAGGTCGCGGCCCTCGCAATGATCGTGGAGATCGTGGTGACCGACCAGAACGCGGACCACGTCAGCAGAATCAGAATCAAGGTCAGCGTCAGCAGGGCCAAGGAAATCGTCAACAGAATCCGAATCAAGGACCTCGTCAACAAGGCGAAGGCGATTGGGATGCTCGAGGTGGACGTAACAGTCGTCGACGTCGTGGTCGCAATGGTCGCGATGAAGGCCCACAGGGCGAAGATCGTTTTGAATCGCGTGATGAAGTCAGCAATGAACCAATCAGTACAGAGCCAGTCAAGGTAGAGGGTTACCTTGACTTGCGCGATGAGGGCTACGGCTTCTTGCGCATTGGCGGATACATGCCAACAAGTCAAGATGCATACATTCCTGTGAAGCTCACGCGCCAATTTGGTTTACGTAAGGGTGATCATGTTTCTGGTTTGTCACGTCCTGCTGGTCGTAACGAAAAGAACCCAGCAATGCTGGAGATTTACACCATCAATGGTCAGGATCCCGAGAAGGCGCGTCATCGTCCTCGCTTCGAAGATCTCACTGCGTTGTTCCCTGATTCAAAGTTGCGTATGGAAGATCCAAGTGATCCGACAAACATGACAGCACGTATCATTGACCTCATTGCACCTATTGGTAAAGGTCAGCGCGGAATCATCGTGTCGCCACCAAAGGCCGGTAAGACCACAGTGATGAAGACCATCGCTGCATCAATTGAGAAAAACAACCCTGAAGTAAAACTAATCGTGTTGCTCATCGACGAGCGTCCAGAAGAAGTAACTGACATGCGTCGCACCGTTAAGGGCGAAGTTGTTGCGTCAACATTCGACCGCCCAAGTGATGAGCACACGCACATTGCAGAAATGGTGAGCGAAAAAGCTAAGCGCATGGTCGAGATGGGTGAAGACGTTGTCATCATCCTCGACGGAATTACCCGTTTGTCACGCGCGTATAACTTGGCAGCGCCCGCAACTGGTCGTGTCATGTCCGGTGGTATCGACGCTGGTGCGTTGTACCCACCGAAGAAGTTCTTTGGAGCTGCCCGAAACGTTGAAGAAGGTGGCTCGCTCACCATTCTTGCAACAGCTCTTGTTGATACAAACAGCCGCATGGACGAGGCAATTTTCGAAGAATTCAAGGGAACCGGAAACATGGAATTGCGTCTTGACCGCCGCATTGCAGAGCGCCGCGTTTTCCCTGCAATCGACGTCGATGCTTCAAGTACCCGTCACGAAGAACTGCTGTTCGAGCGCAAGCAACTCCAGTTGGTCTGGAAACTGCGTCGAGTGCTCAGTGGCCTTGCCCAGGACGGGAACCCCGCTCCAGGCTTGGAAATGCTGATGGACCGCCTGAAGACCTTCGGTACCAACGACGAGTTCTTGGCTGAAATCGCTAAGACGCCCGGCGCCTAGTCCCGATACACTTCAGAGTCCGTTTCAAAGAGATGACAGAGATATGAAAACCGAAACACATCCTGAATACGCAGAGATCAGCGTCAAGTGCTCATGTGGCAACACTTTCACCACACGCAGCATTCGCAAGGTTCCCATCGTTCTAGAACTATGCAACGAGTGCCACCCATTCTTCACCGGTAAGCAGAAGCTTGTCGACACTGGTGGACGCGTCGAGCGCTTCAACAAGCGTTATGGTGAGCGCGCCAACGCACCTGCACGCCCAGAGTGATTTTTTGTGACGCGTGCGTCACAAACCTCCATCTGTATTAGTTATGACTGATGTGAACACCGCCGATCTTGATCGACGTTCTCGATTACTTTCCATTAAGTTGCGCTCGCTTGTCCGCGAACATCTCGCTCTGACATCTGATCTTGAAGGCACTACTGAATCGTTTGCTCTCGGAGCAAGTTTTCTTACGGTCGATGCGATGTGGGTTCTGATAGACGGCGATGCGTCACGTTCGTTAGGACCCGTGTTGGCGTGGACATCTCAATTCGAATGTCCAGTGAATCTTTTAGTGGAAAACAACTCGGGCCTTCTAGCGCGACGCGCGTCATTGTTTGACGTTGATATTTCGGTTTGGCATGTTGATGACCACACCATTACGCGAGCGATTGCTGAACCACACATCGTGTCAGCGTCTGCGACTGATGCCCATCTGTCGTTTGTCGACGTCATCGAATCATCTGGTGCTGATGCATTGGTTGAACACGGTGTTGTTGTGGGAGAAGTACGTGGCCTAGAAATGTGTCGCGTGGTTGATGATGTCACTACAGGTGACGTTCGTTTGGAAGTTGGCATGGGCCGACACGACAGAGAAGCATTCACCATGATTCATGGCGAACTGCCAACTGCCCAAGCAATGCGTCAAGTGATTGATGCGGTACTCCCACATCGGACTGAAGGCGCAGACTCGCATCCGTTTAATCAGTTTGGTGTTGAACGCCTTTCCCGATGGAAGGCAATCAAAGATCCCTCGTCTATTGGTTTTTCTACTCTTGCTCCGGCTGACCCGCCAGTACTGCGCACGAACGTGAAAGATTCTGTGCCGTGTGTTGCAATTGGCCTCACAGGTGCGAAGCGTTTATCAACTGCAGTGTTTGTGCATGGCGTCGACCTTGACTGTGTGAGTTTTGCGGTTGATGCGGCATCACGCCTTGGCACGCAAGACGTCACCATTGTGGTACGTCGTCGTGATGTAATTGCATCAATCGAGCGCTTGGCAAATATGGCATCAATTCACGTGCGTCTTGCGTATCTGTCCTGAGAAATTTTGGTTGAGATGCAGTATTTCATGAAGAATTTCATTCCAAAATCTCGTCTCGTATTCGTACTTGCTCTGGTCGTGCTATCCGCATGCAGCAAGTCCTCTGTGTCACAGAGCGATGATTCTGCTGGGGCAACTGGAACCACAACGACAACTGTTCCTATTTCAACCACTGTTCCATGGGTGAAAGGTGCGCCAGAAGCTGCATGGGCAGCGTGGTTAACAACATTTGCGGTTGTCGACGCTTCAGAAATTTCTGAAAGCGAGTGTGGAGTTTTTGCCGTGCTGGTAACTGAGGAGAGCCTTACTTTTTATTCGTGGGATGGCGTGCAGTGGTCAGACAATTCCGACGTCTTAGGCGGTGGTCGCGGCAAATATCCGTTGAAGGTGTACAGCTCTGACTACACGAATGATGGAGTGATTGATTATTTCGTCACGTATCGAACAAGGAAAAACAGCGGGCCGACTTTCGGGGGATTTTTCACCATTCCATGGAGCGGTGACTTGCGATGCGTATGGGGTTGGGTTGATATCGACAACGGCCGCGATATTTCAAAGGTGATTGATTCTCCAGAAGTCGACCAGCGAAAAGGCCGGGTGTACGCCGCTGGCTATGTGAATCGCCGTTACAGCAGTCGTAGACAGTTGAAATATTCTCCTTCAGCCAATTCTTTTGTGTTTGACGATGTGTTCCAGAAATAACGCTGCGCCAACCCTCTAACCTTGTGTTGCATGAACAGCCGCCTTGAATCCATTGAGCGGGACTACAACGAGCTTGAAGTAAGTCTTGGTAGCCCTGAGGTTCTCGGTGATCAAAATCGCCTGCGCGAAGCGTCGCGCAAGTACAAGCAACTCACACCGCTTGTGCAATGTATTCGTGATTTGTGGTCTGCCCGTGGCGATGCAGCGGCGGCTAAAGAACTCATGATTGAAACCACCGGAGATGAGCGCGAGTCTTTCCGCGTTGAAGCAACTGCAGCAGAAGCACGGGTTGAAGAACTTGAAGCGCAA
>Ga0209596_1004329_pt1 | contig 10876 bp, 9 predicted proteins | sample M_130807_MF_Meta_FD_187314 | JGI IMG/M metagenome (GOLD analysis project Ga0209596, IMG submission 187314) | Freshwater microbial communities from Lake Montjoie, Canada to study carbon cycling - M_130807_MF_MetaG (SPAdes) (version 2) | ecosystem: Environmental > Aquatic > Freshwater > Lake...
GGCCTTTCTGGCGGGCGACCGCACCGAGCAACTCAGCAGCCGCGACCACCTCGACCCCAAGATCCGCTGGTTCCCCAAAGAAATGGAACAATTCGTCCCGCTCCTTCAAGCGGCGGACCAAAAGACCGACGCCCTCGCCGCCCGCCTGACCCGCGTCACCGCACTTGAGACCGCCCGTTGAATCGCCATGACTGCTCACCGCTTGCACCCCGTCTCCCACCGAGCACTCATCCAGGCCGCGGCCTTCGCAGCCCTCTGCCTGTCTGGAACCCTCCTGGCCACCCAAACACCCGCCGAAGAACTGGCTTCCTTGAACGTGGCCGAGGGCTACTCCATTAGCCTCTTCGCCAGCGAAGCCGACGGCGTGGTCAAACCCACCCAAATCCGCTTCGACGGCGATGGTCGACTCTGGGTCACCACCACCACCAGTTATCCCCAGATTCGCCCCGGCGAGGCCCCGCGCGATCGCATCGTCGTACTCGAAGACACCGATCACGACGGCCGGGCCGATCGCTCCACCGTGTTCGACGACCAACTCCACATGCCGCTCGGGCTCGAGCTCGGCGACGGTGGCGTTTACGTGGGAGCGGCCGACCAACTGCTCTTCCTCAAGGACACCGACGGCGATGGCAAGGCCGACGTGCGACGCGTGATCTTCAGCGGATTCGGAACCGGCGACACCCACCAGACCCTCAACTCCTTCACCTGGGGCCCCGCTGGTGAACTCATGATGAGCCAGGGCCTCCACGCCATTAGCCGCATCGAAACCCCCTGGGGCAACGAGACGCTCCACCAGGCCGGCATTTGGCGATTCTGGCCCCGCCGCATGAGGCTCGACCCCTTCTGGGACGGAGCCATGGGCGCCCACAATCCCTTCGGCACCACCTTCGACCGCGCCGGCCAACCCTTCGTGTTCGCCGGCAACGGCCACGGCATCGCCCACCTTACGCAGGCGATGATCCGCACCGAGCACTTCGAGGCGCATCCGCCGCTGTGGAACCAAGGCCGCAAGTTTGGAGGAGCCGACATCGCCGACAACAGTCACTGGCTCCCCGAGCACCGCGGAGAATTTGTGGCGGGCGGGTATCTTCATAACAGCGTCGAGCGATTCCGCCTCACCCCCCGCGGAGCAACCTTCCAGGTCGACCGGCTGCCGCCCCTGGTTGAATCGACCAACACCGCCTTCCGTGTGGTCGATGTGCGCTTTGGTCCCGATGGCGCCCTGTACCTCTGCGACTGGTTCAACTCCCTGATAGGCCACTACCAAACGAGCTTCCGGCATCCCGACCGCGACAAGACCCGCGGACGCATTTGGCGCGTGTTCGCCAAGGGGCGTCCGGCCCTGCGTGCCCCTGCGCTCGAGAAGGCTCCTCTGCCCGCTCTCTTTGACGCGCTGCTTTCTCCTGAGCGCTGGAACCGACAACTCGCTGCCCGCGTCCTCAAGGACCGACCGACCGAACCCGTGGTCGCCGGCCTCCAAAATTGGGTGCACGCCGCGCCGTCCGCAGAGGCGGGTCTTGATCGAATATACGAAGGCATTGGTGTCCTCGCCTCACACGAAGTTCCCCATGCGGAATTCATCGAACTCCTCTCTCTCTCCAGCAATCCCGACCACCGCGCCCGCGCCGCGCGAATTACCGGTCACTGGGCCAGCCGCCTGAAGGATCCTCTGGAAGTGCTGACGCGCCTGGCTGCGGACACCGAAGCCACAGTGCGTCTGGAAGCCGTGGTCGCCTGCGCCTATGTGCCGGACGCGCGCGCCGTAGAGGTCGCTTCCATCGCCATGGAGAATGCCACGGGTAAGCCCGAAGAAGCCCCCGTGGCCTATGCCTTCACCCAATGCGTCCACGCCCTCAAGCCGCTGTGGAAAGGCCCCTACGCGCTAAGCTCCCTGAGCTTCGGCAACAACCAGCGCCGACGCGACGCCTTTGCCCGAGCCGATCGGAGCGCCGATACTGTGGACGAAGCGGCGACCCGATTGCGACGCGTCCAAGAAGTCGCTCTTCCGGCGGACACCCAAGCCTCGCTCGTCGAGTCCGTGCTGACTGCCGCTCGGCCTCAAGACATCCCGCTTCTGCTGGCCCCTCGAACCTTCACGGTCGGAACTGCCTATGATGCCGGAGCCCACGCCCGAGCCTTACTTCAGTTGGACACGCTGGGCCGGAACCTCGGACTCAAGCCCACCCAAGACGTGGGCCCGGCGCTGGGCGCGCTCCTGTCTTCGGCCCATCCCTCGGTTCAGGGCGCGGCGGCTCGGCTGATCGGTCGCTGGCAAATCCGCTCATTGGAATCCGAAGTGGTCCGTCTTCTCGAATCCCAAGATACCCCCGAGGCGGTACGTGCTGGAGCCATCGCCGGCCTAGGCCTCTTCCCCAGTCCCGAACACACGGCTCGAATCCTCCGCGCTGCGAGCTCTGAGGCGCCCACCGTCCTCAAGAGCGTCGCCGCTGCATCGCTCGCCCCCCGAGATCTCGGGGCGGCCTGCCGCTTGGCGGCCGAAGTTTTAGCCCTCGAAGCCAACACCGCAGCGATCGAAACCGTGATGACCCCGATCTTGCGGCAACCCGGCGGTTCCGGCGCTCTGGCTACAGCCCTCCAAAAAGTCCCACCCCATCCAGAATCAGCCCGGGCTCTGGCGGGCTTTCTGGCCCAGGCCGGACGCCAAGTGCCCGAGCTCGCCCCGGTATTAGGACAGGTGCTCGGTCGAACCGCAGGCAACAAGACCCTCACCGAGCGGCTGGCCAGCGGCCCCGCCCGCCAAGAATTTCTGAAGACCGTCCGCGCCTCCGGCGATGCGCAGCGCGGGGCTATGGTTTTTGCGAGGACTGAGCTCGGCTGCACCTCCTGCCACGGCGTCGGTGCATCGCAACCGGGCCTGGGTCCGGACCTCGGATCCCTCGGCACCGCCCAAACTCCCGACTTTATCCTGCGCGCACTCCTAGAACCCCAGGTCGAAGTGAAGGAAGGGTTCATGTCCTGGAACCTGACCCTTCGCAACGGCGAGGAAATTCAAGGCCGTATCGAAAGCGCCTCGCCCCAAGAAATCGTGCTGCTGGAGGCCTCCTCCCGCAGGCCCCTCCGACTGGCCCGCTCGGAGATAAACTCTCAAACTCAAGCCGGCTCCATCATGCCCGCCGGACTCGTGGATGCACTCAACGACGGCGAACTCCGAGACCTTCTTCGCTACCTGTCCGGCCTCGGTCGCCGGGATTGATCCAATCCACCGGCCGCTGAAACCCGTGGTCCGGAGCGTTGACGGATAGGAAGACCTTCGGGGAAGGTGACGTCATCGTGCCCGCCCATCCGCTCATCGACCTCATCACGTCGCCGGAGCCCTCCGTGCGGAACCGCCCCCTAGAGGCATGGTCCGGGCCGGCCACACTGGCTGAGCTGCTCGAGGCCTGCTCGGCCTTGGACCAGTTCCGCCGAGAGGCCCTGAACCTGTACGAACGAGTACGTGCTCTGTTCTTCTTGTCGGCTCTCCATCGGTTCCACCTTCCGCCCAAACTCAGCACCTCAGGCCATGCGGGTTTGATTCCGTTTGCTGGCTTCGAGCATCTTCTCAACCGTCGCTTCGAAGAGGCCATCGACTGCTTTCTCGGAGAGCTCGAGACGCAGGGGCCGTCCGATGGCATCGCCTCAGCCCTGGCGGCCGCTTACCACCGACTGGCTTTTCAGACCCTCGCCGACCAGGTCCGACGCAGTGTGCGCACCGTGCGAGGCAACCAGTGGATGTTCCGCATGGGTCATCCCGCCGATCAGCCACTGAGACTGCGACCGGAACTCTTGGAACGATCCCCAGACGGAGCCTACCCCATCCTCCGCGAACTGACACCGGTGCGGATGGATCTCACCCACTCGGCCTGGTCCGACATTTTCTTTCTGGGCATGGACTACCCCGAGGGGGCCAAGGTGCTCAACATCTCCGTGGACCTCGGAGTTCACGGACGCGATTCGCGGCCTCGCCCGCCCGTGAGCGCCTGGCTGCGCGTTCTCGATGAACCCGTGCTCCGCCTCACCTCGGTGGACCTCGGTGCGACCGCCGACATCACCGCTTTGAGCGAGGTCTTCGATTTCGCCAAAGACCATCTCGGGTTGCTCAAGGCGGCCGTCATTGCCGCTGGCGTGGTTCCGCCGGGTATCGAAGGTTCCGGCCAATCGCTGGCCGACTTGCTCGGGCGCATCGTCGGTCCGGGACGCGGCCTCGAACTCTGTTCCAGCGTCAACGACATCCCCAAGGGATCGCGACTGGCGGTCAGCACGAATTTGCTCGGTTCGCTCATTAGCGTCTGCATGCGGGCCACCGGACAGGCCGCCTCATTGACCGGGCCTCTCGAAGAATCGGAGCGTCGGCTCGTTCTGGCTCGGGCCCTCTTAGGCGAGTGGCTCGGCGGCTCCGGCGGCGGATGGCAAGACTCCGGCGGCGTCTGGCCGGGCATCAAGCTCATCACAGGCGTTGCGGCCACTGAAGACGATCCCGAATGGGGCATTTCCCGGGGATGCCTCATGCCCACCCATCATGTTTTCAGCCGCCAAGAAATCCCGGAGTCCTCACGCCGGGCGCTGATGGACTCGCTGGTGGTGGTCCATGGAGGCATGGCTCAGAACGTGGGCCCCATCCTCGAGATGGTGACCGAGAAATACCTCCTGCGCTCCGCCTCCGAATGGTCGGGCCGCCAGGAGGCGCTTGGGGTGTTGGACGAAATTGTTGATGCACTGCGACGCGGAGATATCCACGCCGTCGGCCAAGCCACCACACGCAATTTTCGGCAACCCCTGCAGGCTATTATCCCTTGGGCCTCCAACCACTTCACCGAGCGGCTTATCCAGCAGTGCGAGACCGAGTTTGGTGCTGATTTCTGGGGCTTCTGGATGCTCGGGGGAATGTCGGGCGGCGGCATGGGTTTTATCTTTGCGCCAGAGCGGAAGGCAGAAGCCCAGGAGCGGCTCCAAATCCTAATGCTAGAGACCAAACGCAGCCTGGCCGAGGCACTGCCCTTCGCCATGGATCCGGTGGTCTTCGACTATGCCATCAACGAGCACGGCACCGTCGCCGACTTGCTCTCCGGCGAGGATGCGCTAATGCCGCCCAACTACTATGCGCTCACGGTGCCTACCCTGCTGCGCGCCGATCGCCGCTCTTTGACCCCGGCTCGCCGGGCTGAACTCGATCGAGTGGGAATGGCCGCTCGCACGCGTCCGGAGCTGGGCGGGATGATCCAGACCCTGTTCGATGCCCTCCTGCCTCGCTCCCGAAACAGTGCGAGCGAACGCAACGGATTGCAGGGTTTGCTCGAGGAGAACGGATTCGATCCCGCTCAGCATGAGCAAATCCGCTCAGATCTGCGGGAGGGTCGCATCGGACTGGCCCAAAATCGCCTCCGTGCCGATAGCCGGATCGAAGACGTCGAAGCAACGGATATCCTCCGTTGGGACAACCCTTCAACCACCGTGCCGCCTGAGGTCCGGGCTGCCGGTGAGGCGGCGTTGCGGGCCGGTGAGGTGGCCGTAATAACCTTGGCGGCGGGAGCCGGATCACGCTGGACCGGCGGCGCCGGCACCTGCAAGGCGCTGCATCCCTTCGCGAAGTTCGCCGGCCAGCACCGGACCTTCATCGAGACCCACCTGGCCAAGTCCCGGCGCTCCGGTCGCCTCGCGGGCCACGTCTTGCCTCACCTGTTCACTACGAGCTACCTCACCCACGAACCCACCCAGCGGTTCCTCCAACAAGTCGATGGCTACGGCTACCCCGGGCCCTTAATTCTGTCACCTGGCCGCAGCGTCGGGCTGAGACTCATCCCGACAGAACGCGATCTTCGCTTCGCCTGGGAGGAAATGCCCCAACAGGTGCTCGATGTTCAACAGCAGAAGGTCCGTGACAGTCTCCGATCGGCCCTCATTGGCTGGGCTTTGGCGACCGGTGAGGCCGGCGACTACACCGACAACGTACCGCTGCAATGCCTGCATCCGGTGGGCCATTTCTTCGAAGTTCCCAATTTGTTCCACAACGGCGTGCTCGCCGGTCTTCTGAGTGAGCGACCCCAGCTCAAATACCTGCTGCTCCACAACATCGACACGCTCGGGGCCTCTGTGGATCCGGCGTTGTTGGGCCAGCATGTCCTCAGCGGGGCTTGTCTCACCTTCGAATTAATTGGGCGGCGGCTAGAAGACCGTGGGGGTGGCCTCGCTCGGGTCAATGGCCACCCGCGGCTGGTTGAAGGATTGGCGATGCCGCGAGAGGAAGATGAGTTCCGGTTGCGCTTCTACAACTCCATGACGACCTGGATCCATCTCGACCGGCTGCTAGAAGCCTTCGGATTGACGCGGGAGGACATCCGTTCCCAGAACCAATCAAAGATTGCCTCCGCCATCCGCATCATGGCCAGTCGGCTACCGACCTATGTCACGATTAAGGATGTGAAGAAGCGTTGGGGACACGGCCAGGAAGATGTTTTTCCGGTGGCCCAGTTTGAGAAACTCTGGAGCGATCTCAGTGCCTTGAGCGAGATCGACACCCGCTTTGTGGTGGTGCCCCGAATTCGGGGTCAACAGTTGAAGGACCCCGCTCAGCTCGATGGCTGGCTACGCGATGGTTCTGCCGCCGCGGTGTCGGCGCTCTGCGATTGGTCTTGAGGAGAGTTCAACTGAATCCTGTCACTCCTTCACTCAGTCCCGCTCCGCTTTTTTTAAGCCGCCAAAAGCAAACGCCCGTTCTACAAGAAGCAGGACGGGCGTCTGAAAACTTGAACGTTTCGGAAAGTGTAGAGAACTGGCTCAGGCGCGTTCCATGTACTTGCCGGTCCGTGTGTCCACCTTGATCTTCTCGCCCGTCTTGATGAAGAGGGGGACATTGATCTCAACACCGGTCTCCAGCGTCACCGTCTTCTGCACATTATTGGCGCTGTCTCCCTTGAGACCGTCTGGCGCATTGGACACGGTAAGAATGACGCTCGAAGGCATTTCAATAATGACGGCCTTCTCCTCGACGAAGGTCATGGTCACTAAGCTGTTCTCGGTGAGATAATTCTTGGCATCACCGACGAATTCAGGAGTCACCGTGACCTCTTCGTAAGTCTCAGGATTGACGAATACATAGTCGTCACCGGTTTTGTAGCTGAACTCCATCTTGTAGGTCATCAATGGGACCGTCTCTATCTTTTCCCCCGAGCCGAAGCGGACATCCATGCTCTTGCCGGTACGGATGCTGCGCAAAATGCCCTGTACGAAAGCCCGTAGGTTGCCGGGAGTCCGGTGGGTGACCTCAAGGACGACGCAAATGTCGGTATTGTACTTGATCGCTTGACCCTTGCGGAGTTCGTTCGCGTTGACTGCCATAGAATTGAAATGGGTGTTCCGCTGGGTAATCCGGCGGAAAGAACCTATAGCCTACCGGCCGACGAATCGCTGGCAAGCGTCCAATTCCAACGGCGTGGGTTCGGACCCGCCAAAGCTGCCAGAAATCTGCTTCACCTCCATCCAGATGCTGTCTCATTCTCTCACCTCCTACGGGTTTCTCCCGAGGGAACTTCCGCCGCCATGAAAGCCAAGCTCGTTATCACTCCGAAAAAGGCCGTCCTCGATCCTCAAGGCAAGACCGTCGCCAACGCCCTCGAACACATGGGATACGCTGGAGTCACCGGCGTCCGCGTGGGCAAGTACATCGAGATCGACTTGGCCCCGGGCACCTCCGCTGCCGATGCCCACAACGCTCTCAACGAGGCGGCCTTGCGTTTTCTGAGCAACCCGGTGATCGAAGATTACCGTCTGGAGATCGTGGAATGACGACCCATTCGGCTATGCGATTTGCCATCCTCCAGTTTCCCGCTTCCAACTGCGACCAAGACTGCGTGCACGCGCTTCGCGTGCTGGGCAGCCAGGCCAAACTCGTCTGGCACAAGGACACCTCGTTGGGCGACGTCGATGCCGTGATCGTCCCCGGTGGCTTCAGCTATGGGGACGCTCTGCGTTGTGGGGCCATCGCCCGTTTCAGCCCGGTGATGCAAGCGGTGAGCCGCTTCGCGGACAACGGCGGGCTCGTCCTAGGCATTTGCAATGGCTTCCAAATCCTTTGCGAGGCAGGGCTGTTGCCGGGTGCACTCATCCGCAACCGGGACCTGCGATTTCACTGCGAACAGGTTTTTCTGAAAACCGCCAACTTCGAAACCCCCTTCACTTCAGAAATCCCCCGCGACGGCGTTCCCATCCGCATTCCCATCGCCCACGGCGAGGGATGCTACTTCGCCGATGCTCCCACGCTGGAACGATTGCAAACACAGCGCCAAATTCTTTGGCAGTACTGTGACGCGAAGGGTGCTGTGACTGAGGCAGCCAATCCCAACGGTTCTGTGCTGAACATCGCCGGCATCGCCAACGAGCGCTTCAATGTAGCGGGCCTCATGCCGCACCCAGATCGTGCAGTGGAAGGTATTCTCGGAACGGAAGACGGTCGTTCGATCCTGAAGAGCATGATCTTGGCGCTAGAATCCCGACGGGCTTCCGCCGTGGCCGCAGCCTAAAGGCGCGGCCTCAGACTGTCTGGACGCTGCTCTACAACTACGAACGTCACCACCGCGACGGTTGGCTCACGGCCCGGGCCAACCGAGCCAAATACTCGGCCCGGGGAATTTCCGTGGCTCCTAGCGACCGGGTAACTGAGGTGACCATCTGACAATCTAGCAGGGTAAATCCACGGTGGGCTAGATGACGGTCCAGATGAACCAAAGCCACCTTTGAGGCATCATCCGCGCGGTGAAACATCGACTCACCGGCAAAGAAGCCTCCTACGCAAACCCCGTACACCCCGCCCACCAGCCGCCCTTCCTGCCAGCATTCCACACTGTGGGCATGTCCGGCCTGGGCCAGTTGTTCATACGCCTGCAAGAGCTGGGGTGAAATCCAAGTCGAGCTGGCCCCGCTTCGTGGTACCTCGGCACAGGCACGAATGACGGCTGAAAAATTCTGGTCGAAGCTCACCATGTAGGGGGCTCTACGCAACGTCCGGGCCAGGCTCCGGGAAACATGCACTGCGCCCACCGGAAGAACGCCGCGGGGATCGGGGGACCACCAGGTGATCGGGTCCGCCGACCACGGAAAAAGACCGCTCTGATACGCTTCCAGCAACCGCTCCACCGACAGGTCGCCTCCCACTGCCACCAATCCATCTTCCCGGGCCTGGCTCGGATCCGGCAACCGATCTCCTGGAGATAGGAAGGTCACGGAATCCGATGGACTCCTCATTCGAGAGATTCCTCGGAGATCAATCGCCCCTGGAAACGGGAAGCGATTTCCAGGTTCCACCAATGCAGGGTATTGGGTGAGTTCAGAGGCAAATCGGCGGGAACCTCCGGGGGATCGGGTCGCCCGAGTTGTTCCCAGGCCCCCAGGCGTAATTCGTTCAACGCTTGAAGAAAGGATTCACGGTCTTCGGGGGTCAGACGGAGAATCCAGCCGGAGTCTTCCCGGGTTCCGGAAGGGGTTTGAGTCGTCGTTGTAGCCATGGACGCGGCACCCAAAAGCACCACCAACCGGGAACGGACCTCTGATCGGTGATTCTCCAACTCACCGGCTAAATCCGACTGGCACTGTTCCTCAAGGGCTTCGGAGGTGCGACTCAGCCGAGCTCGTTGGCGTGGGTCGATGGGACGAGAAAAAAGTGTGAGCAGCAGGTTACGCTCTCCAGGGGTGAGGAACCAAGAAGTGCCCTCCTCGTCGTACGCGTGAGGCTTCATGAGGCCGGTTCCAGCGTGGCGGTGAGGGAATACTTCTGGAGCGCATGCACATAGTACTCCGCTTTTTCGAAGCTGTCTCGAACCACAACACTGCGGCCTTCCTCATGAACTTCGAGCATGTGCCGCTGTGCTTTTTCACGACCCCAACCGAAGACCTGCTGGAAGACGTGAGTCACATAGGGCATGAGGTTCACCGGGTCATCCCAAACGATGACGGTATAGTCCCGCTCACGGACCTTCTTAGATTCTATCTCCGCATCAATCTCGGGTGTCGGTAATTCGATGGTTCCCGGCATGCTGTTCACTGGCTTAATAAATTGGGATCGATGAATTGGGTTGGCGGTGGCTCGGCTCTTCTGGGCGGCTGCCTATTAGGATATGGAAGAGGTTTCCCAACGCAACGGCCGCCGTGTGAGCGGCGGCCGTTCGGTCGATTCCGATCCGATGAATCAGTTCACCGATGGTGACGCCGCTTCAAATTCAACTGGGTCAGGGAGTGCATGAGAGAGGCTTGGGCCATGGCCGTTTCTTCGTCTCCCAATCTCTGAGCAATCCGGGCCTCAGCCTTTTTCCGGGCTTCTTCGGCTCGGGCCTCATCGATGTCTGCGGCTCGAATGGCCATGTCAGTCAAGATGGCCACCCGTTCACCGGTGATTTCCACGAAACCTTCACCGACGGCCAAGAAGTGATCTTGGCCGCCCTTGCGAACGACGATCTCACCGTGAGTGATCTGGGTCATCAGCGGGATGTGCATCGGGAAGATGCCCATCTCGCCCTCGAGCCCGGGCAAGGTAACCATGTCGACCTCCTCGGAATAGATGCGGGCCTCAGGCGTTGCGATTTCCAGTTTGAGCGTGGCCATGTCGTTGGGGTTCTGAACGTGGGCGGACGACTAAGTCAGTCCTGGATCTCGTCGATGCCACCCTTCATGTAGAAGTTGGCCTCAGCGATATCGTCGTACTTGCCTTCCAGGATCTCCTTGAAGCTGCGGACGGTCTCGGCAACAGGCACCTGCTTGCCCGGACGACCCGTGAACTGCTCGGCCACCGTGAACGGCTGGCTGAGGAATTTCTGGATCTTACGGGCGCGGAAAACGGTCAACTTGTCATCGGCGGACAACTCGTCCATGCCGAGAATCGCGATGATAT
>Ga0209596_1004330_pt1 | contig 10876 bp, 11 predicted proteins | sample M_130807_MF_Meta_FD_187314 | JGI IMG/M metagenome (GOLD analysis project Ga0209596, IMG submission 187314) | Freshwater microbial communities from Lake Montjoie, Canada to study carbon cycling - M_130807_MF_MetaG (SPAdes) (version 2) | ecosystem: Environmental > Aquatic > Freshwater > Lake...
AATATTGGCGGTGCTGGTGAAGCGTCAGTTGTTGCGCGCTGAAGAACGTCATGGTGGCAAAGTTGTCGTTGTAGGTATTGGGTCGGCTGGGCCAATTGAAACTGATTGTGCGACGGTGTCACCACTCAATATTCCAGCATGGCGACGTTTCCCTCTGCGTGAAGCAGTTCAAGACCTGATTGACGTCCCAGTTTTTGGCGACCTTGATGCGAAAGCGTTTGCTCTTGCCGAGGGATGGCTTGGTGCGGCTAAGGGCGAATCAAATTTCATCGGCATGGTGGTGAGCACCGGTGTCGGCGGCGGCATTGTGATTGATGGCCGGATGCTCGATGGGGCATCGGGCAATGCGGGACATATCGGTCATGTGATTGTGAACCCTGATGGCAATCGTTGTGTGTGCGGAGCGCGCGGATGCTTAGAGGCCGAAGCATCGGGTACGGCAATTGAAATGATTACTGGCCGACCGGCATCTGAGCCGACTTACGAAACCATGCAGCGAACTGGTCGCATGGTCGGCTTAGCAGTTGCGAGTATGTGCAACTTTTTTGATTTGAATCTTGCAGTTGTTGGCGGGTCAGTGGCCCTTGGCTTTGGACCAACATTCTTTGCGGCTGCACAAGAAGTGATGGACGAGCATTGTCGCTTGAGCTTTTCGCAAGGCGCGCGAATTGTGCCCGCTCGATTGGGTGATCGCAGCCCGATCATTGGTGCGGCCGCTGTTGGCTGGCGGGGATTAAATCGTCAAACGCCAGCAGAAAGTTAGCCACCGATGGCGCGATACAAACGTTCGACTGGCCCTTGACCAAAGTGGTGTTGCCACCACGAAGCAATCATGATGGCAAATAGCCAAAATGCGCCAGCGAAGATCAAAGCAGTATCGAGTCCAGTTGCCGTAATCATGTGTGACCACTTCACAAGTGCGTAGTAGGCCAGCACATGCAATAGATACAGGCTGAGCGTTACTTGGCCGCTGCGCTGCAGATGAACAATGAGGCGGTTCTTGTGACATTTATCGGCGACTTGACTGATGGCAAGAAAGGCGATGACTGCGATGGCCGCACTGGTCAAGGTATAAAACAATCCCCTGGTGAAGGGTTGCATTGAAGTGATGATACGAATGACCGAGTTTGAACGCGCGTCTTGATGATCCAAAATTGAAGTGACGATATAACACAAGAAAATGACAGCACAACTCACGTTTGAAATGTGGCGCCACATTTTTCTGACGATCTCAAGATTGCGACCAAAGACGATGCCAAGGCAGAAGAATGCAAGCCAAGGGAAAACTGGGTGGGTGTAGTCAATGAAGATTCGTAGTAACAGATCTTTGATGCTGTGAATATTCCGCGGATGCATCCAGTCTGTGGAATACCCAAGATGTGAGCGATTCGCTTCCCAGCTTGAGAGAACCGTTGCAGTTATTGCCGTGGTGATCGCAACAAGAATGATTGAACGCGATTTCCACATGATGAACAGTGCACTCAGAACGAAATAGGCACCGTAATAGAACAAGACGGTTCCAGGCCACGCATGATCAAGAAAGTAGCCACCAAAAAGAAGTAGCGCTCCTCGTCGAACCAGTCGCATTCGCAGTTTGCTGACTTCGTGTTTCTCTTCGAAGGCTCGCCGTGATAACAGAGCAGTGCCGATTCCGGCAACGAAGACAAAGGTCGCGGCGAATCGAGTGGAGAGCACTCCGGAATACACGTTGAAGACTCGGTGCCAAAAATCGGTCCCAATGTATTGGTCATTCAGGTTGCCGTGGTAATTCATAACGACAACGCCAATGAGGGCGATTGCTCTCGTGACGTCCAGACCAATCAGTCGAGATGTTCCGAGTCTTGTTGTGCCGGCAGCCGGATGATTGAAATCATTCACAGATGATTAGATCCAGTGAATGTGGTCAACTGCAGTGTTAATGAGTGGTCGTTGCACATCAACCTGGTCTCCAACAACTGGTGTTACTTGACCACTAGGAATAAAGCACATTGATGTATGCATATGTGGCAGTTCAACGAGCTGAATTCGTTGGCGCGAAAAATGGAATGGACTCAGACCATCAGCAAGTTGGGATACCCCGTGGGCCGATCCACATCCGATCATGACCAAGGTCCCGTTCTGTGAAATCTCCACGCCGTGATAGCCAACTTTTTGTCCTGCCGTTATCGCAACAGTTTCAATGACATCAGCCGATAATTGAAAATCACGCTTGTCTCCGTGCCACAGTGAAGTACCGAGACGTAAAAACCATTGTCGTTCGGGGTGTCGGGCTTGAAGGTCGGCGAAATCTTGAGGCTCAACGTGGCTAATCCAGGCCGGCAACGATGGATCAATCGTGGCGACTAAGTTTTTAATCTCGCGAACGTGATCTGCAGAAGTACCGGTCAGTGGGGGATGAATCGAAATGCCACGAACTTGAAGATTTGTTGTTCGGCATTTTTCAAGTAGTTGAACTAAATCGCCAACTTCGGCACCGTAACGATTCATTGACGAACGAATTTTGACCACGACTTGGCTTGACTTATTTGTCAAGGCCGCTGCTTCAATATGAGCAATTGAGCCCACAGTCAAGATCGTGTCGTCGCGAAGATTCTCAGGAAGTTCAAGGCTTGGAGTGAGCACGACAGGAGTGCAATGCGCCGGTACCGACGACACTTCGAAGATCGTTCCGACGGCGATGGTGGGGGAAATGTCGGCGGCTCGTTCGGCGAGCCAGTCTCGACCGAATCCGTAGCCATTGCCCTTGACGACGGGCACGAGACCATGAACAGAGTTGGCAAGCGAAGTGACGTGGTTGTTCCAGGCATCAGATTGAACGGTCAGAACGAGAGCCACGGGCAAGACGCTACCGAATGATGTCGAATGGGCGTTTCATGCTGGTCTTTTTAAATCCGACTTGTTAAGTCGGGAATTGGCTTCTAGTCTGAACCCATGAGTAGCCGCCTCTTTGGTTTCCCCAATCCCGTCAATGAACGGTCGGCGCGCTGGGTTGCTACAGGTGTCGTACTTCAAGCGGTGTTGTTTCTGATCGTGCGCCAAGGTTGGGTGCTGATTCCGTTGGCCTACGGCTTTACAGCTCGTGTTTTGACCGGTCCAAAATTGAGCCCGCTTGGCCAGTTATCGACCCGAGTCCTCACCCCAGCAATGAAGGGTGAAGGTCGATTGGTGCCAGGACAGCCCAAGCGTTTTGCGCAGGGCATCGGCTTGGTGTTTTCAGTCGGAGCATCAATCGCCTGGTTGAGTGGAGCTCACACTGTCGCGATTTTGCTGATCGCCGGACTGACAGTCGCTGCGAGTCTCGAAGCATTCGTGGGCTACTGCCTGGGATGTGTGATCTTTGGTCAGTTGATGAAGATCGGTGTGATTCCTGAGTCGGTGTGCGAAGAGTGCAACGACATTTCCCGCCGACTTGTTCGCCCCAACGTCTAACCTCTTAGTTTTTCTGGTGGCAGAAATGCGGAGTTTTCTGCATGTTTTTGCCACCAGAAAAACCAAGGGGAGTTAGTCAAACTTGGGAGCCAGTGCGCCAAGATCGCGAGTTGCGATGACGCCTTTCCAGACGCCGGTTCCGTAGGCGACGTCATCAGCAAGTTTGAGTGCGCAATACGAAAATGGATCAACTTTTGGCTTCTTTTCAAACCATTTTGTGAGTGATGGAAGCACGATTGCGGCTAATGCGACGCGACGACCACGACGACTCAACAATGCGAGCACAAGTGCAATTGGCCACCACGTACGAGTGATTGCTTGAGCGATCATCCGACCAGCATAAATATTTCCGCGACCGGCAAGACGTAACGCGAGGATGCGCGAATCTGGTTGCGAACTGATCTTGCGCTCAAGTGCAACAGTTGAACCGGCGCCAATCGTTAGTCCGATCAGCGGATAGCCAACTGACAGTGCACTCCATGCCAAAGCACTCCAACGATTGATTCGTAACGGTGTCGCTGCTCCAGGATGCCGTTGGTTGAGCGGTGCGGCTGCCGACCCGTATGAAACGCGTTGCTTCCACGCATCAAGCAATGAGGCGCGCGGGCTGTGGCGAACAACGACTGCGGGTTCGTAGCGACACACCACATCGGCCTCAAGAAGTCGCCAGACAAGATCAACGTCTTCGCCATATCGCAGTGACTCATCAAACCCGCGATGCTCGCGTAGGAGGTCGGTACGAATCATCAGCGCGGCCGTCGGCACGTAAGAGACCCGTGAATTCTTGCGAATACGTGCTGGCTCGGAACCAAGATCGAGAGGCGATGCACTTGCTTCGTAACGATGCAACAAAGTTGTTCCTGGTTCACTGGCGATTCGTGGTGCGACAACGCCGACGCTTGAATCTTCAAAATGTGCGAGCAAGTTGGTCCAAGAATCATCAACGAGCGAAGTATCGGCATCGAGGAAAAAAGTGATTGATGTTGTGACAAAGTCAATCGCGGTGTTACGTGCCGCTGCAGGACCACCGGCAACTTCCCGCCGAATCACTCGTGCACCGTTGATGTCAGTGAGAGGAGTGGTCGATCCATCGTCAATAATGAGGACTTCATGAGTAGATGAAAGTTTGCTGATGAGAGCATTGAGTCGAAGTTCATCTTCGTTATGGACAGGAATAACGACGGTGACATCGCTTGGTTTTAACGATGTCTCCATTGATTCAAGAATCGGATGAACCGCGCCCACATCAAGCAGACGCTGAATCGTGCTTGTAGAACCATTTGAAACTTCTTTTTGATTCTCTAAAGCCTCAAGGACCGAGCGGGCAGCTGATGAAAAGCGAAAAACCTTAAGGGGCGACCCGGCAACTACCGTGTCGCCATCGGTGTTGGCGCGTCTCCACCATGAAGAATCAATTTGATAGCGAGTCACTCAAGAATTCCAGTGATCAAAGTCGGCAAGAAGGTCATGAGACCATCGCTCAAGAAGTTTGAGTCCATCTGATGCAGTGGCTCGTGTCGGGTCACCGAGGACTCCGTTGCTGCTGACTGCGCGAATACCGCCCGCGCGCATGTCATCAATGATGTGCGCCAACGGCTGAGTATTGCCAACCTCGGCCAAAGTCATGTCAACTTCAAATGGGGCTAAGGCCAACATCACCGAGGTTTCGGCCTGACCAGCGTGAGTGTCGGTATCGGCATCTCCAGAGGGCGACCAGAAGAGAACATCTTGCTGATCGTGATCAAGAACCTTTTTTGCTGCCTGAATCGCTGGCGAATTTCCACCGTGGCCATTCACGAAAACAACTCCCCGACACCATGTTGCCGACCGCACGATCTCAATCAACATTGAGGTTGTTGTTTCGGTACCAACCGACAATGTTCCGGAGAAACCTGAATGTTCACCACTTGCAGTGATGGGTAGCGGGGGAGCCAAATACGTTTGTGCTCGTGCCTGAGTGAGGCGATGACTCAGTTCAAGTGCAATGCGCGTGTCGGTATCGAACGGAAGGTGCGGACCATGTTGTTCCCACGAACCTACGGGAACTACCAAGATGGGCCGACTGAGACGTACCTCGTCGGCCTGAGTCATGACTGATAACCCCACTCGCGCAATTTGCTCACGATCAATTCGGCAGCCTCGCGAGGCTCGAGATGGACTGTCTCGCCGTGGCCTTTGGCAGATGATGTGTCGGTAATCTGTCTCACGCGGTCAAGTGCAGAATTTCCGACAGGCGCAGCGATTATTCGAGCACGGGGCCGATATCGCCGCGTGAATGGGGCATCAGCAAGGCGATTATTTGCGGGGATAACTTCAATGATTTGCTTACTAGCGGCCATTGAGCCCTTGAGAGAAGCGCGGCGTAATCGAGCGGTTGAGCCCTCAACAGAGATCACTGCCTTGTTGCGAATTTCAAGTTGCTCACGACGCCCGCTGTCGAGACGACGCAATGCTGTGATGGGGGAATGTACTTGGGCGGGCAGATTAATTTCGACGAGACCGAGTGCTTGTTCAATAGAAAGCTCGGCAGCAATAAAAGCTGGCACCGATCCCGAACCACGATCGGCTGAATAGTCGCCGCACCAAATCAATGAACAATCTTTGACGACTTGAGCAAGGGCTTGAGCGATGGCGGAACTCTCACACCAACGATCAATATCAATACGAATAGCGCGTTGTGCGCCTCGGGCGATTGCGTCTCGTAAGACAGCCTCGGCGCCTTCGTGGCCTGCCGTGACAACGATGACTTCGTCATTGGTGTTTTCGGCAACGCGCAAGGCATATTCGAGAGCGGCTTGGTCGGCGTACGAGAGACCCATAAAGCGGTCGTCGGTGCCGTCAGTTTCGGGTTGACCCGACGCATTGATCCATTTCAAACACACGGCGATGGTCATTGCACTGTCACTCAGGTGCGATGGAAGACGATGCCGTAGCCGCCTTCGGGGTAGGTCCAGGTGATTGCGCCGGCTTCGTTGCAGACGAGATAGCAGGTTCCGCATTCAAAACAGTTTTCGTAGTTGAACAAAATGCCACCATCGCTGGTTGGAACAAAAAGGTTTGCGGGGCAAGCCACGACACATTCACGAGTTGTACAACCACGACATGAATCGCCATTGACAGTGATGTGGGCGCGTTCGTGAATTCGAAACTCGGCGGTGTCAATGCGCTCTTGAAATGACATTTCGGCCCAAGTGGCATCGCGCTCAATATTGTTAGCTGCACGTAATGATTCAAGTGACATCAGCCAAATCCTTTCAAGCCAGTGAGTGCATCACGAACAAGATCAGTCAACGAGATACCAGCCTTCTTGCGTTCTTCACGCACGATGCGGCGTACACCTGGTTTTGGGTGTGGATTTTCGACACTGAACATCCGCTCAACAATTCCGGTCACGAAATTTGGATACTTGTGTTGCACACGATCGGACAAAACGAGATGCGGGATCTTGCGTAACTTCTTGTGATCCTTGAGAACGAAAGTCTCATTGAGTTTTTTGGTGTACGACTGCAATCCCGAGGCTGTTGTGTTGCCCGCGGTAATTGCCTGGGCCGCTGATTGACCGGCATACATTCCGCTGGCCATGGCAAAGTTGACACCTTCAAGCCAAATGCCGGCAGCCAAGCAAAGCGCTGCTGCATCACCGGCAACGAGTAATCCATCGGCGATCATCTTGGGCATCATGTCCAGACCAGCTTCGGGAATGAGATGAGCTGAGTATTCGATGACTTCAGCGCCTTCAATGAGTGGGGCAATGGCTGGATGTAGTTTTAGTTCGGCGATGATTTCTTCGGGCCGCTTCTTTTGCGCTGACAACTTTGGCAGTTTCAATACGACACCGAGTGCAATCGTGTTGAGGCTTGTATAGATAAACCCGCCACCGTTCACCCCGGATGTGCCACCAAGAATTTCAATATCGACACCTTGGTTGTCGCGAACACCGAAACGTTCGTCAATGACGTGCTTTGGCAATGACAACGTTTCTTTGACTCCAAGCGTGTAGTCGCTGGCATTAACGTTTTTGTAGAGACCAGCTTCTTTAGCAATGAAACTGTTGACACCATCACAAGCAATGACGACCGATGCTGTGAGGTCTCCGTCGGGACGGTCGGTGGTGATGCCATTGATGCGACCCTGAGCGTCGCGCAGCAAGCCGGTCACAGTCGTCGAGCAAATAAGTTCTGCGCCAGCGGCGACCGCTTGTTGGGCGAGCCAATTATCAAAGTCGGGACGATAAGCAGTTGCCCCGTTGTAGGGCGCCTGACCCCATGTATTGCTGCGGTAGTCAATATTGAGCGCACCAGTGTCAGACAACACCATGGTTGAGCGACGAACAACCCAACGTTGAATTGGTGCATGCTCAAACCAGTCGGGAATGAGCTCATCAAGAATTCGCGGGTAGATCACGCCGCCGTACATGTTCTTTGAACCGGGGAAAGGTCCACGTTCGATTAAGACAACGCGCTTGCCAGCTTGAGCCGCGGCAATTGCTGCGCACGAACCTGCCGGACCTGCCCCAACGACAATGACGTCGCTATCGGTCATGCGGCACCTACTTGGGCTGCACCGGTAACGAGTTGAACGAGTTCTTCGAGAACTGCATTTGCATCGGCAACAATCGCGATGTCGGCCATTTGCATCATGGGGCAGTGGGCGTCGGTGTTCACGCTGATGATGTGCTCTGGCTGACCAAGTCCGCTGGTGTGTTGAACTGCACCGCTCACACCAAAGGCGATGTACAGATCGGGATCAACGATGACTCCGGTTGTTCCGATCTGACGTTCATGATCGGCCCAGCCACGATCGGTGATCACTCGAGTGACTCCCATTGAGGCGTCGAGGGCTGTTGCAACATTTTGTAATTGCACAAACCGTTCGCCACTTTCGAGGCCAGCGCCGCCACCAATAATTCGCGGCGCCTCAGAAAGATCCATCGTCGATGCATCTGGCGGGAGAACTGCGAGCGAGATGACTGATGCCGGAGAGGTGTTTGCAGTCGGGGCAATTTCGATATGAGAGATGGTGGGTGTTCCTGAAATCGTGTCAACTCCGCGAATACCAATCTGCAACGTCGCGATAAATGATGTAAGAGGTGAGAAGTCGGCGATTGCGAGTCCGCCATGGCGTGACACGCTGACTTTGTTGTCTGAAATTGAGATTGCGCCGGCATACAAAGTTCGTCCCAGAGCATGCGCGAGATGCGGGGCGAGGTCGCGTCCGTCAGGGGTGGCAGGAAGGATTAACGATTCGCCCGAATGGCCGATGAGGTTGACAGCAGCGACGACACATGTCGCGTCGATGTTTGCTTCAACCAGCCACACTTGGCGTGCGACCTGACCGAGGTTTTCAAGTGCCTGCGCTGTGCCTGAACCAATGAGCAGAGCCTGACCAGAGGCCTCACAAATGGTCTCATCGGCTCCTGTCGGAGCGACTCCATCACGGACGGGGATGACAGCAATCATGACCTAGTCAGATTACGCCCGCCGTTCTCAGATCAGGGTGTTAGACCGCGGTTTCTTGGGTGGCTTTGGACGTGAGCTTCTTCTTCACGAAGCGAACCAGTTCAATCGCGACAGTGACTGCTAACGCCGCACCAAAAGCCAACACGAATGCCTTGGTGTGATCATCTTCAAATTTGGTTCCGAAGGCATACCCCAAGATGGCGGCGTACGAAGCCCAGATGATGGTGGCGACGCCGACCCACCCCATGAACCAACCTTGCGACTGTTTGGTGAGGCCCGATGAGAGGGTGAGGATGGTTCGACCCCCGGGGATAAATCGGGCCGTGATGAGCAACAGCCCACCACGTTCTTCGATTTGGTCGGCGGCCCACTTGAGTTTCTTGGCCGTTGACTCTTTTTTGGCTGCCCGACGCTCAACGAGGCGACTTGCTCGTCGCCCAATTTGGTAACTGAGGTTGTCGCCAATGAATGCTCCGATGGCACCGGCAATGATGACAAAGACCAAGTTGTATGACGCGGCACCAGCGCTACTGGCGGCAACACCGCCAATGATGACTGTCGTCTCACTTGGAACGATAGGAATGACTGAGTCCAAAAGAGCGATGATCAAAATGATCGCCAGAAACCACCAGTTGCCAGACACTCGGTCGAGCCAATCGGTGAGGCTACTAATTACTCCAGAGGCGGCGAGCACGTGAAGATCTTACTCGGAATAGTTTGGAGGCGCTATCGGAAAGATTCCTGAGGGTGACGACGGCTTTCCGGCCTAGTCGCCGATTGATGTGTCTTCACTCATCGGACGGAAATCGACAGAACTCTTTTTCAATTCAGAGAAAGCGTTAGCGAAGTGAAGGATGATCGCGACGCCAGTTGCGATCAAGGCAATTTTTCGAGTCTGTCCGGAAAGTGTGAAAAGCACGATCACGCTTCCGGCGAGTGTGAATGATAGCGCGCTGATCTCTTTAACAATCAGACTAAGGATTCTTTGAGGGGTCATCTTTACCATTTTTGTTCCATTCGTTATTTGGTTATTGAAATTACGTGCACTTGATTTTCCGGTAATCATTTTTCGAGCTTGACGGCGAGCAATTCGTTCCATCTCAAGGTCGGTCATTCGGGTGGATGGAGAACCACCACTGCGATCGTCTCGGTCTCTCGACGAGGATGACCCTCCACCTGATGAAGAACCCGACGTGGCTGCTGCACCGGCACCGGCAGCAATTGTTGAAACGGCTGTTGTGGCAGCAATTAAGGTGCGTCGTCCGCCGACATCAATCTGGGAACCAACTGGCACATATTCATCGAGTCCACCGCCATAAACATCGATTGTTGCTTCAAAGGTGTTTTTGATTTCGGTGGGTGCATCGCTCACCGCTGCAACGAGTTCGGCTTCTTGTTCAGCGGTGAGTTCGCCGACGGGAATTTGAGCAAAGATCTCGGCGGCTTGTGTTGTGTCAATACTTTCTAAAACTTTCGCACTGGTCGCAAGATCGGTTGCTTGTGAAGGCGAAACCTCACCCGCCAAGATTTGGTCAACGGCGGCGGCGACTTGTTCTTCGGAAACGTCATCCGATTCAAGAGCGGTTAAAACCTCGGCTAATTGTTCGTCGGTGATTTCTTCAGGAATGACAACTTCGGGTTCAGTAGTAGGGGCGACCGAAGTTGGGGTAGGTACCGCCGTAGTTGTTGTGCTGGTTGTCGTCGGTGGCAACGTTGTCGTGGTTGAAGTTGTGGTGGTTGAAGTTGTGCTGGTTGTCGTCGGTGGCAACATTGTCGTCGTCGTCGTAGATGTTGTGGTTTGCGGTTCAGTTGTTGTGGCGACTGGAACAAGGAGAGGTTTGGTTGTTGTTGGCACAACAGTCGTTGAAGTCGTTGATGTCGTTGTTGGAACTTCAGTCGTTGTTGTCGGTGCCGTAGTCGTGCTGGTTGTGGTCGTGCTGGTTGTCGTAGTCGTGCTGGTTGTGGTCGGTGCCGTAGTCGTGCTGGTT
>Ga0209596_1004331_pt1 | contig 10876 bp, 20 predicted proteins | sample M_130807_MF_Meta_FD_187314 | JGI IMG/M metagenome (GOLD analysis project Ga0209596, IMG submission 187314) | Freshwater microbial communities from Lake Montjoie, Canada to study carbon cycling - M_130807_MF_MetaG (SPAdes) (version 2) | ecosystem: Environmental > Aquatic > Freshwater > Lake...
ATCTTTTAGCGCCGAATTATTTAATATAAATGTAAAAGTGTTTTTTTTGTGGTCGCGTCCTCCACCTCTTTTTTTAATTTTTTGCGTGCCGTTTTCGTCTAGGTCTATTTCTGCAAAGTCAAACAAAGTAATTTTATAAGGTATACTATTATTTAAAATTTTAGCAACTTCATTAAATTGCTCTACTGCTATTAAATTACTATCACTATCTAAACATTCAAAAATAGGCGTAAAATGTCCGTTGTTTCCTGCTCTGCTTATTGTGAATTTTGTTAGTTTACTTAATTCTATCGCTCTACTAACGTTTTCTTGTCCTAAATAATCGGCTTGCATAAATTTGAAAAATGGTTTAAAGGTTACTAATTAGGCTTTTTTACTAAAACTATATCCGCTTTCTTTGCGTTCTTCTGCCTCCGGTAGTGAATAGTAAACACTCATTAAAAAAACGGTATCAACTCCGGTTGCCGGTGCCGCCGTAAATTCAATGTAAGATTTTGGATAGTTTACCTTTTGCCCTACAAAACTTTTTGTGTTATTTTCAAACCAATTAGTACTTACGTTTAAATTTGCACTAATTGTGTTAAACATTATTGAGGGCGCTTGTTTTAAAAATTCTTTGCCGCCGTAATTTACCAAAGTTATAAAACTATTGTGTAAAACTGCGGTATGTGATAAAACGGGGTTTTGTGTGTTTATGTCTTTTGTTATCTGGTCAATAGTATATACTTGTAAACCAAAAATATGAACATTTCTTAAATTTGGTAAGTCGGGAATTAAAAAACGTGTTTGTGTACTTGCTGCCGGAATTAATACGTTAACTAATTCGTGTCTAATTATTCTTTGTGCCATTGTTTTATATTTATTAAATTAATTAAAAGAAAGGGAGGTTTTAAACTCCCTTTCAAAATTGTTAAACTTATTATGCTCCTTGAAAACTTGCTCCGTTTTGCGCATTTAACCCCCTCATAATCAGGCAAATACGATTAATGGTATAATTTAATGTTGTACCGTCGTCTGTCAATACTGAAAAACTTGCTGCCGTTATTGCATTTGGCAAAGTTAACGTAATTGTATTTTTTTTAGCGCCGCTTAATGTTAATAACGGCTCAACTGGAAACATAGCATTTTTACTAAATTCACTACTTGCTTGCGCTGCGTTTACTTTGTTGAAAGCCGCTGCTGCTGCTCCGTAATTTGCGTATTGAGTGCGAGGGCGGCACTCGTGTTTTTTAGTGTCCCACTTGTCTAAATAAACTATATTGTTAACAGAAATTTGTAGCGCTCCGTTGTATGCATCATTTAAAGTTACTAACGCGCTGCTAGTTTCAACCGGTACATAAGTGAACAATGTTCTACCTCCGCTAATTGGCGCTCTACCGTCTAATGTACTTGTAACATCAGCCTCTAAATAAAGTCCCATAGTTGTAATAATAAATTCGTCGTTTAAATTTAAACGAATTTCGTCGCCTACTAAAGTTGCCGTTTGTGTTTCTAAAACATCAAATTGATATGTTGCTACGGTTGGCAATATCGGCTTGCTAATTAATAACGTACTTTGTGTTAATCTTACGTTGCCTTTTCCAATTTTGTTATACTTGCTAATAATGTTAGCGAAATTAATTCTACCCATTTTTTTGGTTTTTTTTTATTTGTTTATTATTTATTTATTTAAAATTCATCATCTCCGCCAAATTCATCGCCGCCAAATTCATCGCCGCCAAATTCGTCTGCGCCCATAAAATCATCGTCGCCATTAATTACCGGAATGTCATCTCCGGCTAATACGTCGCCGTTAACTACGTCTAAGCCGGCTAATACGTCGCCATTAATTACCGGAATGTCAAAATCGCCGCTTAATGCGCCAAAACTTTTTAATAAGTCTACGCTACCTACGGCAATCATGCCGGCGCCAACTCCGCTTAAAATGTTTTTAGTCGCTCCGGACTTGCTTAACATGGGTAGTGCAATACCTAATGCAACTTTTCCGCCGGCCACTAATTTGTCGTTAACCGTTGCCGGTATTAATTTGTTTACATAACCGGCTATAACTGCGCCGCCTATTACGCTTAAAATGTTTGTAACGTCAATTCCGCCCATGTGTGAGCGTGACGTTCTACGGCGTTTTACTCCGCTTACTTTTGATTTTCTTCTTTTTCTTGCCATTGTATTTGTTTTTTGGTTTTTATTCTTGGTTATATTGTTTTAATCTCATTGCTTTAAGTTTTTGCAATCTAAATTTATTAAGTCCGCTTACTTCTTCTTCCGTTTCTACTTCTGTATTTACTTCCATTTCCGGCGCTTGTGTTTCTTCTGTTGTAATCTGTTCGCCTTGCGCTTGTTTCTTTTTATTAATATCTGCAATTAATGCGACTAAAGCCACTAAGATAGGCGACGCGCTTGTTACTAATACCTCTGTTGCTACGCCAAAACTTACGCCGTTAATGGTTGCGCCTCCTTTTATTATTGCGTTTTTTAATTCGTCCGGCTTGCCTCCAAATTTTGCCCAAAATTTTGACAAGGACGCGCCATTATCGAATTTATATAAAGGCGCTAATTTTTTGGCTAAATTAAATTTTAAAAACTTTTCTGTTTTTTTACCTATTTTAATTAAAGCTAAAAAGGCTTTTCGACCTGGCGCCAATCCTATTTTTACGGCTCCTTTAGCAAATTTTTTAATTTTTGCTTTACGTTTTACTTTACGAACGGCTTTTTTTGCTTGGCGTTGCGCTTTATTTTTTCGTCCGCTTAATGCAAAATAATTTGGATATATTACGCCCATGTCTGCGCCTCCTTCTTCACTATCGGGGTTGCCGCTACCTTCAAACTCCGGCGCGTCTACTTCTTCAACTCCCTCGTTGAAATTTTCTTCTGCTTCTTGGTTAACTTCGTTTTCTGCTTGTTCGTCTATGTTTGGCGTTTCTGCGCTTACTAATGGCTCCGCTTGTTCTTCCATTTTTGCGCGCCTTGTTTGGTCTACTACCATTTTTTTAATACGGCTTGCCGTTGCCGGTGCCTTTTTTTGTAACGCTCGCATTTGTCGCGCGTTTACTTTTCCTTTTTTTAAGGCTTTACGTTCTACTTTAACGGCTTTACGTTCTACCCTAACGGCTTTTTTTGCTTGGCGTTTTTCTTGTCGCGCTTGTTTTCTTTTTGGCGCTCCTATTCCGCTTAAAAATTCTAAACTCATTTTTTATATTTTTATATCGTATTTATGTGTATATCGTGCCTCGTTATTAAAATTCTTTAGTACGCCGTCGATTACAATGTCTTTACCGTTTATTGTTGCGACGGCGTAAATATGTGTCGGCGTGGTATCATAAAAATTTTGGCTTATTAGCCTTAATTTAACCGGTATTTTTAACGCTTTACATAAACTTGCGGTTGCGGTTGCGTAATGTTTGCAATCGCCGCCAATTATATCGCCATTTATTGCGTTTTTATTTGCGTCTGCTAAGATACGCGGTAAAGTTTTTGCGGTTTGTCGGCTTGCCGGCTCGCGTTTATATGGTATGGCTTTTTTACAGAATAAAAAAATAAGTTTAGCGGTGGTTAATTTATTTTTATTTTTAAAGGACGGCGCCAAAATTTCCGCGCATGGCTTGCTTAATTCAATGGCTTTTACAATACTACCGGCAATTTCGCCGGCGGTTTGGTACCTACTAACTAAAATATCTTTGTTATTTGGCTTTAAGGCTTGTAAATTCATTGCTCAAAAATACGTTTATAGGTCTTTTTAAGGTTGTTTGTTAATTATTTTAGACTTATTAACATTAAATTTTAAGTTTAAACGTAGTTTTTTTAAGTTGTTTGTTAAAAAATACCCTAAATATAGAGGTTTAAAGGTTTAAATACATATAGGTATATATGTATTTAAACCTAAACCTCTGTTAAGTATATCAATAAACTAATGTTTTATAAAGGTTTATGTAAAAATTAAGGTTTAAACCTATTAAACTTGCTTATTAGTAACCTTTAAACCGTAATTCAATATAAACATAGTACAAAAATTAAACGCCGTTAAACTGAATTAACGGCGTTAAAAATTTTTTTTATTAAATTTTGTTTTTTAATATAGTTTTTATACTTTTACGGTGTAAAGGTTACTAAGTTTTCATACACTTGTAACAAATAAAAAAAACGCCGGTTGTCATGAACGGCGTTTTTTTATTGTAATAAAATAGCAAGTATACGTTTTTATTAGTTGTGTGCTGGCTCCAATCCTTTTTTGCGTCCATAGGTGTATAGCATTAAACCTCTGTTTATTCCTTTATTACTAAAAACATTACAATAAAAAATTTCATGTTTTTTTATTAAAAATTCTATTGTTTTATCTATATTATTAGTCCGGTATTTTACAAAATTACCGGCGGCGGCTTTTGCAATTATTACAAATTTACGTTTTACTTTTTTTTCCATTTTACAATTTATCTAAATTCGTCTTAACTTGGTCGTAGTAATTAAACATAAATTTAACGTCGCGCGTATATCCTATTTTTATGGCTATTTCCCCTAAACATTGTTTAACGGCAAATAAATTATTATAACATATATTTTTAGCCTCTGCTTTTTGCATTTCACAACTTAAATATATACATTGTTTTAACGCTTGGTTAAATAATTCTATGGCTTTGTCTTCCGGTTTTTGCATGGTTTTACTTTTTAAATTTTCTATAAATTGTTATTATTATTTTTATTAAGTCTATTAATATAATATATATTGATAGACCTATCAATACGCTTAAAATTTTAATCATTATAATAGTATTTAAACCTTATATATTCTTGCGCCATTATACGCGCGTGTTCTTTATGTACTCCGGAATTTTTACATTTAATATATACTATTAAATAAATTATTGAGGTGTAAATTTTTTTAAGTGTTTTCATTAATTTTTATTTATTTGAGTTAAAAATAAGTTTGCCGGTGTTTTTGTAATTTCTTGAAAATCTAATTTCATTACGTCGTAATTGAATAATTTTATCCAATAAAGACACGTTTTTATATCCTCGTTTTCAATTACTTTTTTGTCGTTAAAATACACGTTGTAACGTGTGGTTGTTTTTGTTTTTTCCATTTTTTTAGGTTTTAGGGTTTATAAATTTTAGTCGTTATTATTACAATTACATATTATTTCTGTATTATCACTATCAAAATTAAATTCCGGTTGCTGGCTTAATTCTAACATTGTTTTATAACTTATATCTTTTTTAAATGTATGCCCGTTTTTTTGTTCTTGTTCAATCCACCATTTAGCTTTTTCCGGTTGCTTTCTTAATATATTAATAATTTTATTTTTTCCTTTTAAAAAACACAAATCACAATTACCTAATTCGCTTTTGTGTTTTAAATTAAAAGGCATATTTAACCAATAATTATTTACATTTTCTTTATTTATATTATTATAAAATAATGGCATATCGTTATATACGTTTCTATTATTTCTTTGAATTATTTTACTATACCTTTGCGGCTCGTCTGCTCGTATACCTAAATAATTAATATATTTTTTTATACCTAAACTTTTTAAATACCGTTTAGTTGTTTTAATCTTCATATCAACAGTACAAAAACGCATAGCCAAATTAGGTATAAATTTTTTGTTTTTTATTAGTTCTTCAAAAACTTCACCGTTTTTTTTACATTCGTCTATTGACGTTATTATAAAACTTTTAGGTTTATATTCTAACACTATTAAATTAAGATTAAAATACTTATCGCACTCATTTATAAATTCGTATGTTTCTGGTGTTTCTTTACTTGTATTACAAAAAATAAAAATAAAATCGTTATTTTTTCTATCTAAAAAATTAATCATGTAAGCGCTTGAGCGTCCACCGCTAAAATTTACTATGTGTTTCATATATAATAATTTTTGTTACTGTCTTGTTTTAAAAAATTGTTTCCGCGTAAATAAGGCAAAATTTGTTGCTTTGCTATATTTGTACCTACGCCGTAAATTTTTTTAATTTCTTCTATTAATTCTTCATAGGAATATAATTTTTGTGTAAAAAATATAGCGCTTAATCGTTTGTCGTGGTCGTCTGCGGTTAAATTCATCAATATAAATTTTTTACTTTTTGGCTTGTCGGCTTGGTGGTCTACTTGTTCGTAGTTTTTTGTTTCTTCATTGTAACCTATACTAATGGGATTAAAAAAACTATCGGAGCGCATTAATTGAGCCTCTAATGTACTTGTTCCGCTTTCTTTGTCTAATGTTACTTTCAAAACTGTTTGCGCGCCTCTATCGGTGTAACTGCCTAAATTTCCAAGTGTTTGCATGTTGCTTTTTGCTAAATGTAATAAACAAACAACTAATAAATTAAATTCAGCCGTTATAAGTTTTAAAAATTGAATTACTTTTTTACTTTCTATCATGTCATTCGGGTTTATTACTAACTCAGTTAAATTATCAATAAAAATAATTTTAGGTCGTTGTTCTTTAACAAGTGTATAAATGGCGTTTAAAATTGTGTCCGGCTCATATTTTCTAAATAAATAGGCTTTAAATTGTTCCGGCAATTTTTTAACTTTTAAAGTATATTTTAAAAGTTTTATTTGTTTTGTAAAGTCGTATATACTTTGTTCTGTATCAATTAAAAGTATTTTTTCGTCTTGGTTTATATTTACTTGCATATTAAAAACCGGCTCGCGTTTTAATGCGCTGGCAATCATATAACTTGCAAAAGTTGTCTTTCTGCTTTTTGGTAGTCCACTAATGCAAATAAAATTGCCTAAATTTCCTATTACTTTTTTATCTATCGTAATTATTGGCGCCGGTTGTTCTATTTCCTCGTCCTTAAATAGGGCGTCCGCTATTACTTCACTAATTATAATTTGTTTACTCATGTATATAAAAAAAAACTCCGGTACGTTTAGCGGTGTACCGGAGAAAATTAAGCCGTTATACTTTATAAAGGCGGTTTTTTAATGTGTCGCTAAACTTTGGCTAAATTAGATTTTAAATTTAATTAAAAATAGAATTAAGGTTTAAAAGTTACTAACGTGTTATGTTTATAACTTATATTGTGTCTATTATACTATGTATTTTTTTTATGTAGTTGGGGTCTGTTGCGTATTTTGGCGCTTTGCTTTGTAATAAAACGGCGTATTCTTTGGCGTCTGTTGTTTTGTTGGCGTATTTTTTAAAATACCGGTTTGTTAAAATTTTACTATGTGCGCTTAGTCCCTCTGCTAAATTATTGTATTTAGCAAAATTTTGGTATACTTTGGTACAAACTCCGTTTTTATTACATTCAGTTGTTAAATAACTAATAAACGGTTGACCTTTAACGGCTTTTATTCCTCCAACGTTAAAATACTTACTAAATAATTCGCTTGCGCCGTAACCGGTTTCGAGGCTTATTTGTGCTAACATGAATTTATATGGTACGCCAATTTTTTCCGCTAATTGTTTAACTGGTGGCGTTAAACTTTCAATAAATTGTTTACGTTTTAAATTAGTCATTACGTTTTTAATTTTTTTTACTAATGGTTTACGCTTTAAATAAGATATTAAAATAATACCTCCTAACGTTACTAATATATAAAATTTTTTTTTATCCATTAAAAAGGTATTTCGGCGTCATATTGTTGTATGTCGGTTACTTTTGTGTTATTATAAAGGTCTAAAACTTCTACCTCTTTTTTATCCATGTCGTAATTTACGCTATATTGTAACGGGTTTTTTGGCGGTTTATGTTTAATTATTAATGCTTTTTCTAATTTGTCGGCGGTTGTTCTATTATTACAATAAATTACGCGGACTTTTGCGGTGTTTGGGTTAAATGTAACGCGTTGTTGTTGTCTATCGCGCCAATTTTGAAAATGTCTATAAAGGGCTTTGTAAAGGTCGGGTTTTGTTAGTCCGTCGCGTTGTTTTTCTGTCATGCGTCCACTGTATCCAACGTATTGCAATTTATCATTTTCGTATATCATATATACGCCAATTTTAAACCGTTGGTTAAACGTTGTTTTTCCCTCTTTATCGTATGGCGGTCTTAATAAGTCTTTTATTAACTTAAATTTCATTCCTCCTTGTTTTTTTTGTGTAGCGTGTGTATTTGGTAGCCTATATAAATTAAATTACCTATTAATAAAGTACCTTGTAAAATTTCGTTTACATTACCGGCTAAAATTGCGCTTATATAAATAATTGCTCCTTTATAATCCATTTATTCGTCTATTTAATTAAGTCGTTTAATTTACCGGCTTTTCTTAAACGGCGTTTTTCAAAAATTCTAATAAAAATACCGGCTAAACTTGTAAGTAAAAAAGTTAACACATTATTAGGAACGCCATTAATTAAGTCGCCATTTTTAATCATTCCGGCGGTTGTTATTCCGGTGTTTATTATTTCGTTTGATAGTGTGTCCATTTTATAATTTGTTTTTTTTAACTGCTATTAATAAAAATAAGGCTACCGGAATAAGCCAATAATATGTCCTTTTTGCGGTAACTGTTACGGTTTCAAGTTCGCCGGTACTTTTTAAAGTAATTACTGCCGGCGTTTTATTTGTTTTATACGTTTGCGGCTTGGTACCTACTAATCTAAAACTTACAAAAAAATTTGCTCCGCTTGGTATATTTATGTCAAAATTTCCGTTTACGTCGCTTACGGCGCTTATTATTTTATTATTTCTAAACAAAGGTTTGCCGGTTGCGTCGCTCTCAAAAATTTGAACGCTTGGCGCTGGCTCTTTATCTAAAAAAATTTTTCCTTTCATTATTTCTTTTTTACTTTTTTATTCATTGGTTTAACTTTTTTAATAAAGTTTAAAGCCTTTTTAACGTTTTGAGGGTTAACGTATTTTTTAGCTATTGCTTTAACACGCGCCGCGTCTTTTTTTACGTTTTTTATTTTTTGCGCCGCTTTGTCTATTTTGTCTACCGGTTGTTTTGTTTTTATATTTTGGTCTTTTTCTTCCTCCGGTTTCTTTTTCATTTTATTATATAAATAAAACGCGCCGGCTCCGGCAATTACTAATAAGATTATATTTTTGTTATTTTTCATTTTGAATTATGGTTTAAAGGTTACTTATCCTATTGGTTTTCCTAATAATGTTAAAAGTGTGTTATATCGTTGTTTCGCATATTTGAGGTATGCGTTTGTTTGTACTAGGTCGCTTTTAGTGGCTTTATAAAGCCACGTTTTTTTTGCTGCTGCTTTTTTAAACTTTGGGTCTTTTAATGATTGTATTAAATTTTCTTTATAACCATTGTGTCTTATAATATCATAACTTAATGTCTGCAATTCTTTATGCCATTTATTAACTCCGCTTAACACGTTAATTTTTACGTTATGGCTTTTAGTATCTTTATGCACTCCATTAATTTTTCTTTTTTTTGTTCCATTAATTTCATGTTTTAATAAATCATTAGCATGTTTATACTGATACATTAATTTATCATATGCTTTTGTTCCTTTTGTTACCCATTGTCCTAAAATTTTTACTTTTTCTTTGGGTTCTTTTTTTGTTGCTTTTTTTTTAATCATAAAAATTTATTTTAATCGTTAACATAATACTTTGCAATTATTATTAATCTTGGGTCGATAGTAGTAAGAAATCTTATTGTGTAATTTGTAACGTCTATTTCGTTTGGGTTTCTTTTTATTGTGTAAGTATTTGGAAATTGACTACCTACCGAAGTAGTACTTGCGTGACTACTTAAAGTTAAATTATTATTTATTGTCAATAAATCGCCTACGGCTCCGCAATTAATAAAAATTACTTCCGCCGGCTCTTCTAAAACTAAAGTTTGATTTCTATTAAATAAAAAAAATTCCGTTCTTGTTTTTATGCGTTTTATTTCCATGTCTTACAATTTATATTTAATTCCTTTTTTTGTCCAATCGTTATTTATTGCGTCTAATTTATAACTTGTCAATCCTCCGTATTCGTTGCCTAATTCAGCGCGTAAATTTGTGAACAAATCACGCGGCGCGCCTTGTGGTATGCCAAAAATATAGTTTTGTTTAGCGCCATAAACTTGTATTAACATGTTTACGTCTAAGTCGTTTTTTAATTTTTTCAATACTTCAACTACTGCGCCATAATTATCGCCAATTCCGTATTTTGTACTCTCATAAATTATATTTGCAAATGCCGGATATTGTGAGGGGTTAAAACTTAATTTATATTTTTTTTGTAGTTCTTTTTTTTCTTTTTCTGCCTCCGACAAAATTAACGCGCTTGCTTTTTCGCTATCGCTTTTAAAAATTGAAGTTAAAATTTTGTAACCGGCAAAAACTCCGGCGCCAATTAATAAATTTTTTATAATAGGGTTTTTTATTTCCATTTTTACATTTGGCGTAAAGTGTTAATTAACATATTAAACGTGTCCGGTTTTGTTTCTGCTATTTCGCTTAATTTTAACAAATCGGTATCTAAATTTTTATCGTGTTTATAAAGTGTTTTTATTGCTTTATTTATATTTTCTTTAAAATTACTTTGTGTTTCTTCTGCGCCGTTAATTGTTGGCGGTGTGGTTGGTTTTTTAAACATGTTAATTATACCCATTATTTGCGCCATTTGTTGCGCCATGTCCGGACTTACGCCGTTAACTGTTTTTTCGTCCTCTTCGTCCTCGTCCTCTTCGTCTAACTCTGCAAATTTCTTTTTAAGTTCGCTAATTTCTTTTAGTATTAAATTATCTTCTTGTTGTTTACTAATTTCTTTAATAATATCGGCGCGTAAATTTTGAAAGTCTGTCCCTAAATTGTTTTGTGTTGGTTGTTGGGTTGCTTGAAAATTTAGCGCCGAATTATTTAATATAAATGTAAAAGTGTTTTTTTTGTGGTCGCGTCCTCCACCTCTTTTTTTAATTTTTTGCGTGCCGTTTTCGTCTAGGTCTATTTCTGCAAAGTCAAACAAAGTA
>Ga0209596_1004333_pt1 | contig 10873 bp, 10 predicted proteins | sample M_130807_MF_Meta_FD_187314 | JGI IMG/M metagenome (GOLD analysis project Ga0209596, IMG submission 187314) | Freshwater microbial communities from Lake Montjoie, Canada to study carbon cycling - M_130807_MF_MetaG (SPAdes) (version 2) | ecosystem: Environmental > Aquatic > Freshwater > Lake...
AATGCAAAGGATAACATTCATTAAACTCTTGTTGCATTTGTTGTACCAATAATCGATAAGCTTGTACCATCACCTGCGGATTACTTGACTTCATGCTTAAAATTATTTGGTGATAATCCAAGCTTCGCGCAATGCGTAAAAATTCCATCGCACTTTCCACCATACCAATGGCAGTATCGCCATACCTGCTCATAATACGATCACTCAATGAACCATGATTGGTTCCTATCCGCATCGCGGTTCCATGTTCCTTGCAAATAAGTACGAGTGGTGTAAATCTTTCTCTGATGCGTTCAATTTCTTCCAAATATTCTGCATCCGTATATTCAATTTGTTCAAACTTTTTCTTGTCAACATAGTTACCTGGATTCACACGCACTTTTGCAACAATGGTTGCCGCTATCTCGGCAGCGTTAGGTGTAAAATGAATATCAGCGACCAAAGGAATATCATACCCTTGTGCATTCAATGCCGCTTTTATATTTGCTAAATTTTCAGCTTCTTTTTTACTAGGTGCTGTAATACGAACTAACTCTGCTCCTGCTTTGATACATTTGATGACTTGGGCTACGGTTTGATCCGTATCCATTGTATCGGTGGTCGTCATCGTTTGAATTCGGATGGGTTGGCCGTTACCAATAATAATATTACCTACCTTTACTTCACGTGTAAGTAAACGTTGATAGGAGGTTAATGAGTTACAATAGTATTGCATAAAAGAAAAAGTAAAGATAATTATTTTAGTGCAACGAGGCTACCTAGTTCCTTTTAAAAAACCCTGTTGCAATAAAATCTTCTTAAGTAATTTAATATTATTATCAGTTAGGTTAACTGAGCTGTTGGCATTCGTGTTTAATACAAAAAAATAAGGATGCTGATTTTCCTCCACATAACCCAATACCCATGCTGCATTTTTATTTGCTGTTGTATCTACTCCGGTAATGTAGCTTAATCGATAATTTGAATTATCCTCCATCAAAATCATTTTTTTCAATTGTTCTTGTGACTTTTTTTGAAAAAATAATTCTTTAAAATAAATCCTTTTGATTAAACCCAACTGCTCGTCTGGCGTAATAACGAGTGACCCATCTTCCCAAAAATGAGTGCTGTCTGCGCTTGCAATACCTTTGCCATAATGTAGTGAGTCCAACACTTTTAAAATTTGTTGGCGACCAATTTTGGCAATAAAGGCTTTATATAACTGTACCGAATCATTTAAATTTAATGTAGTATCATGATGATTTACAATTCCTTTGTCCAAACCAATTAAAACAGGAATAATAAAAAAAGTGCTTAAAGGTGCGGTTGCAGAATCCTTATACTTTGACAGATTGTGAATCGTGAATTGTTCGGTTCCATTTTCAAGCAGGGCAAAACTACCTTGCATACCAGCACTATCCATTAATTGTGCAATGGCAGTATCATTTTTTACGTTGTTTGGATTACAAGCGTTTACCAATACAATAAAAATAGCTACTTTAAAAAAATTTTGAATCATTGTTGACATTGATTTATAGAATAGGCAAATTTACCACTTAATATTTATAAAAACACCCCTAACCGGCGTACACTAGTTAGGGGTGTTAAAATATATTAATTTAAGTGTCGCTTATTCAATTCCCAATAACTCCACCTCGAAAATTAAGGTCATACCTGGGCCAATAAATGGACCAGCAGAACGCTCACCATAAGCCAATTCTGAAGGAATAAACAACTTCCATTTGCTACCTACTGTCATTAACTGAACGGCATCCTGCCAGCCTTTAATAACGCCATTTAAGGGGAAAGTGATTGGTTCACCTCTTTGAACAGAACTGTCAAACACTGTACCATCAATTAATGTACCATGGTAGTGACATTTAACCTTGTTATTCAAAGTTGGTTTTACAGATCCTGTTCCTGCAACAATTACTTCATATTGCATGCCATTGGTCATTTTAACGACACCTGGTTTTTTTGCATTTTCTTCTAAAAATGCTTTTCCAACTGCTTTGTTGAATGTGATTTTTTCTAAACTCATATTATCTTGGTATTTTTTGATACAAACGTCTAATAAACTATCAGGTATAATTGACTTCGCAATAACACCCGCACTGAACCCTTTTTCAAATAAGGCCATATTAATGTCCTGTAAGCCCTGTCCTTTCATACTTTGTGCAACACGAAAACCTAAAGCGTAGGAAGCACTATCTTTTACTGATTTTAAAACTACGCTAACTGCTGCTACTGGTTTTGTTATAGTTGCCTTTTTGGTCGTTACCGGTTTTACTAACACACTTACCACAGATTTTGGAATCCCTGCAGGTTTTGTTGTTTGGGCAAAGCCAAATACAACTACACTAAAAGAAATCAATATTAATATACTTTTTTTCATACTTTTCATTTATTAATTAAACGATTCATTATTTCGATTGGAGGCAAAAATACATCAGAAATGAATTCAAAATCCAACTATTCAAGTAATATGCAGAAACTATTTCAAAAGCTGGCTTAAACAAGCCTGTAACTTCTCTGCACCCATTTTACCTTGGATAATGTTCATTTGTTCCGCAATTTGACTTGTACATAGGTTCCCAATACTTCCTTCATGTGTATGTTTCACTTCTGTGGTATACGCAAAATTTCCTGCTTCAATAGCTATCCCAATTTTTTTATAGGCATCTCTAAATGGCATACCTGCGTTCACCAATTTATTTACTTCCTCCACACTAAATAAATATTGGTATTTGGGATCGGATAATAAATCTTTTTTCACTTGCATATTTTCAATCATCAAAGAAGCCATCTCGATACAATTTTTAAGTTGGCTGAAGGCAGGGAATAGATGTTCCTTCAAAAGTTGCAAATCGCGATGATAGCCTGATGGCAAATTGGTGGTCATGAGCATGATTTCATTGGGCAATGCTTTAATTCGATTACAATAGGAACGAATTAATTCAAACACGTCTGGATTTTTTTTATGCGGCATGATGCTCGAACCCGTAGTTAATGAATCCGGAAACTGAATAAATCCAAAATTTTGATTCATAAACAAACAAGCGTCCATGCTTAATTTAGCTAAGGTATCCGCAATATTTGCCATGGCCATCGCAGTCATTCTTTCCGCTTTGCCCCTGCCCATTTGCGCATACACTACATTAAAGTTTAAGGTTTCAAATCCTAATAATTCAGTGGTTCTTGTACGATTGATAGGAAAAGAAGATCCATAACCTGCAGCAGAACCTAATGGATTTTTATTGACTACATTATAGGCGGCGTGCAGCATGGTCATATCATCCACCAAACTTTCCGCATAAGCCCCTAGCCAAAGACCAAAGGACGATGGCATGGCCAATTGCAAATGCGTATAACCAGGCAATAAGTCATTTTTATGTAACTCACTTTTCGTTTGCAATAACTTGAAAAAATCATTTACTGTTGTACTTAATTGAATTAATTCCGAACGAAGAAATAATTTAATATCAACTAAAACTTGGTCATTTCTACTTCTGGCACTATGAATTTTTTTTCCAACATCTCCCAACTTCGAAGTCAATAATATTTCCACCTGAGAATGAATATCTTCAACACCTGGGGCTAATGTAAATTTTCCATCTTGAATGGTTTGATATATTTCAATAAGTGCTTTTTTTAATTGTACTAATTCATCTGCTGTCAATAATCCTACTTCAGCTAACATGGTAATATGTGCTATTGAACCGAGCACATCATAGGATGCCAAGTATTGATCCATCGCTTGATCGTTACCAATGGTAAATTTTTCAACCGCAGACGCGACTTCATTATTTTTTTGCCAAAGTTTACTCATGGTTGAAAATTGTGGTTAGTAATTGAATATAGGTGGTTACCCCTTCATTGATTTCGTTCGTAAATATAAATTCATCTGCGGTGTGACTTCTTGCGGAATCACCAGGACCCATTTTTAATGTTGGGAAAGGCATCAAGGCCTTATCCGAAGTAGTGACTGATCCATAATATCCTTTACCTAGTGCCAACCCTGCTTTGATGATCACATGATCAAGGGCGATTCCTGAGGATCTCATTCTTAAACTCCTTGGGGTGACTTCCGATTTTACATGCTGCCCAATCTTCGCTAATACTTCTTCAAAAGTATACAATTCATTTACACGCACATCCACTACCATCTTGCAATTGGAAGGCACCACATTATGCTGTTTGTTATCTGTTTCAATAACAGTAGCTGTCATTTTTACACTTCCAAGTAAATCTGACACTTTATCGAATTGGTAATTTCTAAACCATTCCAAATCAGCAAGTATTTTATACAGAGCGTTTTCGCCTTCTTCCCTTGCAGCATGCCCTGCTTTGCCGGTCGCAATTACATCTAATACCATCAGTCCGCGTTCAGCAATTGCAAGTTCTAGTTTAGTAGGCTCTCCTACAATTCCAAATTCAATTTTTGGCAATTGGGGTAAAATCAATTCAATACCATCATGACCTGAAATTTCCTCCTCTGCGGATGCTGCAAAAATAATATTGTAGGGTAAATTTTCTTTGTCGTAGAAATATAAAAATGTAGCCAATAAACTAACCAAACACCCGCCGGCATCATTGCTTCCTAAACCATATAATTTACCTTCTTTTTCAAAAGGTTGGAAGGGATCAATCGTATACCCTTTATTTGGTTTAACCGTATCATGATGTGAATTCAATAATATAGATGGCTTGTTGCTATCAAAATATAAATTAGTCGCCCAAATATTATTGATTAATCTTTCCGTTTTAATTTGTCGCACCTGTAAAAATTCAAATAAAATAGCTGCAGTCTTATCCTCTTCCTTACTGAAAGAAGGAATGGCTATTAATGATTTTAATAAATCAATAGCGTCCGTTTGAAGCCTATTGATTAATTCATTATCCAGCGATAGATTATTATTAATTGACATTAGATTGTTATTGTAGTACCTGCTGTACCATTTATTAATTCAATTAGTTTTTCCGCCTTCCCAATGATAACCGATTGTACGCCTCCATGTAAAGCTAAAAAAGCATTATCAATTTTAGGTATCATCCCTTCAAAAATGACATTTTCTTTTTTAAATTGGCTATAATTTAGGTTATTAATAGATGAAATTACAGAATCTTCATTAGTAACATCTCTTAACACCCCTTCCTTTTCAAACCCATATACTAGATGAACCTTGTAAGTGTTCGACATGGCAGTCGCAATGGTTTGTGCAATGGTATCCGCATTGGTATTTAATAACTGACCAGCGCCATCATGGGTGATGGGTGCAATAACCAACCTTGTATTATTCAATAATTGTTGGTGAATAAATCCAGTATTTACTTCATCAATATCCCCTACAAATCCAAAATCAATATTGGCATTAATACGCTTATGCGCTTTTATCAAATTGCCATCAACACCAGAAAGTCCAATTGCATTTACGTGCATCGCTTGCAGTTGTGCGATTATATTTTTATTAATATAACCCGCATACACCATGGTTACAATTTTCAAAGTTTCCCCATCTGTAATTCTTCTTCCTTCCACCATTGTTTGCTCCAGACCTAATTTCGCAGCCAAGCTAGTTGCCAACTTTCCGCCCCCATGCACTAAAATAGCCTGGCCTTCTATTGTAGAGAAAGCTGCAAGGAAATTTGTTAATAATGCAGGATTGTCTACAATATTACCTCCTATCTTAATGACGTATAATTTTTCCATAAAAACTTTTCTTCTATTTGTTTGCAGTTAATAATATTTCCGACAATACTGCTTGTGCTGCCCAAACTCTATTGGACGCTTCTTTGGTAACCAAACTATTCGCACCATCTAATATTTCGTCACTTAATTCCACATTTCTTCTCACTGGCAAACAGTGCATCACTTTTGCATGATTAGACGCTGCTAATTTTGCATTGGTTAACATCCAATTTGCATCTGTACATAATACTTTTCCATAATCTTGATAGCTACTCCAGTTTTTTACATAAACAAAGTCCGCATCTTTTAAGGCTTCGTCTTGATGATGTGTTATACTAGCGCCATTGGTGTACTCTGTTGACAAATCGTATCCTTCTGGATGTGTTATCACAAAATCAGCCTCCCCCCATGCATTCATCCACTCACTAAAACTATTAGCCACGCATTGAGGTATCGACTTTATATGTGGCGCCCAAGTTAAAACAACCTTAGGTTTTTTATTTGTAAATGTACCGCTCAAATTCATTGACTCCTGCATGGTTATAATATCCGTTAAAGATTGAAGCGGATGCAAGGTTGCACTCTCTAAACTTACAACAGGAATTCCTGCATATTTAATAAATTGATGAATAATATGCTCACTATAATCAGCTGTTCTATCCTGTAAACTAGGGAAAGTACGAATACAAAGAATATCAAAATAGTTTCCCAATACGGGTGCTGCATCTTTGATGTGTTCCACGGTTGTTCCATTCATAATGGCACCTTCCATAAACTCTAAAGCCCAGCCTTCTTTATCAACATTAAAAAGAATAGGCTCCATACCTAAATTTTGCGCTGCTAATTGTGTGCTTAATCTTGTTCTTAAACTTGGATTAAAAAAAAGCAAGCCAATACGCTTATGAGCACCTAAAATTTTATCCAATAAAGGTTGTTGTTTATAGGATAATGCCTTTTTTACCAAAGCATTAATATTTGCTACATCCTTCACTGAAATAAACTGTTTCATGCGCTTAATCTTTCTTTTGCTTCAATACTTGAATTGCGTTATTCAAGCCGGTTAAAAATAAATTGATATCTTCCATACTAATTGCTAAGGAAGGCAATAGTCTTATTACATTTGGTTTTGCTTCCCCAGTAAATATTTTTAAATCATTCAATAATATCTTGCGCAGATCTTCTAGTCCAGCTTCCATTTCAAAACCAATCATTAATCCGCGGCCTCTAACCGCTTTAACGCCTTCTGTATTTTTTAAAGCATTGATTAAATAATTACCCTTTTCCTCGGCAGCTTTAATTAAATGATCCTGTTGCATCACTTCAATCACCGCAAGTGCTGCGGCACATGCTAATGGATTTCCTCCAAACGTGGTTCCCAACATACCAAACTTGGCTTGAATATGCGGTGCTATTAATATGCCTCCAATGGGAAAACCATTGCCCATTCCCTTTGCCATTGAATATATATCTGCATTTACGCCAGCATGATCATGCGCAAAAAATTGACCAGACCTGCCATAACCACATTGTACACTATCCGCAATATATACAGCTCCAAAATCATCACAACATTTTCTGATGGCTTGTAAAAAAGCATCATCCGCTTCGTAGATACCTGCAACGCCTTGAATACCTTCAATAATTACCCCTGCGATACCTGTTCCTTGGTCTGCAAAATATTTTTGCAACGCTGCAATATCATTAAAAGGTAAAAAAACAATATTATCGGTTTCATTTACTGGCGCAACAATACTTGGATTATCAGTCGCAGCCACCGCTAATGAAGTACGTCCATGAAAAGCTTTTTTAAAGGATACTATTTTTTTTCTGCCAGTATGAAATGAAGCTAATTTTAATGCATTCTCATTTGCTTCAGCGCCACTATTACATAGGAACAATTGAAAATCCTTTTTTCCACTAATTTTATTCAATGCAGTTGCCAATTCTTCCTGTATTGGCATTACGACCGAATTTGAATAAAATGCAATCGCATGCAATTGATCCTCAATGCGCTTTACCCAATGAGGTTGCGTATGCCCTATACTAATTACTGCATGTCCACCATACATGTCTAAATATTCTTGTCCTTTGTCGTCCCATACGCGGCTACCTGCAGCTTTTGTAATAGCGATGGGGTTTAAAGGATAAACGTTGAATAATGACATACTATTAAATTTTATTGTAAAGAAAAACAGCTATTGCGTACTATGACATTTAGCTGTTATCATTTATTTATCTTGTTATTAAAAATAATTTGCTTTTAATTGTAAGCCCGCAGCTTCATCGATTCCAAAAATCAAATTCATATTTTGCACCGCTTGACCTACCGCGCCTTTTAATAAATTATCAACCACTGAATGAATGGCAATTTTATTTCCTTGTTTTTCAATATGAATGATACACTTATTGGTATTGACTACTTGTTTTAAATCGATATTGCTTTTTGACACATGCGTAAATGCATGACCTTCATAGTAAGCATCATACAAATCATACAAAGCATCCAAACTTAAATCAGACGTTACAACCGATGTTACAAAAATGCCTCTAGTAAAATCGCCTCTCCAAGGAACAAAATTTACTTCCGCATTTTGATTGCCTTGCAATTGCGCCAAACTTTGAACAATTTCATTCAAATGTTGGTGCTGTAATATTTTGTAGGCTTGGATATTATTGGCCCTCCAACTAAAATGACTGGTATTGGATAAGCCTTGTCCTGCGCCTGTTGAACCAGTGATGCCAGTTGTATAAATATCCTTTAATAAACCCTTCGCTGCCAAAGGCAATAATCCCAATTGAATAGCTGTGGCAAAACATCCTGGATTCGCAATATTATTAGCTAGCTTAATTGCTTCCCTTTGTAATTCAGGTAAACCATATACAAAATTTCTATCCCCAATTGTAGCAGAAGCAGCTAATCTAAAATCTTGTGAAAGATCGATAATTTTTATACTTGCTATTATTTCATTAGCTGTTAAAAATTTATTTGCATCTCCATGTCCTACGCACAAAAACAATACATCAATATCTTGATCGAATATGTTTGTAAATTTCAATTGGGTGTCGCCCACTAAATCAGCATGCACCTTGCTCACTAATTCGCCAGCACTGCTTGTGCTATGCACAAAAGAAATATGCGCATTTGGATGTCGCAACAATACACGTAGTAATTCACCACCTGTATAACCTGCACCACCAACAATACCAATATTTACTTTTTGCATTTGATTCATTTTATAATTCTGTCGATAATAAACTATTTTTTATTTGCTTCATTGACGTGATGAAAAATGGCAGTTTGGTTACCAAATATTTTGGTAAACCCTCTTACATCTGCACCCGTCCAACCTGTATTCATTTCGCCATACTTACCAAATTTCGCACTCATTAAATCGTTTGCCGATTCAATGCCAATGATTTGAAAACGATAAGGATGTAATTGAATAAATACTTCCCCTGTTACTTGTGCTTGTGAATTATTTAAGTAAGCTTCAATATCACGCATCACTGGATCTAATATTTGACCTTCGTGTAACCAGTTGCCATAAAACTGAGCCAACTGGTCCTTCCAAGACAATTGCCACTTGGTTAATACATGTTTTTCTAAAGCATGGTGCGCTTTTAAAATAACCATGGGTGCAGCCGCTTCAAAACCCACCCGGCCTTTAATACCAATGATGGTATCACCCACATGTATATCACGACCAATACCATAAGCACCTGCAATTGATTGAATATATTGAATCGCCTCAGTAGGATGTGCGAAAGATTGACCGTTTACTTTATTAATTTCCCCATGCGCAAAACCAATGACCATTTCCTCCGAAGCGCCTTCCTTTGTCATTTGTGTTGGCCATGCACTATCAGGCAACATTCCTTTTGAGTTCAGGGTTTCCTTTCCACCAACACTGGTACCCCACAATCCTTTATTGATAGAATATGCTGCTTTCTCAAAATTCATTGCAACACCCTTCTCTTTTAAGTATTCAATTTCTGCTTCTCTACTTAATTGTAAATCACGAATAGGTGTTAAAATTTCAACGCCTGGAATCATAATATTAAAAATCATATCAAATCGAACCTGGTCATTACCCGCACCTGTACTTCCGTGTGCTACTAATTTAGCACCCACTTTTTTTACATGTTCCGCAATGTGCAATGCTTGACTTAATCTTTCAGCACTCACACTTAAAGGATAAGTATTATTTTTTAAAATATTACCATAAATCAAGTATTTAATAATGCTATCATAATAACCTTTTACTGCATCAACAGTGGTATGTGTTTTAACGCCCAATGCATACGCGTGTGCTTCTACTTTTTTTAATTCTTCTTCAGAAAAACCACCCGTATTTACAATCACACTATGTACTTCCAATCCTTTCTCAAGGGTTAAGTATTTAACACAATACGTAGTGTCTAATCCGCCACTAAATCCTACGACAACTTTTTCCATAATAATTATTTTTTTCTAAGCCAGCTTATGAATTTACTGTTATTGATTTTCGTAAATAAATTAGCATCTTCATTTTTATCCGAAATCTCTCCAACCACTTCTTGTTGATTTGTATCTTGTTTAGGCTCATATAACATGGCGGTACACATACAATTTTTTCGATCCTTGCTCATTAAAATATCGTAATTCACACAGCTTTTACAACCTGCCCAAAATTCTTCATCATCTGTTAATTCACTATACGTCACTGGCTCATACCCCAACTCGCTATTTATTTTCATCACGGCTAAGCCGGTCGTTAATCCAAAAAGTTTTGAATTTGGATACTTGTCTCTAGATAATTGGAAAATGGTGTGCTTAATTTTTTTCGCAATCCCTGTTTTACGATACGCAGGGGCAACAATTAAACCGCTATTCGCTACAAATTGGCCATGTTGCCACGCTTCAATATAACAAAAGCCAACCCATTCTCCAGTAGCTGTAACAGCGATAACCGCTTTACCCTCCTGAATTTTTTGGGATACATATTCGGGGCTTCTTTTGGCAATACCTGTGCCACGCGCTTTAGCTGAAGATGCCATTTCGTCGGTGATAGTTTCTGCATACACAGTATCCCCACTATCGGCTATTCGAACTATAATGTTAGGTTCCAATGATGTAAATTAGTTTAAATGAATGAACAGTTTTGGCTGTAGAAGTGAATATGTCGGGGATTTTTCCACTGATAGGGGCAACTGCCAATTGCTCGT
>Ga0209596_1004337_pt1 | contig 10869 bp, 9 predicted proteins | sample M_130807_MF_Meta_FD_187314 | JGI IMG/M metagenome (GOLD analysis project Ga0209596, IMG submission 187314) | Freshwater microbial communities from Lake Montjoie, Canada to study carbon cycling - M_130807_MF_MetaG (SPAdes) (version 2) | ecosystem: Environmental > Aquatic > Freshwater > Lake...
TTTAAGATTGCTGGCGATTTGATTTTCAGAAATATGGACTTTCCCGGCGCGGATGTGATTGCAGACCGGCTGGCTGCCAGCAATCCGTTGGCGCAAATAGACGATAAAAGCCCGATCCCGCCACAGGTGCAGATGCAGCTTGCGCAGGGCAAGCAAACCATCGAGCAGATGAAGCAGCAAATGATGGCGATGCAGCTTGAAATCGACAACCGCGGATCTATTGCCCAAATCAAGGAGGAAGGGGCAAACCGCAGGAAGCTGATGGACGTCACCGCCAGGGCCCACAACACGGAAACGATGGCCGAGGTCAAGGTCAACGACCAGAATACCAGGGCTATTACCAGCCAGAACAAGACGGAACTGGACGCAATCGTCCAGCTTATGCTGCACCACATGGACACCAAACGCCTAGAGGCCGAGATTGACCGGCGCAACCTGGAGCAATATCAATTTGCCCAAACCGCTGCACAAGACATCGAGCAGGGCTCCAATCCATTAATTACTAGACAATAAATAGATTAAAAGAGTATAAAAAACCACACCGCAGGTTTTGCGGGAACCGGAGCTTATTGAATAATATGGCCGACACGCAGAACGAAGTCACGCAAGAACCAAAGCAAGCTGGCAACCTTGTTACCAGCGAAACTCTGGAAGCATTTAATGCAGAAAAGCTGGGATTAGCTGAACGCGCACCTTCCGAGGCCGAGCAATCGGAGCCGGAAGCCGAAGCCGAGCAGAGTGAACCAGAGGCAACAGATGAAAAGAAACAGAATCCCAAACTGGAACGACGGTTCTCCACGCTATCAAAAGCCCGCGACCAGGCGAAAGCCGAAGCACAAAAGGAACGCGAGGCCAGAGAAACGCTAGAGGCTCGGGTTAAAGAGTTAGAGGGCGGCGCGAAACCGGAAGCTAAATCTCCCGCAGACGCAAAGCCAAAACCTGAGCAATTCACCGATGCCTTTGAGTACGCCGAGGCGTTAGCTGAATATTCCGCAGAAGCAGCATTAGCAAATCGAGACAAACAGGACGCTGAGAAACGCGCCGCGGTCGAACAGGCCAAGCTCATAAAGGGCTGGGAAACTCGTTTGAAAGCGACGAAAGCAGAAATACCGGACTTTGCAGAGATGGTTGAAAGTTCCACGGTGACCGTAAGCGACGCGATCCGGGATGCCATTCTTGAAAGTGATATCGGACCAAGAATCCTATACCACCTTGCAGAGCACGAGGATTTCGCACTCAAGCTAAATGAAATGCCTCTGATTACTGCTATTCGTGAAATTGGGAAACTGGAAGCGCGGCTGGAAAAGCCCGCTGAGTCTGTTCAGTCTGTTACGCGATCCAAAGCACCAGCGCCGATCAGCCCGATCCGCGGTGCTGCCAGCGGTTCTGATTTCAAAGTGGACTCTAAGGGCGAGTTCCACGGAAGCTACCAGAACTGGAAAGCAGCGCGGCAAGCGGGCAAGATTCGCTGACCACTAATCCAATTTAGGAAAAAATTATCATGGCTAATAATCTGCTGACTATCAGCAAAATCACGAACGAAGCACTTATGGTGCTGGAAAACGAACTGACTTTCACCAGCGAAGTTGACCGCAATTACGACGATCAGTTTGCGGTTGTTGGTGCAAAGATCGGCGCAACCGTTAACGTCCGCAGGCCGGGTCGCTTTATCGGCACTACGGGTCCGGCGTTGTCCGTTGAAGACTTCAACGAAACCAGCGTGCCGGTTACGCTCTCGACGCAGTTCCATGTCGACACCCAGTTTACTAGTCAGGATCTTTCTCTTTCGCTGGATATGTTTAGTGATCGCGTTCTCAAGCCCGCGGTTGCCGCGATTGCGAACAAGATGGATCGCGATGGTCTGGTAATGGCGAAGAATGCAACCGCCAACATCGTCGGCACTGCTGGCACGCCGCCGACTGGTCTGATTACCTACCTGACCGCTGCTGCTTACCTTGATTCCGAGGGTGCGCCGCGTGATGGCCGCCGTAGCTGCATAGTTGAACCGTTTACCAGTGCAACGATTGTGGACTCGCTGAAAGGTTTGTTTAATCCAAACGCGAAAATCAGCAAGCAATACGAAAAAGGAATGATGGGCACCGACAGCTCGGGGATGAACTGGAAACTCGATCAGAACGTAGTGAATCAAACGTTTGGTTCGTATGCGACTGCGACTTCGTTCTCCTGTCAAACCGCGACCGCTACTGGATTCCTGACGACCGGCTGGGCCTCGACCTCGACCATCGCGTTGTCGGTGTCAACTGCGACCGCTGGCCTAAAGCAGGGCGATGTGATCCAGATTGCTGGCGTCTACGCGGTCAACCCGCAGAACCGCCAAGCGTATGGCTCTAACAAGCTGCGTAGTTTTGTAGTGCAAGCCGATGTGACGGTTGCGACCTCCAGCACGACCAGCGTTGTGGTTTCGCCCGCGGTTATTACTGCCGGTCAATTCCAGAACGTGTCGGTAACTTCGCCGGGTGCGTCGACGGTTACGCCGTTCAACAACACTGGCGTAGTAAGCCCGCAAAACATCATTATGCACAAAAATGCATTTTGCCTGGCGGTTGCCGATCTTGAGCTGCCTGAAGGCGTGCACTTTGCTGGGCGTGCGAGCGACAAGGAACTGGGTCTGTCGATGCGTGTGGTGCGTCAATACACGATCAACAACGACAGCATTCCGACCCGCTTGGATGTTCTCTACGGTTGGGCTCCGCTGTACCCTGAGCTCGCGTGCCGCGTTGCTGCCTAACCTAACTTTCAAAGGAAAAAATCATGAGCAATCCGGGACCAGCATCTAGCACTACCATTCACCCGCAAGGGTTGACAAGCAATCAAGCAATCCGCTTGCTTGCCTCCGCAACCGGCGTTTCGTTAAACGTCACTGGCGATGCTCCGCAAGTGATGAACGTCATCAACACGACGAGCTACAACGTCACGAACGTTGTTATTACCAATGCCAATAAAGACGTATCCGCTGGTTACCTCTCCATCTGGACGCAACCGGCTGGCGCTGGCACTGAAATTGTGACGAATGCTGCGCTGACGAGCAACACCAGCTCTGCATATGTTACGAAGTCGACCGTTGTTAGCGCGACCGGCACTGCAAACCTGTCGGCGCAAAACTTTTATGTCAAAGTTGGCACCGCGGTTTCTGGTGGTACCGTGGATATATTCATTTACGGCACTGACTTTTCTTCATTCTAAAAATGTAAACGATCAGAAAAGCCGTTCTCTAAAAGGGCGGCTTTTTCTGTTTTTATTGGGGTAAAAGATGACCAACACCAATGTGATGCGTCTGAGTGGGCAGTGTTTCGCGCTCGACCTGACTACGAGCGCAAGCAGTGCTTTGCTGATTACGGCAACGACGAACGATCAAACCAACTATGTAAGCCTGCTTAATACTGGCACAGGCAAAGCTGCAATTGAATTGTCGAACAACGCTACAGTGACCACGCCGACGATTGCTTCTACCGGCAATGGTGGCTCTTTTGTTCTGCCCGCGGCGATGACGTTTCCGATCATTATCGCAGCGCCGAAAGCACCGTTCTACATCAAAGGCATCAGCAGCGGAACAAACACGCTTTACATCACTGCAACGCAAGCTGACTAAAGGGTTGTCGCTATGAGTACGACCAACAGCAACAGCACCGCGCTGACAACGACAATTAACATCGTGCCCGTCCAGGGCATCTTCGATCAGTATCATTCAATAGTTACGTTTGTCGGACCTGCGGGCGATTATTTCTCGGCGCCTATTTCCGGCGTGGCTACTCTGACGAGTGGCACGATAGCCGCAACACCTGTCAATCCGCTGGATATTACAAATAAAGCGTATGTCGACGCGGTAGCGCAGGGGCTGGATATTAAGACGTCTGTTGTTGCTAGCACAACGGCAAACATCACGCTATCAGGCACGCAGACTGTTGACGGTATTGCGCTTGTTGCTGGTGATCGTTGTCTGGTTAAAAATCAGACCGCGGCTGCGGATAACGGCATTTATGTTGTTGCTGCTGGCGCGTGGGCAAGATCCACAGACATGAGTACGTGGGCGCAAGTGCCGGGTGCGTTTACCTTTATCGAAACTGGAAGCACTCTTGCCGATACCGGCTGGGTGTGCACCAGCAACGCAGGCGGTACGATTGGCGTTACCGCTATCAATTTCACGCAGTTTAGCGGCGGGACATCTTATACGGCAGGAACCGGGCTAACCCTAGCCGGATCTGTATTTAGCCTGACAAACCCGGTTGCGATCAATTTAGGCGGCACTGCTGGAACGTCTACACCAGTTGCAGGCGCTGTTCCTTACGGAACAGGCACTGCATATGCATTTACCGCGGCGGGAACTACGGGGCAGGTTCTTACGTCTGCCACTGCCGGGGCTCCGACTTGGACTACGCCGTTTGCTGGAATTACGGTCACAGACGATACGACAACGAACGCAACGCGGTATCCGTTGCTGTCGAGCGTTACTACCGGCACAATTACCGGAAACAACACCAGCTCGACAAAGTTAAGTTTTAACCCTAGCACTGGCTTACTGACCGCCACTGGTTTGAGCGTTGCCGGTCTTACGTCAACCGGCGCTATTACTTACGGCGGCGTAACTCTGACGAATGCAGTTACCGGCACTGGCAAAATGGTGCTGGATACTACGCCGACGATTGCAACGCCGGTTCTGACGAATCCGACCGTTACAAGCTATATTGAAACAAGCCCTTCGCAAGTAACCGTAGGCACCGGAACAACTGTTTTAGATGCAACGCTTTCAGCCGGAACTGTACTTCGTTACATATTGACCGCATCGCAAGCGACTACGTTTACGATGCCGACTGCTACGGCGGGCAAGTCATTCATCATGATACTTAAGCAAGCCGCTACTACAGGTAACGGAACGGCTGTATTTACATCAGTTAAATATCCCGGAGGAACAGCGCCAACAATAACGGCAACCGCTGGCGGCATAGACATTCTTACTTTTGTCGCAGATGGCACAAACTGGTACGGCACCTACGCACAGGCGTTTGCATAATGTTTGCAGCTAAAGATACACTGCTAACGCGTCCTTCTGGTGGGTATGTTATCCCCCGTTCGCTGCGCTTTCGTTCCAGTGCAAGTGCGTATTTAAACAGGACGTTTGGGACGCCTACGGATTCAACAAAATTTACGTATTCAAAGTGGATGAAAAGAGGGCAGTTAGACACTTTAAATACAATTATAAGAGCAAATTCAACGGATTACATTCATTTTTCTTCGTCGGCCACAATACAATTAGTATTATCAAATGTAACGCAATTAACCACTACTCCGGTTTTTCGTGATCCGTCTGCGTGGGGGCATTTTGTTGTTTCATACAATAATGCAGCCTCACCTAAATGGAATCTTTATTGGAACAATTTAAACATTGGAACGTCTACCGCATCAAATACGACATTTGATACCGCAGTTTCACACGGTATAGGTCAAGACGTTTCTGGTGGTGGCGGAAAAACTTTTGATGGTTATTTTGCTGAAATTAATTTTGTAGACGGTCAAGCCCTAACACCCACATCCTTCGGCGCAACCAGCGCAACAACCGGCGTGTGGGCACCGATTAAATACACCGGCACCTATGGCGCAAACGGTTTCCACCTAGACTTCAACAGCTATGCTACGACAGCAGCATTAGGCACGGATACGTCTGGCAACGGCAATACGTGGACTGTGAATAATTGCAGCGTCACCGCTGGCGCTACGTATGACAGCATGATTGATGTGCCGACTGTTGGAACGACGGGGAGTAACTATTGTGTCTGGAACCCCGTATCGGGATTAGGCGGAACTTTCTCTGATGGCAATTTAAAAAGCGCAACAGGCACATCAACGCAACCAACGTTAGGAACATTTCAGCTTCCAATAACGGGGAAATGGTATTGGGAAGTTACGGTGGACACCGTAGCAGAAATGTCTATTGGGATAAATACACTACCGTTTTCAAGCTCAACAAGAACTGTCTATTATCGGGCTGGCGGTGCTAGCGCGGGGATATATATTGAAGGCACAGCCAATGCGTTTGCCGCAGCAAGTTATACGAATGCCGATGTGATTTCTGTTGCGTACAACGCAGACGCATCTCAAATTACTTGGTATAAAAACAATACGCAGCAAGGTGGCCCATTCACACTGACTTCATTGGCAAACTTGTTCCCCTATTTGATACAAACGTCTGGTGCAGGTAGTTGCACTGGAGTTGTGAACTTTGGGCAGCAAGGTTTCAAATACACCCCGCCTACCGGATACTCCGCACTCAACACCTACAATCTCCCCACCCCCAGCATCCTCATTGGCGCTGCACACATGGCTGCGACCACTTACACAGGAACGGGCGCGTCGCTGACGGTCGCAAACACGGTGAATAGCACTAGCTTTCAACCTGATCTGGTGTGGGTAAAAGGCAGGACTGCAATCACTGGCGCAACTGACCATGCTTGGTATGACTCTGTGCGTGGTGTGCAAAAACAATTAGAAAGCAATACGACAACAGCAGAGACAACGGAAACAACAGGCTTGACTGCTTTTGGAAGCACAGGGTTTACTGTCGGTGCGTTGGCGCAAATGAACACCATCACAACTGCGTATATTGGCTGGCAATGGAAAGGTTCAGGCACGACGGTTAGCAACACCAGCGGCACAATTACTTCAACGGTATGCGTGAATCCGACTGCTGGGTTTAGTGTGTTGACGTATACCGGAGTAGGTGCAACTCGTACTATTGGGCATAGTCTAGGTGTTGCGCCTGCTATGGTAATTACTAAAAACAAAAGCTCGGCTACTTCGTGGCGAATTTATCACGCTTTCAGTAATGCTACGCCGCAGAATTATGTGTTGTATTTTGATACTTCTGCCGCAACAGCAGAAACAGCGTTTATGAATAACACTGCGCCTACGTCTGCCGTGTTTACTGCTGGCACTAATATTTGCGCCGCTGCGGATTATGTTTCGTATTGCTTCGCCCCCATCGCTGGCTATAGCGCCTTCGGGAGTTATACGGGCAATGGTTCTACTGACGGGCCGTTTGTGTTTACCGGTTTCCGGCCTCGTTGTGTTTTATTTAAATCAAGTTCAAGCGTAAACAATTGGCAAATCTACGACACGTCTAGGAATACATCAAATGCAACGACTAATTGGATATACCCAGACGTAGCAAATGCAGAGGCAACTAGCGGCGTAGACATTGATATTTTGTCAAATGGATTTAAACCGCGCAGCACAAATGCAATTAACAACGGGTCTGGCGTTACCTACATCTACGCCGCCTTTGCCGAATCGCCATTTAAAAATAGTCTTGCGAGGTAATCATGTTTTACCGTGAACAATCTAACCAATACATCAGCGAAGGCACTTCCTTCTCTATTGACGGGACAAGCTACCCGTCCAACTGGCTGAATATGACCTCGCCGGAAGATAAGGCCGCACTGGGTCTGGTTGAAGTGACTGATGCCAATAGCCCTGAAGATGGCAGGTTCTACTGGGTATCCGATACGCTGGTGGGTGCGGTCAGGACTTACCTGAACACGCCGAAGGACTTGGACGGACTCAAGGCAACGTGGGCGGCTCAGATACGGGCTACGGCGTATTCTTTACTTGTTACTACGGACTACATGGACAGCCGCAAGGCTAACGATCCTAAATACGTGCCATCGGCTGATTGGATTACTTGGAGAGCGTCTATCAGGACTGCGGCTTCTGAGGCTGTTGTGGCTATCAATGCGGCGGCTGACATTGCCGCGCTGCAAACTGCGGTTCAGGTAGTATGGCCCAACAGCCCAGACTATAAAAGCGTGTAATGTATAACTGGCAAATTAAAAGCATTACGTTAAAGGGCGATTTAATAACGTCTGCTCATTATCATGTTGCTGCCGGGGATATCGCCACCGAAGGACACTGGACGTTTAAGAAACCGGTATTGATAAAGCCGTTTGCCGAAGTTACGCAGCAGGACATTATTTCTTGGGTAGATCACGAATCAGCGCACGCAATTACAGACAGGCTAGACGAACAAGCTGTGACGGTTGAAAGGGTTGATCTGCCATGGATGAAAAACGCATTTAAGCCGTTCAAGGATTAAATATGACAATGCCCATAGATATTATCAGCCGCGCACTGAAAGACATTGGCGCGCTGGCGGCGGGTGAAACGCCTAGTCCTGAAGCCTCGCAAGACGCTTTCGACATGCTTAACGACATGCTCGACCAGTGGAGCAACGAGGGCATGATGGTCTATTACAAGACAGAAATTATATTTACGACCACGAATAATCAGACCCAATACACGATTGGACCGGGCGGTCAGATCGGCGCCAGCTTTACCGGTTCAATTTCCGGCACGACGCTGACCGTCACCGCCATCGGATCTGGCGCTATTGCTATAGGTCAAACGCTGTCTGGAACCGGGGTTACTGCCGGAACAACCATTGTGGGATTCAATACCGGCGCGGGCGGCAATGTAAATGAGGTCGGAACCTACACGATAACGCCAAGTCAGACCGTATCTAGCACAACGATTTCTGCTTATTACCAGCGACCTTTAAGCCTGACTTCAGCCTATGTTCGCATCTCAACAACCGCGAACGGCGCTCCAATTATTGGCGGCGGGCTGGACTATCCGGTCGCGGTTTTGAACTTTGACCAATACAATTCAATTGGTTTAAAGACGATGAGTGGTCCGTGGCCAAAGGCTATTTATTACCAACCCGCCGAGATTCTTGGCAATATCTTTGTCTGGCCAGCGCCTGCACAGGGCGAACTGCACATATTTACGGATACAATCTTTCGCAGTTACCAGACGCAGAACGATGTTTTTGCGCTGCCGCAGGGCTACAACATGGCTTTGCGCTGGTGCCTGGCCGAAAGGCTAATGCCGATGTATGGCAAAGCCTCGCAGACGCAGATCGGCATGATTACAGCCTACGCAGCGCAGGCGAAAGCAACGCTAAAACGGACAAATATGAAACCGCCGATGGTTGCAAGCTACCCGGACGCGATCATTACAGGCCGACAGAAAGACGCTGGCTGGATTATGTATGGAGGTTTCCGGTAATGCCTGACTTCGGCTTTGTCGGTCCCAGTTACGAAGCGCCCAGCATCTATCAGGACGCGCAAGAGTGCATTAATTACTTTCCTGAGATAGATCCGCTTAAGCAACCCGGTGACCGCGGCGTGGTGGCGCTCTATCCTACGCCGGGTCTGACTTCGCAAGTTGTATTGCAAACCGCGCAAGAAGTGCGGGGAATGCGAACGGTTTCAGGCGGGGCGCAGCTCGTCGCTGTTGGCGGTCCTTATCTTTACGCTTTAACGTCTAACCTTGTTCCTACCATAGTCGGGGTGCTAAACAGCAGCACCGGATCTGTCGGCATTACCGACAACGGCCTGAATGTCTATATTGTCGACGGAACCTATCGGTATACCTGGCGCATTTCCAGCCCAGCCGCGGCGGTATTTACGGGGTCAATCAGCGGCACGACTCTGACTGTCACCGCGATGACTAGCGGCACCATAGCAATTAGTCAGGCGTTGTTTGGCTTGTCAATATCTGCTGAAACCGTGATTACTGCACTCGGAAGCGGGACGGGCGGGGCTGGCACTTATACCGTAAACAACTCGCAGACAATTGCCAGTGAATTAATGAATTCTGCCACGGTTGGCGCGGTAGTGACCGGATCAATGGCAACAACCACTTTAACGGTGACTGCAGTAACGTCTGGGACGCTTTATGTGGGTCAGACGGTGCGTGGGGCTGGGGTTACTACCAACACCATCATTACGGCGCTAGGAACGGGAACTGGCGGGGTTGGGACGTATACTATCAACAACTCGCAGACGTTTACCTCTGGCACGCTCTACGGGCTAAATTACACGATTATTCCATCGACTGACGGAGCCTTTACAGGCGCAAACGTAGTCGACATTGTGGATAACTATTTTGTTTATAACCGACCCAGCACGCAGCAATGGGCTGCCAGCGGGCTTTTATCTCCAATAACCGCGGCTTTGAGTTTCGCAAGCAAAGACGGGGCTCCTGATAATCTGGTTTCTTTGATTGTCGACCATCGGGAAGTCTATCTGCTGGGCGAGAATAGCTCGGAGGTTTGGGTCGATACCGGCAGCGTGCCTTTTGCGTTCCAGCGGATACCGGGAACCTCGACGCAACACGGAATTGCGGCTGTTTTTTCTATGGCTCGCGTTGGCAATTCGTTTGCTTACGTGTCTAAAAACATCCGCGGTCAAGCTGAAATTGTGATGATGAACGGTTATGTGCCGAGCCGCATCAGCACGCACGCGGTTGAAAACACGCTTACAGGGCAAACGATCAGCGATGCCGTGGCGTGGACTTATCAGCTTGAAGGGCACGAAGTTTACGTTGTGAGTTTTCCGACAATTGATATAACGTGGGCTTACGACGCAACTACCACGATGTGGCACAAGTGGCTTTATAACGACAACAACAACGTTTACCACCGTTGCCGCGGTAATTGCGCCGCGTTGTTCCAGGGCAATGTGCTGGTCGGAGATTACGCAAACGGCATCATTTACAAGCTCGACCGCAACAACTACACCGACAACGGCCAGCCAATTAAACGCTTGCGCCGCGCTCCGCATATCGTGACGGACTTGCAACGACAGTATTTTGACGAGCTGCAGATCCAGTTCCAGCCGGGCGTTGGTCTGTCCACCGGACAGGGTAACAATCCGCAGGCAATGCTGCGCTGGTCTGACGATGGCGGCAGCACCTGGTCAAGCGAGCACTGGACCACTATAGGTTTGACGGGCTCCTACAAAAACCGCGCAATCTGGCGCCGACTTGGGCAGACGCGGGACCGGGTGTTTGAAGTGA
>Ga0209596_1004339_pt1 | contig 10865 bp, 10 predicted proteins | sample M_130807_MF_Meta_FD_187314 | JGI IMG/M metagenome (GOLD analysis project Ga0209596, IMG submission 187314) | Freshwater microbial communities from Lake Montjoie, Canada to study carbon cycling - M_130807_MF_MetaG (SPAdes) (version 2) | ecosystem: Environmental > Aquatic > Freshwater > Lake...
CGAAGTTGCTGACCCTGTCGTGCCAGCCGCGGGGGATCAGGGCGTCAATTCGCCCGTGCATGTCTTCCCAGTCACGCATCAGGAAGAATTGCAGCACCGGCGTGAGCACCAGATTGGTGATGAGCCCAAGCAGCCCCAATCCACCCAGGCGCAGGGAATTGATGACCTTGACGCCGAGTCCCTCCGAACTGGCAATGGTTGCCGTTGCCGCCGCCTTGATCTGCGCTTGCAGCACTGCCAACCGCACCTGCGCCGCCACCTCCGCCGCCCATTAAGAAAGAGCCGCTAGAATCGCCGTTGCCGCCGTTTGACCCTTGTGAACCTGTACCGCCAGAACCAGGCGACCCACCACCTCCGCCGCCAGAGCCGCCGTTGCCACCGTTAGCGTTAATCCCTCCACCTGAGCCACCAGCTGATGCGGTAAGACCAAATGCCGTACTGTTGCCACCACCGCCACCGACTACGATGGTGTACGTTTCATTGCTGTTTATTTTTGTACTGCTTGCTAAATAACCACCAGCGCCGCCGCCGCCATATCCTGCACCGCCACCGCCGCCCACCAAAAGATAATCAATAGCAATAAGTGCGTTTGTGCCAAAACCAAATGCACCAGACGCTGCTGCCCCAATAGTCGCTATGCGTGGCATTTATGCATACCTTGTCTGAGAGGCTAATACGGTAAATGTGGCATTGGCAGTTTTAATAATGGCGTAAGTGTAAGAATCAATAGAACTTACATTACCCGCATTTGGCGTAAGACCGTTTTGCCATTTGGGTGTGACAGATGATCCATCAACTTGCACCGCTGAGTTGTAATAAGCAGTTGCACCTTGGGTAGCCATAAAGACAACGGTAAGCGTCTGTCCCGTAGACATTAAAGTGTTCAATGACACGCTGCTTGTTCCACGAAAATTCAATGTCCAGTTGCCACTTGCGTTTGTTGTGTAATACAAAATCGGCTGCGTTGAGCAATCAAAGTTAATCGTGCCAGTTGCCGCTGTTGCCGATATTGTTGTTGTTTCTTTAATAGCGTTAAATGTTGCCGCACCAGTAAAGGTTGATGCGCCAGTAACAGATAAAGTGCCGCTAATGCTTAAATTTGTTAATGACGTAGAGATACCAAGCAATTGAAAACTTGTACCGTCGTAATAAATAATGTAAAAGTAACCAGATTGAATATCACCAGCATTTAACGCACCCAATGGCGTAACAATTGACTTAGCACCCAAGCCGCTAATATTGATTGTTGTAGCACCCGTATTTGTATTAACAGCAACAAAGCCAAACATCTGTCCTGCAGAATAAGCTGTCAGACTAGGGCTAACCGTTGCTGTAATCGTGTTTGTTCCCAACACCGTCAAGAACGTGCCGTATGCGCTTTGAATCTGCGACACAGTAGCCGAATCAGTTGCAGCCGTGCCGTCAACCAAACCAGTCAACTTAAACCCGCCCATTGGCAAATTAGCCGTAGGTATGCTTTGACCGTTCTTAGTAATCGTGGTCGATAGTCCGGTAGCCAAGTCAGCAGTCAGCGCATTGAACGCTGTCGATGATATGACCGTGCCAGTAACAACTGGTTGCCCAGCTGAGTTGATGACGAACGTCCCGCTGCCATTGAAAGACATTTGCATACTCCATGAATAAGGCATAAACTGTTATTTAACAGGAGATGCCAATGACTTACCAAATTAAAAAACCAATCCCGTGCAGCATTTGCGGCAATAAATCCGTTGCTCGTCATTTGTGCCGCCTTCATTACAACCAAGCTAGAACAAAAAACGAATTGCATTTGTATTCGCCTGTAACCATGCAAGAAGCGTTTGAAGCAAAAATCAATAAAACTGATACTTGTTGGGTTTGGAACGGTTCTAAAAATGGTTACGGCTACGGCATTTTTAATTGTGGCGAAAATAAAATTAGAGCGCATAGATTTTCTTATGAGCATTTTATTGGAAAAATACCTGATGGCAAGATAATTATGCACTTGTGCGATAACCCGCCATGCGTAAACCCAGAGCATCTTAAAATAGGAACAAAAGCCGAAAACAATGCTGATGCAGCTAATAAACGTAGACACAATTACGGATTGGATCATTGGAACGGCAGACTTTCTGAACAAGATATTGCAGACATTCGGCAAAGCACCGAGCGTCAAAGCATTATTGCCAAAAAGTATGGGGTTCATCAATCGCATATTAGTCGGTTAAAAAATCTTGTAACAGGATATAAGAGATAACTCATGGATTACCTTTGTTCTTCGGGCTGCATTTGCCCTAATTTAGCTGCCAACATCCTTAACGTGTAAGGGTCAATTGGTGATTTATCTGTTATTGATTCAAGTGCTTTAGCCATTTTTTGTGCCGAACCGCCTGCTTTGCCGCCGTAATATGCCGCCTCGCCAACCAATCTAGGCGAAGTTAATGCAAGACCAGGCAGTAATGCTGGGTTAGTTGCATACGCAGCAGCGCCACCTAATGCGGTTGTTGCACCTTGAATACCTCTTGGTGTAAAAGAACTTAGCATTTGACCCGCTAGTTGGGGAAATAATGTATCCGCACCTGGCACACCCGTAGCCTCTAATTGCCGACCTAAATCAACCCGTCTGCCGTAATTAGTATTTGCATTGTTCCGCAAGATTGACTGCAATTTGCGAACCGATGTATCAATATTGGCTTTTTTGCCTAAAGATAACGATCCTTCAATGTCTTTAAGCAACGCACTTGCTTGCTCGTAATCGCCCATTACTTTTGCATAATCTGGCGCTTGTTTTGTAATCTCGTTTTTTACCGAGTTATACAAATCGTCTGCAACTTTACGAGCAGGCGTTCCATAAGGCAATGCTTGTTGAATATCGCCAATAGCTTGTTTTAACTTGTCAAAACCTTCAACCGTTCTAAATACAGCAGGATTGCCAGCTTTGAATTCAGCAATTTTGTCTTTAATTTCTTTTAAAGCATTTGCCGCATTGCCGCGAATAACAACACCGTTAAAAGTACCCACTTTCTCAGCGTTAATAATTGCTTGGTCAATTGGTGCAAAATCAAGTAATGTCGTGTTTTGCGTTGCGCCACCCATACCTGATCTGTACGCATCAGAACGGTTTTGCCGCAATTCTGCAACAGCTTCTTTTGCGGTGTTAACTACGTTTTCAATTGGTGCATTGCCACGCAATTGACCTAAAAATGCTTCTGCCTTTGTGCCACCAGCTGCGCCTGCTCTAGCTGCTTCACGAATAGACTCTGCACCCGCGCCAGTTGCCAAACCAACGGCAGGTGTACCAAGCATTTCAGCTAATTGCAAAGGTTTTGTAACGGCTTTGGTTGCAATATTTAAAGGATCAATTGCACGACCAACATTAGCAACGGTTTCGCCTGCACGACCCGCCATGCCTGGCAATTTACTTACTAACGAACCACCGCCAGTAAAGAGCATAGAAATATCTGCTGCTGTGCCTACAGGATCGGTTGCAATGGCGTTTTTAAAGCCTTCTATTGATCCGTATTTTTTGCTGTATTCGCCGCCCACGGCGTTAGCCATTTCAACGGCTTTGTCAATTTGACCTGGCTCGCTACTAATTGAAGTAATAAAATCCGTCACCGATTTAGGCAATGCGTTTTTAATTGCACCTGCGCCCAACATTCCAATGCTTTTAACCGTTTCGACAGGGTTAGTTACCGCTTGGTAAATGTCACCCGCAAACTTTGCTGCGCTTGACGGGATATTAGTAACGGCTTGAAACGCAACGTCACCAGCCCCCATTGGGCCTTGTTGCGCTTGTGCAGCTGGTTGCTGACCTTTTGCCATGCCTAATAATTCTTCGTTGCTCAACCCTTCCAAACCTTTAGGCGCAGATGGTGATGCAAATTTAAGTAATTGCTCGTTACTCATTGACGATAATCCTACCGGATTGGCATCAGAAGTTGTAGCGCTTGCAACGAAATTTGCAGAATTTGGTTGTTTTCTAACTGTTTGTATTGTGTTGACTAATGAATTTATGTATTCAGGATGCTCTGCGTAACCACCTTCTTTTAAGGCTGTCGCAAACTTAACGGCATCGTCACCCGCACCAACAGCGTTTGGGTATCTGCGCTTGATTAAATCTACAAAATGCGCCCCAAATGCTTCTGGAGTTTCAAAGGCACGATATTTATCAGTACGACCTAAATAGTTATCAACAGCAGCTACACCGCCGCCTGAGAAATCCATAATGTTGCCAAGATTGTTAGTGCCAGGGATAATTCCTTTGCCCCAACCCGTTTCCAATCCCCATTGACCTAATAACAAATCAGGGCTTACACCTAATTCGCTGCCAACTTTACCTGCCAAAGGCCCGTATTGTGAAGAAAATTGTTCAATGTTTGCCATTATTGAGTCAATCCTCTGCGTTTCAATTCAGCACGAATTTCGCTTTGACTGTAAGTATTGCCAAGTTCCACAGGTTTATAACCCATGTCTTTTCTTACGTTTGGATCAATTTCGCCAACTCGTTTGTTCCATTTTTCAACATTGCGCTGATTTGACAGTTTTTGAAGTCGAGCCAATTCTTTTAATGTTTCGCCATTAAGTTCAATTGAACCGCCAACAACACGTTCTAAAAATTGACGATCAGTATTAGTAAATCCTTGTCCTGCGCCAAGACCAGACGCTTTGATGTTATCAAGCACGTTTTGACCCAAACCGGAAAGCAATAATTCAGTCTTTTTAATAGTATCTTCCGGCCCATTACCCGTAATGTTAAACAAACGAGCAATTTGAAGTTTCTTTTCTGCCGCTGTACCTGTTAATGCGCCAGATTCAACTAAATCAATAATACGATTAGCTTTTTCAATGTTTTGTGGCGCAGATTCAGCTAAACCAAAATGCGTGGTATCCCGTGCTACTGTAGCTTTTGCACCTTCAATTGCGTATTCTTTTGTAAACGCTTCACCTCGTGTCAGTTCGGCTGCGCCAGCAGCTTTTTCCCTTCGGAAAGTGCCATCAGGAAGTTGAACTGTTACATTACCGTTTTCATCAGGTGTGCCAACAATCAATTTGCCTTGGTTGGTAAATAATGATCCACCTTTAGCCACCACTTGTGGCTTATTTTGTTCATAAGCAAATTTAACGTATGCAGCTGTATCGCCTCTAAATTGTTTAAGCAATGCCAAATCTTTTGCAGGATCACCCGTGACCGATGGCAATGCTGACCCGCCGCCAGGTGGTGTGAATTGACCTTTTGGCGCTGCACCTTGAATCGGTGCAACTTGCGTTGGCATAGCTTGAATTGGCGCTGTTTGCGGCACTGCATCAATTTCTTGATTTGGTGGCAAGTTTTGGTATGCGCCCGATGGCCCAACTGGGAATGACTGGGCAACGGGCATTATTTGAGGCATATTTGTTTGTGGCATACCTGTTGGTGGCGCACCCTCACCAACCGTTGTAGGCGTTGGTTGCTGTAATGCTTGAGCTAATTGCTGCGGTCTTGTTCTTTCAATAGGTGGCAATCCAACTAAAGCACGATCAGCATTTTCAGATTTATATAATAAATCTTGCCGACCTTCATCAGCTTTATCCATTTGCTGCCCTGCAAAATAACCTTGCAAAACTTTAGCAATTCCAGATAACGGCGAGATAGGCGCTTGAATACCTTGATAAGCACCAACTTCAATTGGTTGCAAAGCCTGTTGTTGCAAAATTTGAGCCATTTGCTCACGGCGAGCAATTGAACGGTAATCCTCGTCATACGGCCCTGGCGCTCTGTAGCCTTGTTGCGTTGAAATATTAGGGAACATAGTTGCCATGACTTACCCCGTGTAATTGTTAGCAGTTACATCTGGGCCGACAGCGTTGCCACGATCAAACATACCGCCAGTTTGCACTTGACCAAGTTTTAATCGTGCAATGTAATCTTTGTAGTCTTGCATATCGCCTTGCTGATTAAACTGGTTATACATTTTCATCGCATCTTGAACGCCGCCAAACGGGTTTTGTGATGCTGCTTGACCCATTGATTGCGGAATTTCTTGTTGCCCACCTTGCATAGGTGTTTGTTGGGCTTGCTGTTGCAGCATTTGAGCCATTTTCTGCTGTGGAGTCATGTTGACGTATTGGTTTAACATTATAGTTTCCCGTAATTAACCATCATAAAGCCGCTTTCATGCGGCACGATTGCATCTGGCATTACTTTAGCTACTTCGTCTGCCATCACGCCACGCTCACGCTTGCCAAAAATGTCGTACTCATAAATGCCAATTCCACTTGGGTGAGTGCCAACTTGAACAATATTTGATTTTAAACGTCTGTCAGAAAATTTAGGTGCAGCCATTGCTGCCATTCCAAGCGCACTAAACAAGCCCTGCGTCATTGCGTTATTGCCTGCTTGTTGGATACCATACCTTTGCATATCAGCCTGCCCTTGCGCTTGCGTACCCGCAAAGGTTGGCGCTGGTGCAACTGACGTACCTTGATAACCTTGAAACTGTGGCAATTGAATCTGTGAGCCGCCCATAAGTCCGATAACTTCGTTGATCGGTTGCGCCCGTAATGCCAAGTCTTGCGCCAGCTGCTGTTGCTGTGCTGTGTTTTGAAACTGAGCCTTATTAAGACCTTGATTAAACTGTGTGCCTTGGGTGGTCATTCCTTGACCAAAATTCTGACCCATTGCCGAGTTATACAGTCCTGCGTTTGCTAACGCTTGGTTATATCCCTGCTGATTTGCAGACATATCCAAGTTGATACCTTGAAGTGCCGCTTGGTTGTACAAATCGTTAATTTGTTGCGAACGATTGCGATACGCCGCGTCGTAGGCTGTTGTGCCAGGCGCTAGACCTTGGTTTGCTAACGCTTGTTTAAATGAAGTATCACCCGCTGCAATCGTTGGATTTAAGCGTTGCAGAATCAAATCTTGTGCAGTCATCCCCGCATTGATTGGCATCTTTGCAATGCCGCTTGTATCAATGCCTGTCTGAGCGTTGAAATTAGCCGCATTTGGCACAGCGTCGTAACCGCCGAAATTGCGCTGAATTTCAGTCGAGGTCGGCACAAATGGTCTTTCAAGTGTAGCCCTTGCGTTAGCAATGCCTGTTTCGCCAAGGTTAGCTAACGCGGTCTGCACACGTTGCTGCGAATCTAAAGTCTGTTGCGCTTGCGGGGTAAGCGTGTCTGTAATGGTCGGTTGACCGCCGCCAGTCATAAAAGCGCTTGTCGTTGGTGCAGGGCCGCGTTTGTTTAATGCATCTTGATATGCTTTTTCATTAAATGTGCTTGTGCCAGGATCGGCTTGATCGCCCGTACCGCCTCCGGAAGTGCTGTAATAGTCGTTTCTGTTAACACCGCTGCCTGCGTTGTATTTTGCCAACGCATCGTTATAAGCACTTTGGTCAAGTGTTGGCGCAGAATACGATACTGTCCGATTGCCAAACGGTGTAATCATGTTTGGGTTTGACATGACGTTTGATTCTCGCGCAGCAACTAGGTTATCTTTACCCTGCTGCTTGGCTGCGCCAACGTAATCCGGTGTTGGTGGTGCTGCTGCTGACTTACCCATTTTCTACCCCTAGAAACCGACACTTTTCTTGTGTCAATGTCAAAAATATAATATCGCCATCAAGTGAGGCATCTTTCAATCTTGCTTCTTCTGTAAAACCCATCTTAGTTACTAATTTTATGCTTTTTGCATGATTACTGACCACAGGCACAATAATCTTTTTGCACTTACAAACATTAAAAGGGTAATCAAATATTGCCTTTAAATACGCCTTTGTCATGCGCCCTTCGATGGCTATATGACAAAAGATACTTTGCCTGTTCCAATTTTCGTAAATTACGCCTGCAATCGTTATCCCATCTTTCTGCAAACCAATCGCACTCGACCCTTCCGCAAAGAACTCGCCTGCTATCCTTTTTGCGACCCAATGCCCTATTTCAGCACCTTGGACTATATGCCAGCCCAACCTTGTTGGTAAACAATGTCCGTCGATGCCCATAAAATAGTAATTCCCTGACTTGCAGATTTAAACTGAGTCCCCGCGCAATAACCGATTCCCGTCACACCTTGCCAGTTATTAGTAATGACGTTATCTTGCGCCCAATAATCAACATCCCACAGCGCGGTATCCCATTTAGCAGAAATCTGTGGGCTAAAACTTAACGCCGCAGTCGTATCCTCTAAATCAAAATCCATGTTTAAACCAAGAAATATGGACGGTGAACCATTGGTGAATATTGACGGTCTAGCGCGAGTGAAATACTTTTTAACGCCCCGCGCATCAAAATAGTTAAACGCTTGCAATGCATAGCTGTTTATGTCACTAACGTCATCCGCAAAATTATCATCCCACGCATGAGCAACAAAGCCATTCCCACCCCAATACGGCTCATTGTTGTATATCGTCCAACAGTTAGCCGCTTGGCCTGTAAAGTTGCACCACGCCTTAGTAATGTTATTCATTACATATTGTTGTTGTTGTTGACCTTCAGCAACGGGAACATTGACAGTCAAAGCATTGTGCTGCGGATCAAACGTAAGATCCCAACCAAACGTGCCGCCATACTGTTGCGTTGCCGCAGTAAATGCACCTTGAATCTTGTCCGATAATGCAATGCGTGGATCAAGTCTAGATGACTGTAGACTAGCAGCAAGTGGATACAGACCGTTGTAAGTCAGTATCAGTATGTCCCCGCCGTACTTCATCAGGCATCGTTTGCCAACGGGCTTACCGAGCCGCCAAACGCCCACTAGCGCCCATTTTGTAGAGTCTGAGGGATCAGTACCCGACCAAACAATAACCTCGCCATTGGACGTTATAAACACTAGGTTATCGTCAACACCGTAGCCCGCATCAAGCGTCCACGTTGCAACCGCAACAAGATAGCCGCCGAGCTGGGCAACCGAACTCATGTCAATTGCGGCAGCTGCGCCTGAAATACTGAGTGTTGGCAGATACCACGCTTTAAGCGTTGAGGCTTGCGTAAACCACACTTGATTCTTAAAAGTCGTGATGTTGCTCAACGTAGTTGAAGTTACGCCAGTAATGACCGGATTTGTCCAAGCCGTGCCGTTGTAGAGTAGTGGTGCGTTTACACCATTGACCGCATAAATGTAGCCGCCAGCCGGAGTTGTGACGTTGACAGATTCCCACTTTGCGTTAGTTAATCCTGTGACCACCGCAGCGCCTACAGCACCGCCAGCTGTGCAGTCGTAAATAGACGTTCCCGCAATAGCAAATAGTTTGTCAGTCGCACCGCTTGAGTACGATAAAAGGGTCTGTACTTGCCCTGTGATGCCTGTTGAATATTGTGTGTATCCACCACGCAACACTACGTTGTTGACCGTAGGAAACAAGTTAGTTAACTGGACAGCATCAAGCGTGTCCATGTTTGCAATGGAATCGCGCACGTTCCAACCGCCGATAGGGGCAGGCAACGATTGAACGCGAGCCGCTGTGCCTTGAATAAGTCGGTTAGGCGCAAGCATTAGTTTGTCCCGTAGCCCGTATCGGGTATGTTATCGTATCCAATCAGAACTGTGCCTGGGCGTGGTGCAAACGACAAGTTAGCTGCCGACATATCCTGCGCCCGAACAATCTCAAATTCCTCAAGATAATTACGGAACATGGCTGTCGTATCAAAGCCTTTCGCCTCAAAATACTTCAGCTTTGTAGCCAATACCATTAACCGATCAGGATAAATACAGGTGTCGGTGTCAGCAGTAAATGAAGTTTTGACCGTGCCTGTTGACGATAACGCCCAACCGTTTGATCTGTACTCGTAGCCAAGAAGTTCGTTAGTGGAAACGCCAGGCCAGATCTGAAAGTATTTCCCTAACAAACGCCACCGGATGCGTGGGCCTGTTGAGATAAACCCTGACAACAGCCACTCCCATTGCTGTGGACTTTCTGGGCCAAGCATTTCCCAATGCTTGCTGAGATCCCACATAGTCCTTGGGACAGCCGATTCGTAATCTGAGGGTAAGGCATACATTACCTTTTCAAAAGTAATCGTAGCGCCTGTGTACGTTCCTGTGGACGGTAGATTAACGGTCACTTGAGTACCTGAGTCTACGGATTCGATATAACAAGCGTTTGAAATACCGTTACCTACAACTTGATACGTTGTATCTAAGCCTGCGGTACTTGGAATGTTTGTAATGGTGTAGGTGTTTTCGGTTACATCACCCGTTGTTTGAGTGTATTCACTCGTAAACGTGTAGCGTTTGGTTAATTCCCGCCAGTCGTGCCTACGCAAAAACTCGTAGCCAGCTGCGTTCATCAGCGCCAAGATTTGAATAACATCTTGGTTGCTGTTTGATGCCACAGCAGTTGGAGTTGATACCCCAAGTTCGTTGGTAACTTGGGTTACTAGCTGTAGCATCGTAGTTGATGACATTTATTCCTCTTTGCGTGGCCTCCCAACCTTCTTTTCCGACATTTGAGCCACCAAAGCCGCTAACTGCTCTTTGACTTCAGCAAGTTCCGACTTAGTATGTTCAATCTCAGTTTGACTAGAAGATTGGTTTTTAACTGCTAAATAACGCCTAGCCTGCTCTCGCAAACCCACCGCACCCATGCCAATTCTTTGTAACTGGTTATCGGTAGCGGTAGCCACTTGCTCAACGGTCTGAAACTTAAAGATTTGCAATTCTGCCATCTGCATATCATTAAAGTTTTCAGGATCGTCTTGTACCCATTGTTTCAGCGGCACACCAATAACTTCTGCGTTATTGTTTTGCATCTGAAAATGCAACCATTGGCGTGGAAACCTTTGTTTATGATCGTCCCGAACGGGTTGGTCAATAATTGTGGTTTTATCGCCTGGCACGATAATTCTAACAAACGGCTTTTCTTTGTACGGCTCTTTATCGTAAACGTAAAACTCGACGTGTAGGT
>Ga0209596_1004340_pt1 | contig 10863 bp, 4 predicted proteins | sample M_130807_MF_Meta_FD_187314 | JGI IMG/M metagenome (GOLD analysis project Ga0209596, IMG submission 187314) | Freshwater microbial communities from Lake Montjoie, Canada to study carbon cycling - M_130807_MF_MetaG (SPAdes) (version 2) | ecosystem: Environmental > Aquatic > Freshwater > Lake...
CAATGGTTACAATGCGGGGTCTGGTAATTATACATTTAAGTGGACGCAATCTACAAACACATTGCGTTTACAAGATGGAGCAGGTTCTGGGATTAGCATTTCAGATACTGCAATTACATTCCCAAACTCTAGCACACTAACTAAGGCTCCATTCCCAAGAGGGCAGGTTATTGGTACTGTTATTACTCTTGCGGCAGGGGATGAAAATAAACTTATCTGCATTACTGGAAGTGCGAATGCAATTACTGTCCCACCTGATTCTAGTGTTAATTTTGCAGTTGGAACTGAATTTGTTATAGTTACTGAAACCCTTGCTACAAACTATGTTAATCAAGGTTCAATGGGAACTCCTACAATTAATGGTTCTGGTATGTCTGCTTATTATATTCCAAGATATGTTACAAGGCTTGTAAAGGTTGCCGCAGACACTTGGTACATTGATTAATTTTATGAGTATTATTACATTCATTCTTGGTCTTGTTGGTGGATTTTATGCTGGCAAATATTTTGCTGGATTTAAAATCTCCAAGAAAGACGAAACCGAACAAAATTAATGTCAAACCTAGAGCGTCACATTGATGGTGATGCTGGGTTTTTTGGCATTGATACTCGCACAAATCCATCGTCATTAAAGTCTGGTGTTCTCCAAGATGGAATGAACATTCGATTAGACTTGAATACAATTCAAGTCCGTAAGGGGTTTGCACGAATGCTAACTGATACCTTAGCATCAACTATAGGTACTGTATATGGTTCTGGTATTTATGTTCAACCAGATGGAACTGAATTGATAGTACTTGTTGTTGAAACTGGAATTTACTTCTTTGACATCTTGACTGAAGAAGTGGTATCTCCATTACTTCCATTTCCAGAAACAAATGCTACATATACTTCTGGGATTTATACATTTAATTTTCAAAGAAAAATAACATCAAATGTTAAAGTATTGCAAGCAGACAACAAGATTTATATACTTAGAGGTGAAGCAAATCGTTATCTTACTGGTGACGGTACTAGCAACATTACAGGAAGAGTTGTTTCATCTGGACATTTAGCAACAGTTTATTGTACTGAGCCTCATGGCTTATCTGCTGGTGATGAATTTATAATAGAAACACCACACATTCAGTTAAATGGTCCAACAACATACAATCCTTTTGTTGTTAAAGAAGTAATTAATGGGACTAGATTTACATATTCATATACAGATACACATACTGGAAATGGTGCATATGTAATTCAAGTTGCAAATCCCGTATTTTGTTGGGATGGTATTTCAAACCATGTTGATATTGTCAAACAGGGAGTAATAGATGGAACTGTTTTTGGAAATCCAACACAATGTGATTTTCCTCCAACATCTACTGCAATTTATCATAAAAATAGAATCTATTGCAAATATAGTAAAGATGAAATTGCTGTATCTGATTATCTTCCAGATACAAGCGGGAATTGGGTTTTTGACCTGACAATACAAGCGTTAACAATAAACCAAGGAGATGAGCAGGACATTGTTGGGTTTCACCCATGGACTAAAGATGAAATTCTTGTTTTTAAAACTAACAGCATTTATAGTGCTAAGTTTTCAGATAATCCAACATCCCCAGAAGTCGTATTGTCAACATCATATGTAAGAAGCCTTACATTTGATATAGGATGTTCTGCACAGCAAAGCATAGCAAATGTTTCTGGCAATGTGTTTTTCCTTTCAAAACGAGGAGTGTTTCTCCTTGAACCTCAATTAGATACAAACCTTCTGTCAAATACTACTCCAATGTCTGCTGATATTCAGAAGTATTTCAATAGAATAAATCAAAAACATATATCTAAATCAATTGGTAAGGTTTTTAATGGAAGATATTATCTTGCTGTACCATTAGACTCTAGTACTATTAACAATTGCATATTTATATATAGTTTAATAAATAAAATGTGGGAATCTATAGATACATTTCCATCTCAAATTGCTCCTAACGGATTAATGATAGCAAGATATGACCCAGATAGCACAGAAAGCAGATTGTTTTTATGGACTAACCAAAAGGGATTATTCTTATTTGAAGAAAATGAAAATGATGAATTTGGAGAATTAATATCTGGAATACCTTTAGAATTCTTTCTTCCGAGAGATTTTGGACCAAATGTGTACGAATCTAGCGTAATAAATGGTCGTGCTATAACTAGAAGATTTATCTATAATACATTGCAACAAAAAAGATTTGTGTCTGTCAATGCAGATATGGATTTCAATGGACAAGGAGTTGTTCAAACAACATTGAATACATATAATCAAGATACAAGCAATGTTCTTGACATATCTACATCTGCATTACAAGAAGATAAAACAAGAAGATTTCCTGTAAGAAAAGTTGCTACTGGTGCTGAAATACAATTTGACTCCCTACAGGGAACTCCTACAATCAAGTCAATATCAATAGAGGCCGCAATTGTAGGTAGAAATTTAAAGAACTCAGAATAATATGCCACTTCCATTTCAACAAATTAATAAAGGCCATGAATATGGTCCCAGCGGAGAACCAGCAAGAGTTACTCACAGCAACTTAAATGAGCATGTTGACAATGCTACATTACTAGTTGGTGCAGTAACTGCACAGACTGTAAACGCTTTAACAGAACAAACAGATACTTTTTTAGTAGCAAAAAATACATCACTTGTAAAGCAAACTAAGGAAACAATAACAGATGTAATGACATCTAGCCAGTTCACTCTCGCTGGTGTTGCTTTACATCCTCTTGTTCATTCTTTTGTACCTACTGGTGCTGTTATGCCATTTGCAATGGCAACTGCTCCTGCATACTGGGCTATTTGCGATGGCTCTACTCATAATACCACAGAAGAGAGTGGTAAATATGCCGCAATATATGCTGTAATAGGAATTACATATGGAGGTACTGGTGCAACTAGTTTCAGACTTCCAGACCTTCGTGGTGAGTTTGTTCGTGGCTGGGACAATGGTAGAGGTGTAGATACAAGCAGAGCAATTGGCACAAGCCAAACGCAACAACTTCAGAAGCACAAACATATCTCTTCAAACAATGACTGTCAGAACTATGCCGCAATAAACGGAACTGGTACTGGCAATTACAATAGTTTTTGTGATACTGATGGATATGTAACAAACACCGCTGGTGCTTCATTGACTGGAGACGGCACACACACAGAGCAAACTGCAAATCTTGGAACTGAAACAAGACCAAGAAACATTGCTCTTAACTACTGCATAAAACTTTAATAATATGGCTGGAAACTACAGAATGGGTGGAGGGGTTCAAGGAGGAATAAACGGAGCCCAACAAGGGGCTCAAGCAGGCATGACGCTTGGAGGTCCAGTTGGTGGTATTATTGGTGCTATTTGGGGTGGGATTAGTGGCTCTAAAGGAGTACAGGTTCCCAAACCACCTACATATGAGGAGATAATGTCAAACAACATTACTTCTCAAGAAAATGTTCAGTCTCAACTTCTTGCCGCAGAAGGCAAATGGAGACCGCAATATCAAACCTTACAAGAACAGACATTAAACCGACAGATGTACGGTGGAGATGGTACGCAGGGTTATTTATCAATGCTCAATGCTTCAAATCAAGCATTGCAAGGATTGCAGGGAACTTCTGCTGGTGGCTATTTAAATACACTTGGAGGCATAATGCCACAAGCAAGACAGATGGCAATGTCACCACAAATGCAGGGTCTTCAGGGAGAGATTACTAGACAAGCAACACAAGACCTTTATAACGGAACAAATCTTAGCCAGCAAGATTCTAGAAATGCTTGGCAAAATGCTAATTCAGCAATGGCTATGTCTGGAATGAGTGGCAGACAGAGAGTTGCGGCTGGTGTGCTTTCAAATTATAATTTGGGAATTCAGCGTCAAGACAGAGCGAGACAATATGCTGGTCAAGCGTTACAGAGTGAAACAGCCATGCAAAATGCGGCATTTTCTATTGCTGGAAATGCCATGAATCAATACAATGCTGGAACCCAATTTATGGGTCAAGCCAATCAAATGCTTGGTCAGTATCAGCCTCAAATCTTTAATCCAGAAGCACAGATGGGATACAATACTCAAATCGCTGACTGGAAAGTAAGAATGGGTGTTGCTACAGGAAACGAACAAGCACTTGCTGACGCATTTTCAATGAGCGGAGCACAACAGCGTCAAGCCGTTCAAAACGGAGGACAGGCTGGTGGGGGCGGTGGACTTGGCGGAGGAACATTTGGAAGTGGTCCATTTGGAACTGCTGGAAATAGTTTTGGTAGCACAGCAAGTTCGTTGCAAAGTCTTGCATCTCTGTTTGGTAATAGTGGAGGTGGTACGGGTTCCTTGTCTGCTGGTGGTGCTAGTATGAACTACGGTTCAAACTATAACAACTATAGCAATATGGCATAATTTATGGCAATATTCGGAAATCAACCAATGGCGGCTGAGTCTTTTGAGGCAGGCCAAATGATGGGTAATCTCATCCAAGCAAAGTCAAATCAGACATCCGCTCAAATAAACGCCATGGAAGGCGTTCAGAAGGCAAAGGATGAAATGGGTGTTTTGCGTGGAGGTATATCGTCTATCCTTTCTCAATACCAAACTGACGAAAAGGGAAGACCATCAGACGGTGCTCCAAAGTATGTACACGACCTTTATAAGGCTGTAGGTAGTGAAGGTAGCATTAACGGACTGTCAAAGTCTCAAATGATTTCAGCACTTGAAGGATATAAGGCTGGTATTAGTGTTGAGCAAAACAAACTTGATGTTCAGGCAAAACAGCAGGCAATTACTATAAATGGTTTAAAAATCAATGAAGCACAGGATGCAGAAGATGAGCGTAAGAAAATCCTATTTGCACATAGATTAGCACTTGAAGGAGTTGGAAGGCCAGAAACAAGCACAGGTGGAGTTGGCGTTTTAAGTTCTATTGGAAAGTATGCTGGAAATATTGCCTCAACGATGCCAGCACCTATTGGAATTGTTGCTTCTGGTATTGGTACTGCTATTGGAGTTCTAAAGAATCCAAGTACTGCTTCTCCTAGTGTTGCTCCTAGTGTTGCACCTAGTGTTACCACTAGTGTTACGGCACAAACAGAATCTAATGGATTAAAATATACTGTTCCAGCGTCAAAGCAGCAAGAAATGCTTGAACTTGAAAAACAAAGACTTAAAGCATTACTTGATGCAAAAAAGACAGAATTAAATGCAGTAGGAAAAACAAATGGTCCTAATTACGCAAACTTAAATCCATTTACATCTTTTGGATTAAATCCAAATAATCCTATATCTGATGCCGCAGGAATAATTTATAATGCTACTTTTAATAGTGAAAGTTCTGCACAAAGAGCAGTAAGAATAGAATCTGAACAAGCAAGACTTTCTGACCAAGAAAAGAAAAGAACTGTTCTTAGTGGAGAGATTGCTGAAATTTCAAATAGACTTAAATCACTATCTGTTGATGTTGAGGAAAATCCAAAACCTGAACCAGCAAAACCAGTTGGTTCTACTGTAGAACCTGTTTACGAAGAAAGAAAGCGACTTGAAGAAGAATCTGCAAAACTTAGAACAATACTTGCAAAAGGACAACAAGATAGAACAAATGACTGGTTTGAGGCTTCAGATAGGTTTAAAGTAGTTAGTAAAAAGTTAATCGAGAACTATAAGAAAGTTCTAACACCAGAAGATGCTTTATCTCAAGCAAAAGATAAACTTAAGGAGGTTTCTTCTGCTCCAGAGCCTCTTACATATCAAGAGGCATTAAAATCTAAGAAATTAAAAGAATTTGTTTCTGCATACGAAAAAGAACGAGGAGTTACTATAAATAAAGGATATGATTGGCCTAGTGGTTATACATTGAGTTCTAATGTTGACCATCAAAAAATAATGCAGGCGTATAAAGCGGAGACTGGCATTGACATAGATTCAATGGCTAAAAACGGGTCCGCTACTGATAAGGACATGGAGGATTATGTTCAATGGGCTAATGACAACTCAAGAGAGCAAACTAGACAGAAACTTGAACGATTTGGACAGACGAATAAAGACGCTTGGCAATATTCAATAAATAATGCTAAGAGACAGGTAGAGTTATTATCAAAAGCAATTAAGCCAGTTCAGGCTCCAACACAGACACAGCCCTTGCCAACAACAGCACAGGTTTCCCCTGTGCCGTCTTCTATTGCTCCAGCAGGGTCTACATCAGCACCAGTAAGCAGACAGCCCGTAAGCCTGCAAGCACAGCGTCCAATACCGCCAGTAACTAATGAACCATCACTTAAATCTGATGACGAAAAGATTCAGGAAGAATTCGGTATGTTGACAAGCAGACTTAGAAGCCTTGGTAATGTTCCGCTTAATTGGTCTGAAGATACATATAGACAAATAAGAGGATATCCACCTAAAGTTAGTGTTGTGTCAAGTAATGGAGTTACTCTTGTTGGCGTTGGAGGCAAGTGGGAAGTTTTAAAAGGAGACAAGCCATCAATAGCAGACCAAATTGCACAAGAAAAGCATGCTATTTTAAAATCAGCAATAAGAGTTGATGGTCTTTCTACTGAAAAATGGAAATTTACTGGTGACATTAGAACTACAGAGCCAAATGAGGCTGGGAAAGTCAAGGTAGCAGTTACTGATACAACAAGAGCAATAGAAGCAATTGACAGATTAATTGAACTTGGTGATACTGGATTGTGGGATTCACTTATTCCTTCACAGAAATCTGGCGTAATTGAGGCTATTACTAACTCAGTTCAAGCGGCTGGTAGAACTGAAATTGCAGGCTCTGGTGCGTTTTCTGAACAAGATGCCAAAAAACTTGCAGATATTGTTCCTTCTTTAGCATCTGTTAGCGGAGCAGTATTTAGAGAGACTGCTTTAGCAAAACTTAAAGAATATAGAAAAAGAATGAATGATAAAGCATTGGGTCTTTCAAGTGCTTGGGGCTTTAAATTAGAAGAATCGTCAAATTCTGGCTTGACTAAAGAGCAAGAAGCATTTATTAGAAATAGATACCACGAATACATTAAACAAGGAATGGACGCAGAAAGTGCGAAACGAGCCGCCTTGCAAGATGTCATGGGTAATAAATAATAATGGAAAACGAATCTCTTTACCTTTTTAATCCACCAGAAAATGCTGATACAAGTGGAATGCAGAAAGTTCAGCGTGACAGGTTAAATGCAGTATTTGATGCTCCATTGACCGAGGATGACATTGCTTTTAAAGTTCATAAAGCAACTTCAGAAGGAAGAAATCCAAATCTGTCATTTGATGAATTTAGGCTGTATGACTCTTGGCATCATAAGCAGGAAATAAAATGGTGGGATACAATAGTTGGTGGGATTGGCGGATTCTTTGGTGATGTTGGTAGTGGCCTTGCTACATTGCAACCATTCGGAGAAGGACACAGCACCAAGGAGGCCGCATTAAATTTAACCACAAGACTTGGACCTACAACAACAGAGGCGTTAGGCAGAGGAACTAGAGACTTAGTTGGGCTTTATCAAGAGGCATCAAAAAGCGGAAACTCTCCTCTTTATAGACTTTTCAATCCAAACGGAGATATTTATAATAGGTTTGTTGATTTCAATAAATTGGCTGACTGGCATGCTACATCACAGCGTATAGTTGAAGGAAAAGAAAATGTAATTCTTCCAGACTCACTATTGCCAAATACATCTGGAATGATAGGGCAAGATGTTTCTTCGCTTTCTCCAGAAAGATTGTTTGCTGTTAATTCTAAACTTGCACAGGCTGGTTCATACTTCTTGGACCCAGTAACAATAATGACTCTTGGTGGCGGATTATTAACAAAGAGTGCGGCTAAAACAGCAATGAGTTCAGTAATGGAAGGAGTATCAAAGACGGCACTTAAAGAAGGAATTACTGGGGCTGAATCAGCAGTAAAAAATACCGCATCAATTCTTGATAAGGGGAAGATATTTGGTTCTAATCTTACAGAGAAACTTGGTAAGTCGTTTAGAATGGCTGGAGAAGTCGTTGATAGACCAATTTCATGGACACTTGAGCAAATTAAAACACATGCAAGCGAATTGCTAGACGCTAATGTGCATACTACTCCTTCAGCAAATATACGCATTACTGGACCACTTAAAGGACAGGCTGGCTTTGGTGGCTCATTGATGGCTGGCCTTGGACTAGGAGTAGTTGGAGTTCCATATGCGGCTACCGTGGTTCCTATTTGGGCTGTTGCTAATGCTTCTAAGATTGGCGGTGCATTCTTTGAAACATTAGGAAAGGAGATGGCTAATGGTGCTGGAGTTCTCGGAAGAATGGGACTTGAACAGACATCTACAGGAAAACTTGCCAGAACATTTTCAAAATGGGGACCAATGGGCTCTTATGTGGTTGAAATGACAAAGGCTGTTGCAAAGTCTGGTGCTTATGGTGCGGCAATTGGTTATGTTGCAAATGGAGAGGAAGGAGCGGCACAAGGAGTTGGAGTCGGAATGTCAATAGGAACTACTCACTACCATTTTGGTCTTGCCCATAATATGTTTAAGGGGACATCAAAGGAAGCGATGACTGCTGGCTTAATTACAAATATTTCACAGTACAGACAAAATGGGTTTACTGCAAAATCAGACTCTGTTCTTAAGTATCTTTCAGACATACATGACCAGCATGGGGAAGATGCTTACTACAGAAACCTTGGTACATATCTTGCCGCAGAAAGAGATAAAGATGTTGCATTGTCTATCTGGCAAAAGGCTGACTTCTTGAGACTTAGAGATGACCCAACTGTTCCAGACTCCGTTAGAAATGCAATAAACGATGTCATTAAGGCTGATGGCAATTCGTGGAATGGAATGTTCTTACAGCGTAATGGAAAGTCAGCACCATATTTCATTCATAAAGACGCACAGAGCGGTAAGACACACATTATCATTAATGCTTGGGCCACAGACATTAGCGGGAAAACGCAGGCTACTGGACTCAAGGGTGAGTTCTACCATGCCATGGCTGATGCTTACAAAGAGGCCGCTGATAAGCCAAAGTTTATACATGAAATTTATGACGGTATTGCCAGAACATTAAGCGGAAATCATACGCCAGAAAGTCGCACTAGACTTGCTCAATTCTTTAGACATGCGGCTGACAATCTTAGAAACATTGGCGGAGGAGACATAAAGTTTTCAAGAGGACTACCATCAAGAGTTTTAAATCACATTAAGTTAATGAACGAACAAGCACCTAATGGGTGGGAAGTTGTTCATGTTGCTGGCGATGACAGGATTAATACCGATGGATTTGAGCGTCCAAGATATAGATGGATTTCAAGAGATGAAAAAGGAAACCATTCTGGATACGATATCTATGAGGGTTCAGACGGAAAGTTCTCTGTCTTAAAGCATGGTAAAACCATATCAAAAGGAATTCCAACTATTTCAGAGGCGTTGGCAACTTATAGAAAAGAATCTTATACTCCTACATGGGAACCCACTACACAAGGAGAGGCTCCACCTAATGTTTCTGGAGAAAGAACACAGGTTACTCCAGAGCCAGTCAAAGTACCAGAGCCTAAAGATACTGCTCCATCACCAGTTGAAAGAGCAGAATCTGTTTATCGTGCTATTGATAGATTTGAAAAGGACGGCGTAATTGACGGAGATAAGTTCCATGTGCTTCTTGAAGAACTTGGTGAATCAATTTGGGACGCTCACGAATCTGAGCAACCATTTGACTATATATATCTTGCTGGTGATTTAGGCTTTGCTAGAAACTTAATCGAGGAAGCAAAACACAGAATATCAAGAGTAGTTGACAGAAATGGAAGACAGGCTGGGTTTGTTCCAGACTTTACCAAGCCATTTGTTGAGTGGTTTAAGGACAAGGATGGCAAAGCAATCGTTGACCCATATATGCGTCAACTGTTTAAAAAGTTCTTAAGAGTCCATAAAGAGCGTAGCATGAACCTTGATGGATATAAGGTTGATGTTAATGCGTTCTCTCCAGCAATGCTTAAAAAGTTCGTTGAAGATAACGGCATTGAGCATGAGTTCAATGTTGATGGAAATACTGGGAATTATGTCAGAAAACCAGAACAGCAAATAAACGCAGAGTCTCATAAGGTTTATCAAGCCGCATCTCTTGACCTTCTGGAAGCAGAGAAGAACGGAATAATTACTGGCTTTGATTATTATGCTTCAGAGAAAGACACGCCAAATGTTGCCTCTCTTGATACTGAAAACGAGAATGGTGCGTTGTTTCAAAAAGGATGGGAGGACTATAGAACCTCAGCAGAAGACATTCAGAAGGCACAAAAAAGAGGCACAATACCAACTAAGGAGGAACTTGAGGCTCTTGTTCAGCGTACTGGAATCTGGGGAAATAGAAACCGCCCACGAACAGGTGAGATTGATGGCCTTATTGCAACTGCAAAGAAAGGGTCAATAATCTTTACTGGCATTCCTACGGCTGAAGGATTCAAGATTCTTCAGAAACATCTTCCTAAAAAGCAAATGGAGGCAATTGCAAAAATTGCTCCTCTTATTTTAGATGGAGGTATCACATTAAATAATGTCACAAGAGTTAAGTATGCTGGATTCACTCACTCTCCAGAAACTGGACCACAACTCAAAAAGCCAAAAAATAGTTGGTCAGCGGTTGAAAAGAACATGGTTTTCCATTCAATGGAACTTCGTGCTACTTTAAGAAATCCAAAGAGCGGAAAGTTTGATTATGCAAAACCACATGCGGCATTCTTGCTCCGTGGAGTTGACATTGATGTTCTTCAAAGACGCATTCAATGGATGTGGAAAAATGAGCGTGAAACAGCAAAGAGATGGTCAAACTATGTTGAGTTTGAAAAGGATGTCTATAGACTTATTGAGAACTATT
>Ga0209596_1004341_pt1 | contig 10863 bp, 6 predicted proteins | sample M_130807_MF_Meta_FD_187314 | JGI IMG/M metagenome (GOLD analysis project Ga0209596, IMG submission 187314) | Freshwater microbial communities from Lake Montjoie, Canada to study carbon cycling - M_130807_MF_MetaG (SPAdes) (version 2) | ecosystem: Environmental > Aquatic > Freshwater > Lake...
CCAGTAGTTGTTGCTCATAGCAACCCACCCTTCTATTCGTTTGAATCGCAAGCCTCAGGTTCCAATCGGGGAATTGGTCTGGCTCTTACTACCAGTCTTTTACGCTGTGTGGGCTGGTGGGTCACACAGGAATCTATTTAGTACTGTCCTGCTGGTCTTGTGCTAGTTAGAGATGTTCTATTCATGCCAGAACTTGCTCCAAATGTTGCAACTTCAGCAGCAGAAAGTTTTTCACGTTTACGCTTAGCAGATGCAAGAGAACCAAATATTTCTTGTTCACCTTCAGATTGTCCATAACCTTCAAGGGTAGAACCATAAATAGAACTCAAATTCTCTGCGGTTGGAAGAATGTTTGCAATTGTTGAGTAACCCTTTTGGGCTTCTTCTTGAGTAACACCTTGCGCAACAAGTGTGTCGGCAGATGCTCTGTACGCTGCAAGTTCTCCTGCTGACATGCTTTGATTTAACCCTTGAGCACGTGCTGCTGCACCAATCTCTGCTCCAGAAATTTTCTTCTGAATAACATCAATGTTTTGTGTTGGGTCTAAAATAAAGCCAACTAGGTCTGGCGCTGTAATATTATAGTAGTCACGAAGCGTTTTTATAATTGATGGGTCAGCATTTTGGATACGCGTGACCGCAGTAGTAATTCTTTTATTTATTTCTGTTGCAGATGTATCATTTTCAATAAACTTTGATACGTAATCATCGGTGGCAAATTGAGTCAAACCATATGAATTTAAAACCTGACGGTATCCATCTTCAACATTTAAGTAATCTGCTGGTGAAAGAACTTGTAAGTTATTCTTTAATCTAGCAGCATTGGCCTTAAAGCGTGTTTGATACTCAGGTGTTTCCATTAATTGTAGTGTAATTGTTGCTTCATTTGCACCATCAATTGCCAATGCTCTAATTTTATCAGCAAGTGTCCCAAGATTGTACTGCTTAAAACGTGCTTGCATAACAGCAATAGTGGATTCACGAGCGTTAAACTTTTCAAGTGCAGCAGCGGCTTTTGCATAATCTGCGGCACTTGTATCTGCTGCATTTGTTGCAGAAAGAGTCATATTACCAGCAGAGTTAATATTAGTTGATGCTGTATAAGTTGTTGCTGAGGCATCAGTACTTGTATTGTTTGAAGTACTTACCCCATTGCCAGCGTTAGCCGCATCAAGGGCTGCTTGCGCCGCTGCTTTTGCTGCTGCAAGTGCGGCATTTGCTGCCGCTAACTCTGCTGCATTTTTTGCATCTTTGATAGCCTGGATTGCTGCCAATCTGTCTGCTTCAATTTTAGCGGCGGCTTCTGCGGCGGCTTTAGCATCTGCTGCTGCTTTAGCGGCTGCGTCTTGTGCCGCTTTAGCGGCTGCGTCTTGTGCCGCTTTAGCGGCTGCGTCTTGTGCCGCTTTAGCGGCTGCGTCTTGTGCCGCTTTAGCGGCTGCGTCTTGTGCCGCTTTAGCGGCTGCGTCTGCTGTTGCTTTGTTTGCTGCGCCATCGGCCGCTGCTTTGTCTGCTGCTGCCTTTGCTTCTGCGGCTAGACGTGCTGCATTTTGAGAATCGGTAATCCCGCCACCAGAAGAGGTAACTGTAGTTTTTGCTGCAGCAGGTGCAATATTAATCTTAGTGTTGCTAAAGATTGTGTTTCCATTATTGTACTTAGGGTCTGACATAAGTACTGGATTGAGTGCTCTAATTTCAGCAAGGGTTAAATCATTTGCCTTAGCAATAGCATATAGTGTGTCGCCTTTTTCAACGCGTACAGCAGTTTCTGGATTCTTTGGGTCTGGAACTGGCATTACATTATCCCCCAGTCTTGCATTACTTTAAGCGAAAGTGAATCAATAGTGTTACGTGCATTATTAGTATACTGCCATTCTGGAGAACTACGAAGTTCTTTTTCAAATTGCCATAATGGTTTAGTAGATGGCTTGCCGTCTGGTGTTACGTATTGAAGAGCCGCACGTAAGCGTGGGTCATCATATGTAATTGAATCGGCATCGCGCTCTAGAATATTAGCCATTGCTCCCTTGTATGCAGATGCAATAGAATCTATAGTCACCCCGTTATTAATTTGGTCAGCGTAACCTGGAAAGGCGCTTGATGCTTTGTCTCTAATTTCTTTTTGAATATCATCAGAAGTTATAGTACCAGCAAATAGGTCTTTTTGCTTCTGCGCCCAGTAGTTAGCATCTAAATATTTGTCGACACCAAATGAATTGGCATAATATTTTAGAGATGTAGTATCCCCAAGAATATTGCCACCAAAACCAGTAATTTTTCCAGATACTAAAATAGCCTGGTCAAACTGATTATCGTCCATGCCCTTAGCATAAGCATCTGCTGCAAGCAGGTCAAACGCGGCAATATCAATTTTAATGCCTGTTGAAACAAGGCGTTGACGAGCAGCAATTTTATACTTCTGTAGGCTATCTTCATATACAGCAGGTTGTTCTAACTTCTGCTTCTCACGTGCTTTAACTGTAGAACTTGAGTTCTTATAGTATGCTGTTTGGTAAAGAGCCTCAGTTGCGCCAGCAGTATTGCCAGCCTTAAACATATTATATACTGCAACAAGTTCTGGGTGTGCAGCAAGTAGTGCCTGGCTGATACCAAATGATGCTGCTGCAGCCATACCTGAATTTTCTAAATCTTGTTTAGCCTTAGCGGCTGCTGCCGCTGCATCTGTTGCCGCTTTAGCAGCAGTAGCATCTGATGCGGCTTTAGCCGCTGCTTCTGCCGCAAGTCTTGCTGCGTTTGCTTCGTCTGCTGCTGCCATTATGCACCCGCCGCATTCTGTGATAGCCATCCAGCAAAGTCAATACGCTTCTTGCGGTCAAAGTCATCTGGATTTGCTTTTTTGAGTTCTTCTTCAATAGTTGTTTTTGCTGCTGTTTGTGAGAATGCAGGAGTTTGAGTAACCAATGTTTCCATTTTACCAGTCTTCTTGTTCTTTACAACCTTACTAACAGATGTCGTACCTTGTTTAATTTGTTGGTCAAGAACCGCAAACTTTGCTTGCTTTTCTTCTTCTGTTGCAGGACGGCCAAGAGTAGTTACATACACATCATCAATAAGTGCATTAATTTCTTCTGGCTTGTACTGATAAACTTGACGGGTTGTATCTGGGGCCTTTGGTTTATCGGGCGTATCAAGACCAGGAATGTAAGCCCTTGTTAGGGCGGTTATAAAATCTGTTGGTGTTTTTGATTGTCCTTGAGCAGCAACCAATTCTGGATTAGTTGCAATAACTGTTATGACAGATTCTCTTGTCTTCTTAATAGGATAACCTAGTTTTTTAAGAATGAGCCCAAGTTGTAATATCTGTGAATCGTTGTAGTTATCATTAGCATTTAAGCCAGCAAAAGCATCTCCACCGAGTTGTGGGAAATTAGCCATCATGCCCAATTTGTCATTAATTTTAGTGGTTACACTTGTTCCAGGTGCAGCAGATTGACTTGTTGTTGGGGCGGGGATTGGAATTATTGGCTTTACCACAGGCTTACGACCTACTACTGGAGTAGCACTAGGCTTAGGTGTTGGTGTTGCCATTATTTGCTCCCAATCGCTGGTTGTTCTTCATAAATGTATGAGAACTCATCCCCATCAAAATATCTATCATAGAACTTGCCAAAGTTGACATCTGTTCTACGAAGTTCTGCTACTTTTCTTTTTGCTGCCATTGCAATGTCTGTTGCTTTAGCAGTGTTAATTGTAGTTCCACGAGCCTTTAGGGCATCATATATCTCATATCTAAAGTTTAGATATTCGACAACTGAGTGCCAACGTGGCTGCTTTGCTAGGTCTGCCCACAATTTAGGTGTGTTTGCAGCAATAGTCAATACTTTTACTGTGTCATTCTGACGATTAACGTAACCTGCGCCAACCTTTTCTTCGTACCATAGGTTGTTCTGAGTCTTCATTACTTCCAAGAAGTTTTTCTTGTATGTATCAAGAACCGCAGCACCATATCCAGTAGATACGTCATAAGGTGGGTCATTGTTGATAAGTTCCTGTGTAACAGTTTCAATCAACTTGTTCCACTGTTTCCATCCGTTAGATACAATAGATGAAGTGTTATTCTCCAAGGCAGCGCCTTGTTCTTTAAACTTCTGTTTTGTACCAGGAATGGCGTTAGTTACAAGATAAGCCTGCGCTGTGCTAGAAAAGGCGTAGTCATCATCATTAAATACGGCCCCAAGGGCGCGTAGGTCAACACGACCAGCAACCATCTTTTCAATTACATCAGTATTCTTTTTAACAAGACCAACTGCTGTATCATCTGAACGAATTCCAGATGTTGAATCAGTTAACTTGTCTACAAGAAGAAAATAGTCTGGGTAATCATTAGTAAAACGCTCTGCACCGTCTGCACCATATTCAGTCATATACTTACCAAGAAGGTCTGCATATACCTGGATAGGGCTAACGTACTGTGGTTGCGCAGGAAGAATACCAGCACCTACAGAGCGAAGAATTGCCAACTTTGTGGCATCCTTGCGTGAGGTTTTGTACATTCTGTCAACTTCGTTAGCATTTGGCTGACGATGGTTATCCTGTTGGAAGTCAAAACGTTTCATTTCAATGAACATATTGACGTCTTTGTTGTACTGCTCACCGTTCTTCAACACAAACGATTGAAAAGCCTGGCCCGCTCTGCGCAACTGGCCTGGTGTAAGAGCATTTAGATTGTTAGCCTGTACGCCAAACGGCAGTACGGTGTCAACAAATATCTTAGGTAGGTCAACTTGCTTAGCAAGAACATTAACAGTAAATGCAGATACTGGACCTGCTGAAAGAATGTGTCCACCAGTTGGGTTAACTGCGTTAAACCATGATGATGGTAGTCGACCCTTGATACCAAGTAGAGGTAGGTCTACTTCTACGTATTCGGTTCCATATTGGTCAATTTGTACATCGCCAACATACTCTGGAATACGAGACATTGCAAGAATCTTTAATGGGAACTCTGGGTTCTCCATTGTAATTTTTCCGTATGCACGGTATTGTTCTACCACTGCAGGAAAGAATGCCATAATGTAGTTAACCATAGCAGGGTAGTTCATATCGCGGTTGAAGGCGTTAATCTTGCCTCTGTATTCGCTCATTGCGTGTGCGCGAGCAACAGCCTCAAATTGATTTTGGTCCATATCGCTTAACTTGCGACCTTGCTGATTAGCAAGTGCTACCATGTTTTGCAATTTATGCTGATACTTAGCGTTAAAGTATGGCTGATAGGACAGAACGCTTGTAGGCACTGTAGCCATCCAAGTTACTACGTCCTTTAATAGGTTTGACATGTTACGAGCAATACTGCTAGTTCCAAGCAAATCTTCTGCTAAGTCAGTAACAATCGTTGGTCGCTCTTGCCATGATGGGAATAATTTCTTTAGAGTATTTACATCTAAAGTGTCATCCATGATTGGCTTCCAGAGTTTAGTTTCTGGAGCAAATTGATTAACGGCATTAAGAACACGATTATAGATATACTCTGCATCGGAATACTTAAGATTACGCTTTAACTTTGGGTCATACCCAAAACGTTCAACATAGTCAGTTGATTTTTCGCTTCTAATCCAGTTAATGATTTCCTTTTCGGTCATCTTTTGGCCAAGGATAAAGCGTGCAACTGGGTCATTCTTGATACTGTTATTAAGAATTGTTTCCCATGACTTTAAGTGTAACTTTTCATTAAACTGTGTAGGTTCAATCTTGTGTCCACCAACACGGTCACGTCGTATGTTAGCCATATCAAGTTCACGAGATGATGCAAGAAGTCCACGAAGGTCTTCCTTGCCACGTAACTTGTCGTAACTCATTTTACCAAATTGCCCAGCGCCACCTCTAGGGAATTGATATTGGTCAACCCCAAAATAACCTGCCGCGTTGCGCCCAACAACTTTCTCGGGCTTGCCTGCAACAAGTTGTTGTTCGCGTGCGCTTAGGCCATCACGAATTGATTGTACTTGCTTTTGATAATCTAAAACCTTTTGTATTTCTGGAGTCAAAGTCTTTGGATTGGCTGGGTCGTAGCCAGAACGCTTGAGAACATCTTGAATTGGCTTTAGGGCTGCATCACGAGTACTCATCTCTTGACGAATATACTTTAGATTAGAATTTTTATTAGTTACAGTCTTTGTCCAACTTTGGATTTCTGAAATATCATTTTTAGACTTTACTATATTCCCAACTGCAGTTGTTGCCATATCTTTAACCATATAGAATAAAGCGCCGTCGCCCCATGCACGCAGGGTAGAGTCACGCATAATGTTAATTGGGAATCCTGTACGAGCAAGAGTAATTGAACGCCATAGTGATTGGAATTCATCTATTACTGAACGGCCAAGGATAGCCATATTAATTGGAAGACCTGCTTCTTCACCCATCTTCTTTGAATAACGCGCAAACGCTTTATCAAGAAGTTCAATGTCTGGAAGATAATGTCCGTTAGCCAACTGAGAGATAAGTTGCGGGTCAACGATTACATCGCCAACTTCATCAATCATATAAGCCTTATTGGCGGCCTTGGCTTCTACAGCCTTAGCCTTATTCTTGGCGATAATAGTAAGATATTCTTTGAGGACTTGGTCCACTAGCATTCCAGGAACGCCATGCTTATTTCCTAGTTGTTCGAATACGCGTACTTCAAATTTTTGTAAAGCAGCAAGTTTTTCAACTTCTGTTTTAGCAGTTATGAAACCATTATAAAGAAGTCGTCCTTCTTCTGGAGCGATAAGTTGTCTGTCAACTGCTGCACGAGTGGTTGTACGCAGGCGAGATGTTCCAGTAACCATGTCATTAAAGTTAACGGTCTGGTGAGGTGCATCATCTAGTGCTCTATCTATCTTGCGAATAGTTACACCAAGTAGGCTGTTGTCTGTATAAATCTTCTGCATGACTTTACCAGCCATAGTCTCACGAGTGGTGAGGTCTGTTGCCGTATTACCAAGTTTATTGGCTGCACGCTGTTTAGCAATATCATTGCGAAGCGCTTCTACGCCAGGAATCTTTGATACAGTACGCTCTTGCATTGATGAGTCAAGTTTAAGCATCTTATTAAGATTACTAAAACGACTTTGTAAATCTAGCAGTTCTGCTTCAATCATTGCTGTGTTACCAGTCAATTTCTTGGAAAGAACAATATTACTTCCATCGGCACGAGTAAAGCCATAGGCTACGCGTTGATTACCAGATTGCTCAATTGTTTCAAGCATACCTTCATAGCGCATTAACTGCGCAAATGTAGAAGGATGTTTTGCTGATAACTCTTCTAACGCTGTCTTATCTCCACGAGAGATACGTAGGACAAGTCCAATTTCTTCGGCACTTTTTCCAGCCACAAGAGGAATACCAATTTGACCAATCTCATTGCCACGATATTCTACACGTTGCTGAATTGTAGCAACATCATTTTCTTGTAAAAATTTAATTAGTGGACTGTAGACAGTCTTTTTTCCAGCAACGGTCTTCTTAATGACCTCTACATCATCTGCAAGACGCTGGGCTGCGCGTGCGGGTTCGTTAGTAACTCTTTCAACAAAACCTACAATTGGTCCATCTGTTTTTGTAGTGATGCCGCCAACAGTTGCTTGGCGTGCTAACTTTCCAGCAAATTGAATACCCTTAATATCTGGGGCTGTAAGTTCTGCACCAAAGTTTAATATACCGCTGCCAATTGCGCCAATACCCTTAGTTGTATCTCCAAGAGTTTTCCAACCAGTTGCCGCAGATGCAAGATGCATAGCATCGTTACCAAAATTGTATCGTTCTTGTCCTACTGCACTTTGAGAAAGTATTGCAGACGCTTTAATATTTTTAGAAATAGAATCAAAAACGCCAGCCTCTGCTGCCACACGTTGTGCTTTACCAGCACCATACATGGCAAGGAAACCAGCAGCAACTGCAGGAGCGGCAGTACCGCCAGATGCAATAACAGCAGCAGTACCCGCTACGCCAGCACCAATAAGTGCAAGTGTTGACCAAAAGCCTAATGCAGCATCGTGTTTTGCAACATCGCTAACAAAAGCATAGTTAGAGCGCAAGCCTTTTGTACCAGACATAAGCGCGTTACTAACTTTGCCATCTGTTTTTTTATCAAGTTCGGCAATACCAAACATTGCAGTACCAGTTGCAAAACCAAGAGCGCCACCTGCGGCAGTACCAAATACAGGAACAACAGAACCAACCGCTGCACCTGTAGCAGTTAGAGCAGGAATACCAATAGGTTTACCTAATGTTGCTCCAGCAACCTCAAGCAGTGCTTGCCGTCCAGTTTCAACAGCATTATTTCCCTTGTCCATAATACCTGAGCCTTGAACTCCAGTACCAGCGGTTGCGAAACTCCACTTTTCTTTAGCGTCAGCAATTGTCTTGCTATAATAGGTTGGATTAGCGGGCGTATTTTTTGCCAGGTCTAAAGCAACCCCAAATTTTAGTTTTTTATCAGCGTTAAACGGACCAGTTGTTTGCTTGTATTTAGAGAATATCTCTTGGGTCCGTGCAAATGAATCCCAAAGTCCACTCATTGAACCATATTTCCGTTAATAATTGTACCAAGATACTTTACGTAATCTTTGGTTGCTTGAGAAGCACCAGGTTGTGAAGACCACCATTCTAAAATTGGGTAATGGTCCTGCATTGATTGAATATCTGGGTCACTATTAGGAATGTTTGGAAGGTTGGCAACACTATTTGGTCCTGGGCCACCCATAGAACCGTGCATAATGCTTTGGTCTTTAAATTCTGTTGGTGCTGTAAGTGGAGTAATAGGTGGAAGCATGGGGGCTTCTGGTGCTTTGTACATACTTGCTGCACTCTGTTGCGCCATTGTCTCAACACCAGATGAACCCATTTGATTCATTCCAGGAATATACTTTTTGCCTTGACCAGATGCTCCAGCGCCGCCTGTGGCTGATACTTTAAAATTATTTTCAGCGTTTATTGCCATCTTAGTCTCCTACTTAAATTGTGTAAAAATATGAATTGGTTCAGAACAGTACATGTCGTATTCGATTGCAGTAGCAATTGCTTTACGAATTATATTTTCTGCTTGGGCTGCAGTCTTTACTTTCGAAACACCCAACGCTGCCATTGCACCAAGTGCGATGTCGCCGCCAGAACCCATGACATAAACATTGCGAATATCAGTATCCCAGGAATAATCATTTTGGATAGCGTAGATTTCGCCTTTAACTGAGATAAGAACTCCGCCGTCATTTTCAGCAACTTCCCCATCTTCTTTCATGTCAATTCCTGCATCAACAAAAGCCTTGCGCATTTCTGGAATAAACTTTTTGCTTACAAATATATTTAAATCTTCTTTAGCCGTTGGCTTAGGCTGTACATATCCATAATGTAAAACATTTGCTGTGCGAGATGAACCGCAACTAGCAATTAATATTCCGTTATTATCAACAATCTTTGGGTCTTTGCTTATTGCAAAACGTCCATCTTCATCACTAATGCGAGAATCGCAACCTAGTACTGACCAGCCGTTACCTTGTATCCCCACTAGTGTTGTCACGTTTTGTCCCCACCTAATTAGTTATTGTCTACGTGATGTAGAAACTCTTGACTGCGTTGCGCCGCTACCAGTAATACCTGAAATCATACTCATAACATCGGGTGGTGCGCCTGCGGGCATGCCCATTGGAGAAGGAGAGCCTCCTACTGGAGCGCCACCTGGAACAGGGGACGGCTGCTCAACAGGAGTACTAGGTACTCCAGCAGGAGGAACTTGCTGTTGCGGTGCAAAAGATGCCTCAATAGCATCTTCAAGCATTTGGCCCTTTTGTCGGGCTTTGATAACCGCAGCAATTTTTCTCACTACTTCAGAAGCATCTTGTCCTTGTGAGGCCATCTGTGGAATAGCCTGTGTGTAGGCTTGGATTGAACCAAGAAGCGATTGACGCATCTCTTCAATTTCAATTTTTTCTAATTCTTGAGTTACGTTTACAGTAAATGGAAGTTCTCTCATCGCCATATCTTTGGAGATAAGTTTACCACCTAGTGCCTGTAACATAAAGATAAGGCCTTGCGCTGGGTTAAGACCAGCAAGCATTCCGTATCGAACATCTGCCGAATAATCAGACTTAATATCTTTTGACGGCTTGTATGTAATTTCATATGGTGAACCAGAGTCAACACCACGAATGGTTTTTTCCTCTGAGAAAATTTTCTCATCAACTTCAAAACAGATATTAATAACATCACGTAGTGCTGCCGAGAAGATTGCTTGCGCTGATTTAACCTGAGTATCAAATGCGCCAAGTAGTGCTTGTACGCCCTGTCCAGTTACAACAGAAGCATTAATATTACCTGTGCGTGATTCTGGGTAACGAGCACCAACGCGAAGTTCTTGATTGAGCAATGTTTGCTCTGTAAATGCTCCCTGTGGAAGCGTCAGTTCTACGCGGCGGACTCCAGCAGGATTGGATGTGCGGATAACCGCATCGCCACCCAACTGTAGTTCTTGTACGTCCTGTGGTAGAACGATTGGTGCTTGTACACTTTTTTCTGCTGCTTCCATTGCAAGTAATGCAAATCTGTTGCGAAGCAATTGAATACCAAGTACGTCATCAAACTGTCCACGCATTTCGCCATCAATAGATGGCTTACGTGCAACTACAACCATCATCTTACCAAGTGGGTTTGCCGCTTGAGAAAGAACTAGATTGTTTCTGCGTGGTACATAAATTATAGATTGGTCTTTATCGTAATAACGAATCATTTCAATTACTGCATTAAGGTCTTGCTTATAACCATCTGGTCCGAGAAGTTCTCTATCGTACTCTGGGAACTGGGATACCAGTTCACCAAGTGTCATAGAGTATCGTTTGGCAAACGCAACGCAACGTCCATAGCGGTCAA
>Ga0209596_1004345_pt1 | contig 10858 bp, 14 predicted proteins | sample M_130807_MF_Meta_FD_187314 | JGI IMG/M metagenome (GOLD analysis project Ga0209596, IMG submission 187314) | Freshwater microbial communities from Lake Montjoie, Canada to study carbon cycling - M_130807_MF_MetaG (SPAdes) (version 2) | ecosystem: Environmental > Aquatic > Freshwater > Lake...
CCTTTTTGCTGGCGCGCCGGCATTGGTCTACCATGGCGCACCGGCTGCGATGCCAGTGCGCTTTAGCAAAGTCCGAGCATGATCAAACTATGGGTTGGCCTGGGAAACCCGGGCCCTGAGTACGAGGCAACCCGCCACAACGCGGGCTTTTGGTTTATCGACGGCCTGGCTCGGCTATGGAAAACGCCCTTGCAGTTGGAGCGCAATTACTACGGCCTGGTCGCGCGCACGAGTTTTCAGGGCGAAAGCGTCTGGCTGCTGCAGCCGCAGACCTTTATGAACCTGTCGGGCAAGTCGGTGGGCGCATTGGCGCGGTTTTTCAAAATCAACCCAGACCAAATTCTGGTCGCCCATGACGAGTTGGATTTGCCACCCGGCCAGGCCAAGCTCAAATTTGGCGGCAGCCACGCTGGCCACAACGGCTTGCGCGACATCCACGCCCAATTGGGCTCAGCTGACTATTGGCGACTGCGCGTAGGCATTGGCCACCCCGGCGTGAAGTCTGAAGTCATCGACTGGGTTTTGAAAAAACCCATGCCTGAACAACGCGCGCTGGTGCAAGAGAGCATAGAGCGCTGCCTCAAAGCCTTTCCGCAACTGGTGATGGGCGAGATGGAAAAAGCCACGCTGCAAATTCACACGCACAAGCCCCCGCGCCCCAAACCCCCACGGCCTCCTGCTGCGCCAGAAACACCCCCACCTCCTTGATTTAAGGCTGGGGGTCTGCGCCTGCTTGGGCCTGCAAACGGCGGTATTTTTGCCACAGCGTTTCTTGTGATTCCACATGCTCAGGGTGAATCGGAATGCAGGCCACGGGGCAGACCTGCACGCACTGGGGCTCGTCAAAGTGGCCGACACACTCGGTGCACTTGCTCGGATCGATTTCGTAGATCTCAGCCCCCAAATAAATGGCTTGGTTCGGGCACTCGGGCTCACACACATCGCAGTTGATGCATTCGTCGGTGATCATCAAAGCCATGGGGGGGCCTGTAACTTCATGTTCATAGAGGGGATTATCTGACACCCCCTCACGGCAAACGCTTCAGCGCCTAAAATACCCCTTGTGGAACCTATTTTGAACGCCGACCTGCATTGCCACTCCGTGGTCTCTGATGGCACTTTGACGCCTGAGGTCTTGGCCGCGCGCGCCAAAGCCAATGGCGTGCAACTGTGGGCCTTGACCGATCACGACGAAATTGGCGGCCAAGCGCGCGCCATGGCAGCAGCCAAAGCGCTTGAGTTGCCCTACCTCACCGGCACTGAGATTTCCATCACCTTCGCGGGTCACACGGTGCACATTGTGGGCTTGGGGTTTGATCACACCCATCCCGAGTTGCTGCAAGGCCTTCGCAGCACACGCGGGGGGCGCCAAGAGCGCGCCCAAGAAATGTCTGCGGGCCTGGCCCAGGTGGGCATCCACGGCGCTTATGAAGGCGCGCTCCAATACGTGGGCAACCCCGAGTTGATTTCACGCACGCACTTTGCGCGGCATTTGGTTGAAACCGGAGTTTGCAAAGACACCTCTGAGGTGTTTCGCAAATACTTGACTGAAAATAAACCTGGCTTTGTGCCGCACCGATGGGCCAGCTTACAAAACGCGGTGCAGTGGATCACGCAGGCGGGAGGCGTGGCGGTGATTGCACACCCCGCGCGTTACGGTTTGAGCGCCAACGAAGAGTACGCGCTGTTCTCAGAATTCAAAGCCCACGGCGGCCAAGCGGTGGAGGTGGTCACTGGCAGCCACTCCAGCGCAGATGCCGTGCAATACGCAGGCACTGCCCTGGAGTTTGGTTTGGCGGCCTCGCGCGGCAGTGATTTTCACAGCCCTGACGAGAGTCACACCGACTTGGGCAGCCTGCCGTTTTTACCTGGCCAGTTGACACCTGTTTGGGAACTTCTGACAGACCGCATTCAGTGAAGCACGCCTCAGCCCAAACACTGTCTGGCATTGGCTTTGCCATTTTGTCCGTGGCCTGTTTTGCCACTTTGGACACCACCGTCAAACACATCAGCGCCAGCTTGCCACTGCTTGTTGCGCTGTGGTTTCGCTACTTCTTTCAAGCCCTGGCGACCACGGCAGCGGTTTTGCCCCAACGCGGCCTGCGCGTGCTTTTAACCGAGCACCCACGATTTCAGTTGCTGCGCGGCAGCTTGCTTTTTTGCAGCAGTTTGCTGGCTTTTTTTGGCCTCAAAAACATGCCCGTGGGGGAGTTCACTGCCATTGTGATGATCACGCCGCTGATGGTCACCTTGATGGCCGCTATGTCGCTGGGCGAGAAGGTGCGGCCTTTGCGATGGGCACTCGTGGTGGGTGGGTTTGCCGGCACTTTGGTGATCATTCGCCCTGGCAGTCAGCACTTTGATTGGACTGTGTTTTTGCCACTGACCTTGGTTTTTTCCAATTCTTGGTTCCAAATTTTGACCAGCAAAATGGCCCGTGACCATGCACTTTTACACCGGCTGGGTGGGCGCGGGGCTGGCCACTTTGGCTTTGCCCTTTGTCTGGGAAACGCCCAGCGATGGATTTATTTGGGCGCAGCTTATTTTGATGGGCATCACGGCCACCATTGGCCACTACTTTTTAATTTTGGCCTTTTCACGCGCACCTGCAGCCACCCTCACGCCGTATTTGTACGCCCAAATCGGCTTTGCGGCGCTGGGCGGCTATTTGGTTTTCTCGCATGTGCCCGACCAATGGACTTTGGTCGGCATGGGCTTGGTGGCAGTTTGCGGCATTTTGGGAGCCTGGCTGACGGTGCGTGAGGGCCGCGTTTAAACATGGCACAGTACTTTTCAGTGCACCCCCAAAACCCGCAAGCCAGACTGCTCAAGCAAGCCGTGACTTTGCTGGAGCAAGGCGGTATCTTGGCCGTGCCCACCGACTCCAGCTACGCCTTGGTCTGCCACTTGGACGATAAAACCGCGGCCGATCATTTGCGCCGTGTCAGAGGCATTGACGAGAAGCACCACCTGACCCTGTTGTGCCGAGACTTGAGCGAATTGGCCAATTACGCGATGGTTGACAACGCACAATTTCGCATGCTCAAACAAGCCACACCGGGGCCTTTCACCTTCATTTTGGAGGCCACCAAAGAAGTGCCGCGGCGCCTGAGCCACCCACAGCGCAAGACCATTGGCCTGCGCGTGCCGGACCACGCTGTGCTGCAAGCCTTGCTGGCCCTTCACGGCGCGCCCTTGCTGGGCACCACCTTGATCCCGCCTGGCCAATCGGAGCCTTTGAATGACCCCGAAACCATACGCAGCATTTATGAAAAACAAATTGCCGGAGTGATCGATGCGGGCGCCTGCAACCACGAGCCCACTACCGTGATCGACTGGAGTGGCGATGCCCCGCAAGTGGTGCGCCAAGGCTTGGGCCAATTGGCCGTGCTCGGCCTCTGAGACAATGGCGCTGTGGACACCTCTAACTTGATTCAAACCGTGGCGGTTTACGCCTTGCCCGTGATCTTTGCAATCACGCTGCACGAGGCCGCCCATGGCTACGCGGCCAAACATTTTGGCGACAACACGGCCTACATGATGGGCCGCGTCACGCTCAACCCTTTTCCGCACATTCACCCCATTGGCACGGTGCTGCTGCCCTTGCTGCTGTATTTCAGCACCGGGGGCGCTTTGCTGTTTGGCTATGCCAAGCCCGTGCCTGTGAACTTTGGCCAACTGCGCCACCCCAAGCGCGACATGGTGTGGGTAGCCTTGGCCGGGCCGGCCTCCAATTTGTTTCAAGCCATTGTGTGGGGCGTGATGCTGTTTGCATGGGTGGGCATGGGTGTGACTGAACCCTTCTTTTTGGCCATGTGCAAAGCCGGCATGCTGACCAATGTGGTGATGTTTGTGTTCAACTTGTTTCCGTTGCCGCCCTTAGATGGCGGCCGAATTTTGGTGGGCTTGCTGCCCTACAAGCAAGCCTACTGGCTCTCACGCGTGGAGCCTTGGGGGTTTTTCATCGTCATGGCCTTGGCCATAACGGGGGTGGTCAATCACTTGTGGCTCGAGCCCATGATGACTGCCACGTTTGGTTTTTTAGAGTGGCTGCTCAAGCCCTTGGCGCTGCTGGTGCGCTAAGGTGCAACAGGTTGATGAAACGCAGCGCTTGATTTTTTGTATTCACCTTTTGATGTTTAATTTGCCATGACCACCGATTCACGCACCCGGGTCTTGACCGGCATCACCACCACCGGCACACCGCACTTGGGTAACTACGTGGGAGCCATTCGGCCCACTGTGCAAGCCAGTCGCAACCCAGCCACGCAAGGTTTTTATTTTTTAGCGGACTACCACGCGCTGATCAAGTGCGATGAGCCCTCGCGCATTCAGCGCTCCACGTTGGAGATTGCTGCCAGCTGGATTGCCTGTGGTTTGGAGCCAGAGCGCGTGACGTTTTACCGGCAATCAGACATTCCGCAAATCCCTGAGTTGACTTGGCTTTTAACCTGCGTGACGGGCAAAGGAATGCTCAACCGCGCACACGCTTACAAAGCCTCGGTGGACAAAAACCATGCCGCAGGCCATGACCCTGACGCCGATGTGTCAGCCGGCTTGTTCATGTACCCCGTTTTGATGGGCGCCGATATTTTGATGTTCAAGGCGCACAAAGTGCCGGTGGGGCGCGATCAAATTCAGCACATTGAGATGGCCCGCGACATGGCCGCAAGCTTCAATCATTTGTATGGTGAGCACTTGGTGTTGCCTGAAGCCGTGATTGAAGAGTCTGTGGCCTTGCTGCCTGGCCTGGATGGGCGCAAGATGAGCAAGAGCTACGACAACACCATACCGCTTTTTGCGCCCCCTGCGCAAATGCGCAAGTTGATTGCAGGCATCGTGACCGATTCGCGGGCGCCCGGTGAACCCAAGCAGACCGAAGGCTCAGCGCTGTTCCAAATTTACCAAGCCTTTGCCAGTGCAGAAGAAACTGCCGACTTGGGTGCAGCCTTCGCACAAGGCATCGCTTGGGGTGAGGCCAAACACATTTTGTTTGAGCGCATTGACGCCGAAATCGCGCCCATGCGGGAGCACTACCAAGCCCTGATCAACAACCCCGCGCAAGTCGAGGCTGTGCTGCTGCAAGGTGCAGCCAAAGCGCGTGACTTGGCACAGCCTTTGATTCAGGAGCTGCGTCATGCGGTGGGCCTGCGCGCGCTGTCCGCCGCCAGCTCGGCGCAGACTCCACAGGGCGCCCGCACGGATGGCCAACAAGCTCGCGCCGCACTGCCTGCATTCAAACAATACAAAGAAAATGACGGGCAATTTTATTTCAAACTGGTCGAGCCGCAAGGCCGTGTTTTGCTGCAGAGCAAGGGTTTTGTATCGCCCAAAGATGCAGGGCGTGCGATTGGCCAATTGCAAAGGCAAGGACAAGCCGCTTGGGACAACTTAAAGCAACAGCTCGATCTGGGGCCGGATGTAATTGAAACCGAGTTATTGGCCAACTTAGACGCGCTGGCCGCCGCGCAAGACAATTGAATTCAAAATAATTAAGAATTAGCTTGATTTATACCGAGGTTTGCTGATAACCTCATACTTTAAGTTTCATTTCTTCTCAAAAATTATGACCGTTTATGTCATTGACGACCATCCCCTGATGCGTGAGGCGCTGACCATGCTGGTGCAGCGCGTGCGACCTGGGCTCAAGGTTGTGCCTGTTGCCAAGCTCAATGTGTTGGAGTCCACCGTAGAGCGACAAGGCCCCCCCCAATTAATTTGTTTGGACTTGAAACTGCCCGACACCATGGGCTTGTCAGGCGTTCACGCGGTGCATGCCAAGTTTCCAGATGTGCCCTTGGTCATTGTGACGGCCTCTGAGGCCAGCGAGTGCGAGGCCGCTTGCCTTGAGGCTGGTGCCAATTTGTATTTGGAAAAATCCAATCCACCCAATGCCATCATTGAAGGTTTGAGAACTTTCTTGCCCCTTCAAACCCCAGCGGCCGAGGGTGATGCAGGCGCAGTGCCCGCCGCCCCCACCAAACTGTCTAAGCGTCAAAAGCAATTGATCCTGATGCTCGACGAAGGCCTGAGCAACCGCGACATTGCAGAAAAACTCAGCATCAGCGAGCACACCGTGAAAGTGCACTTTTGGCGTTTGTTCCGCCGCTTAGGGGTCAACAGCCGCACGCAGGCTTTGCACTTTGCCCGCACCAATGGGTGGCTGGGGGTCTAGTCTTTTTTCTTCTTGTTGATGATGTCGGGCGTGACCGCATCGAGCACATTGATGACTGTTTTACCTGTGTAGATCACGGTTGCGACTGCAGCATCTGCCACCGCCACCACGGCGCAGCCTTGCAAGGCAAAACAAAGGGCAATCAGAGCAGGTAGTTTCATGGCTTGGTTGGAATCAATGTAGATCTGCGGATTTTAGTCCCACGCAGTCCAACTTGCCATTCACTTCATGCCCACCCGGTCCAACATTTGTTGCACCTTGATCTGGTTCATGCCCACGGCGCTGATGGGCAGCAATTCACTTTTAAAACCCGCCCCTGTCATGGCTTTGAGAGCCGGGTTATCAAACGCCACACCCTTGGCCACAGGCCATTCGTTGTTGCCATTGGCAAAATGATTTTGTGCAGAGGGGCTGGCCAAGTATTCCAAAAATTTGACGGCGTTGTCTTTGTTTTTGGCGTATCGCGCCACTGCGCCGCCGGCCACATTCACATGCGTGCCCCAACTGTTTTGATTCGGAAACACCACGCCCACATGGCGCATCGTGGCTACATCATCGGCTTGGGTGGAGCGCATCAAGCGTGCCAAGTAGTAGGTGTTGGTCACGGCCACTTGGCACTCCCCGGAGGCCACGCCTTTGATTTGGTCGGTGTCGCCCCCCATGGGGGAGCGGGCCAAGTTGTTGACCAAGCCTATGAGCCACACTTCAGTGGCGGCAGGCCCCAAGTGTTCGGTCATGGCGCCAAAGAGGCTCAGGTTGTAGGGGTGCGATCCGGAGCGAATGCACAACTTGCCTTTGAGTTCGGGGGCTGCGAGTTTTTCGTAGGCGTCCACATCTGCAGCGGCTAACTTTCTTTTGTCGTAGACCACCACACGTGCGCGCGTTGACAAACCAAACCAGGCGGTGCCACCGCCGTCTGAAGGCTTGGCGCGCAAGGTGGGCGGTATGGCCGCTTCCAATTTATTGGACTTGATGGGTAAAAACAAACCACCCACTTCTGCACGCCACAGCCGTGCGGCATCGACCAGCAAAATCACATCGGCAGCCGAGGCAGCGCCCTCGGCTTTCAGGCGCGTGAGGATGCCCGCATCGTCTGAATCAACCCGTTTGATTTGAATGCCCGTGGCTTTGCTGAAGTCGGCGTAAAGCGCTTCATCGGTGGGGTAATGGCGTGCGGAGTAAATGTTCAAAACCTGCTCGGCAGCTGGCGCGCTGTGGGCAGGGGCCATGCCGAATGCCCCTGCAAGAGCGATGGCCACCATTGCCCCTGAGGCACATGTGTGCAAGGCTGAATCTGCTGATTTACTTGGTAATTGACTCATTTTGACGGCTCTAAGCTGCTTTTGATGCCATCAGTATACCTCAAATGCGAATAATTCGCATTCGTATTGAGTAAATAATTTTTCCTGATGGGCTCAAGCCCCTGAGGACACCGTGTTGCTGCGCGCCAGCTCGATGGCCTCAGAGAGCACTGCACGGTCACCCACGTGATTGGCCAAGATCAGCACGAGTTTGGCCAGCATCATGTCGGCTTGCTCGTCACTCAATTCGCGCTGCGCATGGATGAGTTCGGCGTAAAACAAATCTTGCTCGGCAATATGGGGTTGGCGCATCAAAGGCATGGCGTTCCTTGCAGTATTTTTTTCAGTGATGGGCCAAAGCACGCCGCAAAGCCGCTTGCACTTGGGCAGGGTCAAACTTGCGCCAGCGGGCTGCCACGTGTTGGTCGGGCCGGATCAAATACACCGTGCCGGCTTGGCCGTCGTAGCGCTCTTGCAAGATGCCTTGTGCGTCGATCAGGTCTTTGCCCACTTCGAGCACACGCGCGCAAACTTGGCCAACGCTGACGTCTTGCGCCGGGCCGAAGCTGAGCAAGTTAAAGCCCTTGCCTAAAAGATTAAGCAACCAGGTGGCTTGCCCTTCGCAGAGCACCGGCGCATCGGCGCAGTTGGTGCCAGGCAGCATCTTGCCTTGGAATGCGTGCGCATCGGGCGTGTTCAACGAGGAGTGGATGTAAGGCGTGGGGGTGGACAACCGCCCGCTGTTGACCAAAGGCCGCGCAAAAGGCTCGGTGCGCGCGAGTTCTAGCACCGCATTGCGCAGCCTTAAAGAGCTGCGGCTTTTGGGGGTGATGAAATCGGTGGCGCGGGTGGAGTGGCCGATGTTGTCGTCGGCGGCAAAGGCGCGCTCTTCGTGGTAAGTATCGAGCAGCGCCTCGGGGGCATCACCCTGCAAAACCGCTTGGACTTTCCAGCTGAGGTTGTCGCAATCTTGCACGCCGGTGTTGGCGCCCCGCGCGCCAAAGGGCGAGACTTGGTGCGCCGCATCGCCGGCAAAGAAAACGCGGCCGTGGCGGAACTGGTCAATGCGCCGGCAGGCGAATTGGTAGACCGAGACCCACTCCAATTCAAACTCGACATGGGGGCCGAGCATGGCTTGAATGCGAGGTATCACCTTCTCAGGTTTTTTTTCTTCTTCAGGGTCTGCGTCCCAGCCCAATTGAAAATCGATGCGCCAAACGTTGTCGCACTCTTTGTGCAAGAGCACGCTTTGATTGCGGTGAAAAGGAGGGTCAAACCAAAACCAGCGCTCGGTCGGGAAATGCGCCTTCATGACCACATCGGCAATTAAAAATCTGTCTTGAAAAAATTGGCCTGTGAAGTCGGCGCCCACCATGCGGCGCGTGTCGCTGTTGGCGCCGTCGGCGGCCACTACCCACTGCGCTTGCATTTTGAAAATACCATCGGGTGTCTCCACCGTCATGGCAGCGTGATCGTCATGCAGTTGCAGCGCCAAGAGCTTGTGCTTCCAGCGCAAATCGACCAACTGTGAAGCTTCGCAGGCCTGAACCAATCGCTCTTCCAAGTAGTACTGCTGCAGGTTGATCATGGCCGGCATTTTGTGATCGGCTTCGGGCAGCAAATCAAAGCTGTAGGCCAAGGCATCGCCAAAAAAAACTTTACCCACTTGCCACTGAATGCCGCGCTTGGCATAGTCTTCACCCAAGCCTAGGCGGTCCCAAATTTCCAGGGGACGCTTGGCGTAGCACACGGCGCGCGAGCCAATGCTCACGGTGTTGTTGTCGTCCAATATGACACTGGCGATGCCGCGCTCGGCCAAGTCCAAGGCTTGCGTCATGCCAATCGGCCCAGCGCCGATGATGACCACGGGGTGGCGAATCACTTGCCCACTGATCTGCTCTTCACTTTGCCTGTAGTCGTACTGCGGGTACGTGTAGGTTTGCATCATGGCAAAACCCTCAATGTGCTGGGTGGAATTCTTTGTCGTGCATCCAAGCCGCATGCGTGGGTGCGCGCTTGGTTTTGTTCCATTCTTCGAGCATGTCCCACTTCACCGCGTCGAGTTTTTGGTACATCTCGGGCGTTCCCACATCGGCGGCCAATTCAAGGCGGTGGCCATTGGGGTCAAAGAAATAAATGCTTTTGAAAATAGTGTGATCGGTCACGCCAATGACCTCGATGCCCGCGGCTTGCAAGCGGGCCTTGGTGTCTTCCAATGTTTGGACGCTGTCGACTTTGAAAGCAATGTGCTGCACCCAGTCTGGCGTGTTGGCATCGCGCCCCATGTCTGGCGAATTGGGCAACTCGAAGAAGGCCAGCACGTTGCCATGGCCGGCATCGAGAAACAAGTGCATGTAGGGGTCTGGCGCTTTGGTCGAAGGCACTTGGTTTTCGGCAATGGCCAAAACAAAGTCCATGTTCAAGTGCCTGACGTACCAATCTACGGTTTCTTTGGCATCTTTGCAGCGGTAAGCAACGTGGTGAATGCGATCTATTTTCATGGCTTGGATTCGTTCTTGAAAATTCGTTATAGACAAATTGATTAGTTAGAAACGAAGCTTCATCTTATCTGGATAATTCAGAATTGACAAATGAATTCTATTAGGTACAAACCCGAATTGAGCCATTTTTTGGCCTTTGTTGGGCCACAATCCTTCTATGAAACTGCCTCTCAAAGACCTCTTGCCCGACGCTGTGCAGGCTCCTGAAGCCCGGGCTTCGCGTGGCATACAGAGTGTGGAAGTGGGCGGGCAATTGCTCAAGGCTTTGGCGCACACGGGTCGGCGCATGGCTTTGAAGGACTTGGCCCGCGAGGCCGGCATGACCCCTGCCAAAGCCCACCCTTACTTGGTCAGCTTTGGCAAACTGGGCTTGATTGAGCAAGACTTGGTAAGTGGTCACTATGGTTTGGGGCCATTGTCGATGGAGCTGGGTTTGATCAGCTTGCAGCAAGTGGACCCCGTGCGTCTGGCCATTGCCGAGTTGCCCCCATTGGCCCTGAGGGTGGGATGCACCGTCTCGGCAGCAGTCTGGGGGGCGGAGGGGCCGGTTATCATCCGTGTGGAAGAAGGCCCCAGCACCGTGCACGTGAGCATGCGCCACGGCATCCCGGCTTCTTTGCGTTATACCGGAACTGGCAAAATTTTTGCAGCTTACAAAGATCCCGCAGTGGTTCTGGCCGCCTTAGAAAAAGAGGCGCAGCACAGCGCGTTTGGCGAGGCAGCTTTTGCCCTGGAGTTGGAGACGATTCGCAAAAACTGCATGGCCAGCGTGCGCGATGAGTTGATCGCAGGCATCAGCGCCATCGCGGTGCCGGTGTTTGATGGTTTTGGCAAGCTTGTGCTGGCCTTGGCTGCGATCGGGGCCACTTCGCAAATTGACA
>Ga0209596_1004346_pt1 | contig 10858 bp, 10 predicted proteins | sample M_130807_MF_Meta_FD_187314 | JGI IMG/M metagenome (GOLD analysis project Ga0209596, IMG submission 187314) | Freshwater microbial communities from Lake Montjoie, Canada to study carbon cycling - M_130807_MF_MetaG (SPAdes) (version 2) | ecosystem: Environmental > Aquatic > Freshwater > Lake...
TGGAAACCAATCAGGACAATATTCGCAAGGACAATTCGCAGTTTCTGTTGGGAGACTATCCGGACAACAATCACAAGGACAATACGCAGTCGCGATTGGGTATCAAGCAGGACAGAGTAATCAAGGACAATACGCAGTCGCAATTGGGTCTCAAGCAGGACTAAGTTTACAGGGACAATACGCAGTCGCGATTGGGTATCAAGCAGGACAAAGTTTACAGGGAGCATATTCAGTTGCTATTGGATACCAAGCAACGGCAACATACGCGAATTCAATTGTCTTAAACGCAACATCTGGTTCAATACCTAGTGAGAATAGCGGGTTTTTTGTTGCCCCAATAACAAACAAAACATCTCTCAATGTGTTATGTTATGATACAACCACAAGTGAAATTAGTTATTATGCGTCAGCAGGAGTAACCGGAGCAACAGGACCAACTGGCAATACAGGACCAACAGGTTATACAGGACCAACAGGACCAACGGGTAATACAGGACCAACGGGTAATACAGGACCAACAGGCAATACAGGACCAACGGGTAATACAGGTCCAACGGGCGAAACAGGACCAACTGGCAATACAGGACCAACAGGTAATACAGGACCAACGGGTAATACAGGACCAACAGGTAATACAGGACCAACGGGTAATACAGGACCAACAGGTAATACAGGACCAACAGGTAATACAGGACCAACGGGTAATACAGGACCAACAGGTAATACAGGACCAACAGGTAATACAGGACCAACAGGTAATACAGGACCAACGGGTAATACAGGACCAACGGGTAATACAGGACCAACGGGTAATACAGGTCCAACGGGCGAAACAGGACCAACGGGTAATACAGGACCAACAGGAAATACAGGACCAACGGGTAATACAGGACCAACTGGTAATACAGGACCAACAGGAAATACAGGACCAACAGGCAATACAGGACCAACAGGCAATACAGGACCAACAGGAAATACAGGACCAACAGGCCCGACGGGAAATACGGGTAATACAGGTCCGACTGGTTTAATTGGTGTTACTGGAACAACCTATGGTGATTATATATATTGGAATTCAAACACTTCGGCATGGGTTGTAGGAAGTAAAAATATAAGTATTGGTGGGGGTGCGGGTCAATATAATCAAGGAACTAATGCGGTTTCTCTAGGGTATTACGCAGGTAATTATTCACAAGGAACATATGCCGTCGCAATCGGAGCAAATGCGGGTCAAAATACACAAGGAACATATGCCATCGCAATCGGAACAAACGCGGGTCAAAATACACAAGGAACATATGCCATCGCAATCGGAGCAAACGCTGGTCAAAACTCACAAGGGTCAGGGTCTATTGCGATTGGGTATCAAGCCGGATATTCACAACAAGGAACAGGAACAATCGCGATTGGATACCAAGCAGGGTATTCGCTACAAGGTTCAAACTCAATTGCGATTGGGTATCAAGCCGGATACTCAGGACAAGGTTCCGGATCTATTGCTATTGGATACCAAGCAGTCGCATCATTCGCAAACTCAATTGCTATTGGAAATAGCGTGTTTGCTTCACAAGCAAATTCAATTGTAATTGGAAACTCAAGTAATCAAAACGTATATATTTCCGGAAACTGTTATGCGAGTGCGTTTTACGCAACATCCGATTATCGCATAAAAGAAAACGTTACAAGTATTCCAATGGATGTCAACATAAATAATTTAAACCCGATTTTGTTTAAAAATAAAATTACACGAAAAAATGACATAGGGTTTTTAGCACACGAAGTAAAACAATATTTCCCATATTTAGTTGATGGTGAAAAAGATGGCGAATCGCTCCAGTCTGTAAATTACACCGGATTAATTGGACTTATTGTAAAAGAAATACAGGATTTAAAACAAGAAAATAAGTTGTTAAAAACCAGGATTGAGTTACTTGAAAATATGTAAAATAGTTAAAATATGTAAAATAGTTAAAATATGTAAAATAGTTAAATAAGTAAAATAAATTTAAAAAAATATATATATAAATGTCGTTTAAAAAATACGGAGGTATTAATTATTCCGCGAATAGTAATATAGTTCACAGTAATTACTGTAATGTAAATCATTTAATTGTTTCTCAAGATGTAGGACTAACGGGTTCATCCATTTTATTTTTAAGTGGTATAACAGGCATAAGTTTTGGAACAGGACCAACAGGACCAACAGGCGCGGATGGTTCATCAAGTGGAGGAGGTGGCACAACAGGCGCAACAGGACCAACAGGCGCAACAGGACCAACAGGACCAACAGGCGCAACAGGACCAACAGGACCAACAGGACCAACAGGACCAACAGGACCAACAGGACCAACAGGACCAACAGGACCAACAGGACCAACAGGACCAACAGGACCAACAGGACCAACAGGGGAAACAGGACCAACAGGACCAACAGGACCAACAGGACCAACAGGACCAACAGGACCAACAGGACCAACAGGACCAACAGGAGAAACAGGACCAACAGGAGAAACAGGACCAACAGGACCAACAGGACCAACAGGTCCACCTGGTGAGAATGGAACATCATCCGGAACTGGCGCAACAGGACCAACAGGTCCAACAGGTTTAATTGACGTTACTGGGACAAACTATGGTGATTATATATATTGGAATACGAATTCTACTCCAAGTGTGTGGGCTGTAGGAGATACAAACATAAATATTGGTGGTCACGCAGGTGAATTAAATAAAAACGCAACAGACAAAACGGTTTCGATTGGATATTACGCGGGAAATTTCGAACAAGGATATAATTCAGTTGCGGTTGGAAATTACGCCGGTTATACTGAACAAGGAGAGAATTCAGTTGCGATTGGGGCTCAAGCAGGATATTTAACACAAGGACAGTATTCAGTTGCGATTGGATATAATGCCGCATATTACACACAAGGACAGTATTCAGTTGCGATTGGGGGTCAAGCAGGATATTTAACACAAGGAGAGAATTCAGTTGCGGTTGGGTATCTAGCAGGAAATACAACACAAGGAGCAAATTCAGTTGCGATTGGGTATCAATCAGGAAGTATGTCACAAGGAACCGGTGCTGTTGCGATTGGGTCTAGAGCAGGAAGTACAACACAAGGAACCGGTGCTGTTGCGATTGGTTATCAGGCGGGATTTACAACACAAGGAACCGGTGCTGTTGCGATTGGTTATCAGGCAGGATATTACCATCAAGGTGTGTATTCAGTTGCGATTGGGAATCTAGCAGGAGGTGACGAGAGTCATAAACAGCCTAATAATACAATATGTATTAATGCACTTTCGAGCAGACCTTCATCTATTCCAACACAGGAAAGCGCATTATATATTACTCCAGTTAGAGGAGATGCGGCAACAACTCCAGCATTAGTATACAACGCAACAACGGGTGAAATTACATATAGCAGTTCATCAATTAAATATAAGGAAAATGTAGTTGATTTTACGGGTAATTCATCAAATCTTTATAAACTACGAGTTAGAGAATATGATTGGAAAGATAGTGGAACGCATTTTACAGGTTTAATTGCGGAAGAAGCATTTGAAGCAGATCCTAAATTTACTTGGTCTAATAATGAAGATAAATCACCGGAAGGTATAGATTGGAATAATATTTTACTTTATGCTGTTGAAGAGATTAAAAACTTAAAAAAAGAAATTTTAATATTAAAAGGGTTGGAAGAATAAAAAACCTAAAATTCGTGTTTAATTATGTATGTTGGAACTTCTGGGGACACGGTTTAATTTAATATTCGGGTCCAATAATTTAAAAATATGAATAATAAAATTGATTTAAAACAATAATTGTATGAATGCTAGCAACAAATAAAATGACAACAATTCCAGGTTCAAACTCAACGCTATATCCTATTTTGGAAACAAAGAACAAGCATGAGCGAGACGTGAATATAGAATTTTACGAAGAAGGTCATATATATAAGATTTTAACAGACCCGGATAGTAAATATACGTCGGTAACAACCTATAACCATCACCATTTTCCGGAGTTTGATACGGATAAAGTGATAAAAAATATGATGAACGGAAAAAATTGGAAGGAAGGACATAAAAATTGGGGAATGACTGCCGACGAGATAAAACAATCGTGGAATAAAAACGGAGCAGAAGCTTCGGGTGCTGGAACAATTATGCATTTTGATATCGAGTGTTTTATGAATCAAGAGTTGGTGGATGAAAACAACAACGATTTAAAGTATACCCATGCCGATTTGCTTGAAATGTATGAAGAGGATTTAAGAGATGGAAAACCGGCGCTGAATACATCCGAAGAGTTTGGATTCTTTTTAAAATTCGTAAAAGAAAATCCCGAATTAACGCCCTATAGAACGGAATGGTTAATTTATAATGAAGATTTAAAATTGTCTGGTTCAATAGATATGGTATATGAAAACCCGGACGGTTCATTAAAAATATATGATTGGAAACGAAGTAAAGGAATCTCGAAAACAAACGGGTTTGATAAATACGCGTTAACCGAATGTATTAGTCATTTACCAGATGCGAATTTCTGGCATTATTCTCTCCAGTTAAACACCTATAAGGCAATACTTGAGGAAAAATACGGGAAGAAGGTCACGGACTTGTATTTGGTGGTATTACACCCAAATAATACAACCTATAATTTAATACCTTGTGCGGATTTATCGACCGAAGTTTCAGAATTGTTCGAAGAACGGCGAAAAGAGATAAATAACCTATAAATAAAAATAAAAACAAAAACATCAAATAAAAACCTCAAATAAAAACCTCAAATAAAAAGACTTAAACAACAAAACCCAATTAATTTAATTATGCTTTACACAAGTGATTTTGAATCCCCCAATCCATTTTGGGTAGTTGCGTTTTTTTGTTATTTTTTTTTATATATGACGGTTAACTTTCTGGATATAGATATAAAAAAACTGATTGAGTGTATGGATTATCTAAATGATTATGATTATGACGAGTATGAGGATTATAAACCATTAGTAGTTCCAGCAGTTCAAAAAAAGTATGAAGAAAAATATTTGAAAGAATACCAAAGTCGTTTGGAAACATGTGATAAGAAGTTGACTGAAACCCAAATAAATGCCCTGAAGAACAATTTCATTTTGGAAAAAACCCCGATTGGGTGTGTGATTATGTGTTTTAATTATAATAGCGATAATGTGGAGACAAGTTCGTTTGTTTATTATAGCGACCATTCGATTCCGTATAATTATTTAGATACATTAGCCCGTAAATATGTGATTACGTTTAATTGTTTAAATTTGTATATTGATACATCCAAAGAAAAAGAAGAGGCATTACAAAAAAAAACGGACACCAAAAAACCAACGCAAATAAAAGAACCCATAAAAAACCCCATAAAAGAACCCGAAACTAAAAAAAGCGTGTTTGCGAATTTGAAAAGTTATAATAAAGACTCATTAAAGGTAAAAATAGAGTCGAATAATAATGAGATAAACGCCACAAATAAAGAAGTGAAAATAAATAGGTATACATCAGGTGGAAAAATCTCCAATTTTAATTTTATAAAAAAGGTGGATAAACATTTGGTAAATAAAAATTATTCGTTATCCTTTGCCGATTTTAAAAAAATGAAAAATAAAAATATATAAATAAAGTATATGGACCAAGATATAATTACCTCAATAGTTTGTTATATTCCGCGATTAATAACAAGCAAAATAAATGAACTATTACCCCAACTAACAAATATAATAGGGAACATCGATTTAAACGATACCCAAATTGAATCCAAAATCACGCAATTATTGGTAAAATTCGCGAGCGATTTTGGTCGTGATATAGGTAAATTAATTAGGTCAATATTAAACGATTTCCCACCATTTGATATTGTTTTAAATATTCAAAAACTTACTAAGATAATGATAACCTTAAACAACTATAAAGAGTTATTTAAAAACCTTAACGACCCCCAATTTATAACTAAATTAAATAATGTAAATACGGTTGAAAACCCGCAAACCCCACAAAACCCCGGAATTATTAAAAACGTAACTGATGTATTAAAAACGAATACGTTTGCGTTTTCCCATTTAATTATGAATAGTTTTATCCAAGCACTTTTAAATACGATTGGAAACATTAAAAAACCGGTGTTCCCGGAAGATAGCATTTTTTCAAAGATGTTGATTTGTAAAGAGGTGCTTACAAGTGCCGAAACCGAAAACACGATTAATATGATAAATAATATAGGTCAAGATAAAGTTGAACTTATAAAAAAAATAATAGATAAATCGTTGTCAACCATTATGACTGAATTTTCAGACGCATTATATAACGCAATAGTTGACAATGATAAAATAAAAAAGGGGGGTTCTGTTTTACGAAAAAGAAAGGGTAAACCGCGAACTAAACAATTTAAAAATAAATCGAAATCTCGAAAAATTAAGAAACGCACCAAACAACGAACTGCTAAACACCGAACTGTAAAACAACGAACAGGTCGTAAATAAGTAAATTATACGGGTTGGTATGTTTTTAACCAACTGATATAACCATTACTTCTTAAAATGTCAAAAGATGTTCCAAGATGGTTTTTTGCGATTGAATACGCTTTTCTGTCAAACTCATTAAGTTGTTCTAGATAAAGATACACAAGGTGTTGTTTTTCAGAACTTAAGGTGAGTATGGACTCAGGGATTGAAAGTTTTAAAGTTGAGAATTCAGTCATATTATTATTTATTTAAAACATAATTAAATAATATTAAATCAATTTTTTATTGAAATAAATATCCGCGAATATAAAAATGTGTAAAACTTAAAAAATTGAAATGTATTTAATTACACCGAAATAACTAAAAAAGACGGAGAATAATGAGTTTAAATATTTATCGTTATAATTTTGAAAATGAATTCGCGCAATCTTTATATATATTTGCGAAAATCCACCAATATGATAACAGACACGATTTTAAAGAAGCGTGGAATGTTTGGATAGAGGATAATAACGAGATGATTGAATCGGAAATAAACCGATTGAGACTTTTAGACTATAAAGGTGATATATTGGATAAAATGTTTAAAAGTGCCCGTTATTATTTTCGTAAAAAGAAAAATGTAAAAAACGAACCGGTAAAACGACGAGACTATATTAGTGTCAGTAAAGAATTATTATATAATATGACGTATCATATAATAAAAAATATTGGCAATGAAACTTATAAACCATCAGATGGGTTTGTTAATTTCTGTAAAGAAAACGAAGACGTCGTAATAGACGAAATCAAAAAACTTTATAGTGAAAGCATGCCAGATACAACTGAAATAAAACTAAAACTAAAAAAAACGTATAAAAATAGGTATTATATTATTTCTAAAAATATGAGAGGAACACCGATAGAAAATGAGTAGATACCACCACATAAAACACTAAAACCAGAAACAATAAAACACTAAACCATAGGCATTAGATGCTTAAATGTTTTTTTTTGATTTTCTGGATTTACGCGTTTTCTTGCCTCCCTTCTTGATTTTCTTGGTTTTTCTGGTTTTGCGCGCTTTTTTAGAGGGTGACGCTTTTGCGGAGACTGCGGTGCTTCCGTCCTTTTTCCATTCGCTTTTTCGTTTGGACGCATCAGCCATAGCTTCCTTAAATAAATAACCGGCATTTTTTTGCTGTCCTTCCTTATGTATGCGTTTCACAAATTCGAACCATTTTTCTCCCATTATATATAATATATAGATAAAAAATAAGAAAACATAAAAAATAAAAAAACCAGAAAACAAGAAAACCAGAAAACACAAGAAAATAAACGGACGGATTACCAATCATATCCGGTTTCTGTTTCAATCGAAAACGAAAAGTCCATATTATTTAAATCAACAATATTTCCGTATTGGTCCAACAGTTGTATTTTCAATTTGTATATATTTACAGGACCAAAATATTCTCTTTTTTTTTCTATTAAATCGTTCCCGTTAACAAAACAAACTTGCCAGTTATTGGATGTTAACGGAATCATTCCTAATATATTACTTGTGCTACTATTGATACTGGAAACCATACTATTCGAGAATAGTCCGACAATACTTTGTGATTGGGAATTGTTAAAATCATTTAAATTAAAATAAATATAATCTGTTGCTAAACCATTATATAACCCCTCAGTAGTATACGTGTTTAAACCTGTGTATTCGGGTTCTCTATAACCCATAATCCATCCTAATGTATTGTAAGTCTGTGTAATTGGTATTTTATTACAATTATGTTGGTTGTGAACAAAGGTTGAATTGTTAACAATATTACAATTGGATATATCAACAATTGGTTTTGGTCTGATACAATCTGTATTATGCTTTGTATGTATGTTGCCGGTGTTTAGTTCAAACCCCTTTGTAAAATTCATATTAAATGTGTTAGTGTTACTAATAGTAATTTTTTGGGTATAAGGGTTATAACTTACGTCGTAATTAGTATCGTGTGTCTCTGTTTGTATTAATGATTCTAAATTAGTTACAAATTCGGATATGGAATAGTTGCCATCAGGAAAAACAACTTGAACTAAATTGCCCGATGTATCGGTAATATACATTTGATTATTCTTTTTTTTGCTTGAAATACAATAAATGACATTAGGTATTTGAAGAGAAGATAAACGTATAGATAGGACGTTTTTAAGATGTATCGGTAAAACAATCGTAAAATCGGTTGATGGAGTATGTAAATAATCCTCCCTATAAATCGAATTAAAGATGATGCTTTGAGTGATTACCTTTCTTTTTAAATTATTTAGATTACTTCTGGCAATATTGGTGTTGAAAGATTCAACCGGATTTAAATACTTGGTAGGGTCAACCAATTCATTTGGCGTAATGGTTTCTTTATTAATTACGTAATTACTTCCGTTAAAAGAGGTGGATGTTTGGTTCACTAATTTGGGTTCAAATGCTTTATTATGTTGTAATCTAGAAGAAACCGGTATTTTATGAGGTTCGTAAGATTTGTTGACATCTAATTTAGTTATCAGTTCATTATAATTGTCTAAAACAGGTTTATCATAGTTAATAATGCCTTGGGTATTCACGACATTATTAACGTCTAATTTCATAATAAGTTTATTGTAATCATCTAAATTAGTTTCGTTAATTTGGTTGAATGCTTGCGTATTATCCATTTTTATGATGAAATTGTTATAATCATCTAAATTCATTATACATACTAAAATATAAAATATTTGGATTTAAAATTAAAAAAAAATTGAAATGAATTTAAAGGATTAACCATAAATTAACTAATAACAAATAAATACATCAAATAAATACATCATAAAATGGTAAAAAATACAACTGGTGGAAATAAACAAAAAGGACAAGCGCGCAAATTTTCAAATTCGGCACAACAAGCATCAAACAAGTTGCGGGTTTCAGAAGATGAATACGAAAAATACGGTCAAGTAACCCAATTACTTGGTAATGGGATGTGTTATGTTGATTGTATTGATTCTATAAAATTGTGTATTATTCGAGGCAAATTTCGAGGTAGAGGAAAAAAAGATAACATCTTGAAAAAAGGAACATGGGTTCTGGTTGGTGTTAGAGAATGGGAATCGGTAAGCGACAATAAAAAACAACCGCAAAAATGCGATTTATTAGAGGTATATTCCGATTTGGATAAGGAAAAACTAAAAACACTTCCTGGAAAATGGTCCAAATTTATATCAAATGATAGTTTATTCACTCAAACCTCAGAAGTTGAAGGAGAATTCGATTTTATCGATGATACCACTGAAGAATATAAAAAAATTATGGAAGATGAAATTAATAGCGGAACACGACAAATCATAAAAATTAATGAAGATGATGAAGAAATCAACGTTGATGACATTTAAGTAACACTATAAAAATCATATAAAAACATAAAAAACAAAATAAAAACATAAAAAACAAAATAAAAAATGAAACCCATTTTTTTAACGTGTTTAAATAGATATAATAACATTAAATAGCATAAAGATTTTTTTCATTTAAATATAAAGATGAAAAGAACCAATATATTTAAACCTCCCAAAAAAAACATTCCAGAAATAAAAATTACAAATGAACACTTCCCCGAACTGTCGACAACATCAGCAAAGGATAAAACATCACAAATGAATTTTATGGTAAAATTAAACAAAACAACAGAGATACCAGAAGAATATTGCGGATTAAAACCCGGATATATTACGATTCGGTATGATACTAACAAGAAACTGGTGGTTGAAACATCGAAAATACAAAATATATCCAATACACATACACATACATATATTAAACCAGTTAATTTTAAAAAAATGGTTGACCATTGGGACAACTATTATAATTTATATGATGAAATCTACGGCAAAGACATTTATGCCAAATACCATTTATTTCCGAATTATAATTATAATTATTTTGATATATTGGATGATAAATTCTACCTAGAACTTGACGCGGAAGAAACCCAGACTGAACATAATTATGAATCGATTGAACCGGACGAGTATGATGTTTAAACGCTCAATTATATAAGCATACGCATTTTTGTTAAATCGTATGTAGGTATTATATGTTTCTTGTATGGTATATTGTAAATAACACTACACCATTCACTAAATCCGGAACCATGGTCATATAATGAAATCGAACAAATCTCGCTAGATTTACCCATGATATAAAAATCAAATAAAGTGTTTTGTAGATTTTCATCAGTAATAATTACAGAATCGCTTAAATGAATGATTGGTTTTATACTAAATACGCAATTTTTAAAAGGTTTAAAGTATAATTTCATTTCATTATTATCGCTTAAAATCAAATACTTTTTATTTGGATTCAATAAAGG
>Ga0209596_1004348_pt1 | contig 10855 bp, 9 predicted proteins | sample M_130807_MF_Meta_FD_187314 | JGI IMG/M metagenome (GOLD analysis project Ga0209596, IMG submission 187314) | Freshwater microbial communities from Lake Montjoie, Canada to study carbon cycling - M_130807_MF_MetaG (SPAdes) (version 2) | ecosystem: Environmental > Aquatic > Freshwater > Lake...
GTCGGTCGTACATTTTTCCGGCGGCCAGATGGATCTGCCATCAGTGATTCGCCTAAATAAATTTGTTCGCATTCCTTATCGCCATGCCGTGCCGTTATCTCGGCGGGCGATCTTTGCTCGAGATGGAGGTCGGTGTGTGTACTGCACGGCACCTGCAACATCTATCGATCACGTGATTCCTCGCAGCCGTGGCGGCGGTCACAACTGGGAGAACGTCGTTTCGGCATGTCATAAGTGCAATCACTTAAAGGCAGATAAACAGCTTAAGGAGATTGGGTGGAGGTTACGCAAGTTGCCTCGCGAACCCGTCGGAGCTGCGTGGCGAATTCTTGGCACAGGGCGAACCGATGAGCGCTGGGTGCAGTACTTACAGCCATTTGGCGTGGCAGCAGCGACGGCATAAGTAAATTATACTTACTACATGAATTTTATAATGTCTGCCGTCGAAGATGGCACTGTAGCTGGTCCAGGTTTAAGCGCAATTGAAACCGTCGTTACTTTCCTTCTTATTCCAATTGGCCTCTTTGCAATTATTGCTGTGCTTTCGTGGGCAGCTAGTGCACCACGAAAAGCATCAACAACCTCTTCAGTAACATCTATTAATTAATTACTTAGTACCTTGAACTTTCAGGGCACGCAATAAACCATCACGAGCTTCAATGACTAACTTGCGCAGAACTGTTGGTGCATCTTTGCCATTGGTGTCTAACCAAGTAGTTGTTTTATCAACTGTTGCCTGCGATACGACCCACGTTGGATATAGACCGCTCACAATTTTGCTGGCACCCTCATAGGATTTAGATTCCCACACTGCGATGATCGAATCAAAGTAGCGATCAACATAGGCCGACAATAAGTCGCGTTGAATCGGACGCTGAAAACCAGCAACTAGCGCAGATCGCACCGATGTTTGAATATCTTCGTTGATAATCTTGTTCCAGGCATAGTCCTTAGCGGCAGCGGTTGGTGCAGCAGCAATAGCTGTTTCATAGAAACAGTTACCACTTGTTGTGTTATCTCGTGCAAGCTCGGCATCGAGCTCTTCCTTAGAGATCGCACCGCGCTCAGAGAGCACAATGATGAAGAACCAGCGTTGATCGGCATCGACAATAAAGCCAGGAGCCGAACCGTTAAGAAGTCCTCGCACCGATTGAACATGTTCAGGCGTAAAAGCATTTTGTGCAAATGCACGTGCATACAACATTTGTAAGTCACCGCCAGGTGCTGCGCTCTTTGTTAAAGCTTCCAAACCATTGGCAATCTTTAGGCGCATGGCATCGCGTTGAGATTCATGTGTGTAAGCCTCAACCGATGTATACATCTGTGACAACGTAATGTTGACAGTTGCATCATCGCTTTCGCCAAGGAGTCCAGCAAAGGCGATATCTAAAAAGTCAGATGAAGAGATCTCTGCATCGCGATGCATGTCCCAAGCAGCTGCCCAACAAAGAGCTCGAGTTAATCGATCAGTAATCTGACCAAGATGAGTTTTAAGTGTTGTCAGTGATCGAGAATCAAAGCGCAGCTTGGCATATGAAAGATCGCGATCGTTGATCAACAATAAATCTGCCGTTTTTTGACCAGCTAGCTGTGGTACGGCCGTTAGTGCACCAGCAACATCGATTTCCACCGATGTTCGTAGCTTTACGCAATCACCATCAATGTCATAAAGACCCACGGCTAAACGATGTGGACGAAGTTGCGTTGAGCCCGCAGGGATTAGCGGTGCTTCTTGTTTAATTGCAACTGATGTATATGTATCCCCATCGATAACTAACTCTGGACGCAAAATGTTCACACCGGCAGTCTGAAGCCAGGTCGCTGCCCACGTATCGAGTGAGCGACCACTAACTGCCTCTAGCTCATCAAATAAATCTTTCAGTGTTGTGTTGCCCCACGCATGCTTGGCAAAGTATTTCTGGAGACCGCTAATAAAGTTGTCACGGCCAACGTGTGCAACGAGTTGTTGTAAAACCGATGCTCCTTTGGAGTAAGTAATGCCATCGAAGTTAGCGTTAACAGCTTCAATATCGACCATATCGGCAACGATTGGGTGGGTAGAAATCAACTGATCTTGGCGATACGCCCAGTTTTTGCGCTCACTGTTAAAGGCAGCCCAGCCACCGGTAAAGCGGGTGCCTTCTACCATAGCCAGATATGCCATAAATTCGGCGAAGGATTCGTTAAGCCATAAGTCATCCCACCAGGACATTGTTACCAGGTCACCAAACCACATATGCGCCATCTCATGCAAAATTACGTTGGCACGTGACATGTACATTTTTTCTGGCATATGGCTGCGGAAGACCAATAGATCTTCGCGGAAAGTTACCGCTCCAGCATTTTCCATAGCGCCAAAGTTAAAGTCAACAACAGCAATTTGATCATACTTCTCAAATGGATAAGCAAGACCAAAAGTTTTTTCAAAGTATTCAAAGCCCTGCTTGGTAAGCAAGAAAACTTCTTCAGATTCTACAAACTGTGCCATAGATTTGCGGCAGTAGATTCCAAGTGGAATATCTTTTGTACCTTTATAAACATCGTGAACATGTGAATATGGACCTGCAATCAACACAGCCAAGTAGGTAGGAATCCTCGGCGTTGTAGCGAACTTCCATGTTGCCTTATCCCCGGCGATTTCTTTGCCAATCTGAGTGTTATTTGAAATCGCTTCCCAGTGGCCAGGTGTAGTAACTGTTAATGCAAAAGTTGCCTTAAGGGATGGCTGATCAAAGCAAGGGAACATGTGGCGGATATATGCAGTCTCACCTTGTGAATATAAATAGACCTCATTATCGGAAGGATCAACTGAGCGCTGTAAGCCTTCACCTGATTTCGAGTAGTTAGCTTCGATTTCGATAATCAATTCATTTTCTGCTGCTAAGTCTTTCAAGAAAATAGTTTCGCCATCAAAGTTAGTCGTATCAACAGGGGAGCCATTAAGGCTTGCTGAGATAATTGAGCGTCCGCAGGCATCAATAAAGGTGGAATATCCCGGGGTATTGCAGGAAAACTTCACTACCGATTTTGAATAAAAGGTTTCATCCCCAGTTGTTACATCGAGGGTGACTTCATAGCTGTGAACGTATAGATGGTCGGCACGCTCTTTGGCTTCGATGCGCGATATGTTGATTCCTGGCACGGTAGAACTCCCTTTTGTAGGTATCAATCCAACCATGACATTCTTGCCTCATGGAACGCCCCTCAATTCGCAGCTACAGCATTCGTGGGACGCGCATCACAGAGGCACAAAGGGCGGCCAAGAAAAGCCTGCAGGAGATTCATGGAATACCAGTAACCGATGCGAAGTTAGACCTACCCGCAGTTTTTCCAGATGCCAAGAAAATTATCATGGAGATTGGCTTTGGCATGGGTGAGGCCACAGCAATCATTGCAATGAGCTCACCAGATAATGGTTACTTAGCCGTTGATCTGCACCCACCTGGAATCGGCAAACTGCTCTCTAGAATTCAAGAGCAGAAGATTACAAATATTAAAGTTATCGAAGATGACGTACATGTTGTTCTGCCTTACATGATTGAGGATGAATCATTAGATGGTGTGCACTTATATTTTCCAGATCCTTGGCCAAAAGTAAAACATCACAAACGCCGAATAGTTAACTCAGGATTTTTAGAACTTGTTGCATCAAAGTTAAAACCTGGTGGATATTTTCACTTAGCAACTGACTGGGTTCCATACGCCGAATCTATGGAGAATGTTTTTAAAAGCTCAACACAATTTAGCGGGGGAGTCATTGATAAACCCGATTGGCGACCCGTGACAAGATTTGAAGGACATGGAATCGATAAAGATCACCGAGTTACTGACCTGCTGTATCTTCGTAAGTAGCAATCTTGTTGATGCGTCGAATATGACGTTCATCGTTGCTAAATGCAGTTTCAATAAATGCATCGATGATGGCTTTACACTCATCGATTGAATGCATCCGCCCACCAATGCCTACAACATTGGCGTTATTATGTTCTTTAGCAAGCTTGGCAGTCTCAACGCTCCAAGCTAGTGCTGCACGCACACCCTTAACTTTATTCGCAGCAATCTGTTCACCATTTCCAGAGCCACCTAAAACAATGCCTAGCGACGTTGGATCTGCAACTGTTGCAACTGCCGCTGGTATGCAAAAATCTGGGTAATCATCTAGCGCATCATATTCATGCGGGCCATGGTCTGTGACGTTATGACCTTTTGATTCGAGATATTCAACCAGCGCCCCTTTTAGCTCTAGCCCTGCATGATCGCTGCCGATGTGAATTCTCATATGCGCATTGTGCCATTAACTGCAATAAGAAAACCCGCCACATGATTGCTCACGTGGCGGGTTTTACCCTTAGGAGGTTACATATATGAAGTTAGAGCTTAGTTATTAGTAATTCTTTCCCATTCCACCGTCCATATGTCCCGGACCGTGCTTACCCTTTCCTGGACCCATTGCTCCACGAACTGCATCTACCGCAGCAGTTATATGTGCACTGAGACCAGCTTTGAGAGTAGTTGCTTGTGTTGCATTCATTTTTCCAGCAGCGACTGCCGCATCTATGTTCTTAGTTGCTTCAGCAACTAAAGCAGAGATCAGCGCAGCTTTCTTAGTTCCCGCAATTGCACCAAGTGTTTCACCTGAAGCAAGTCGAGTTTTAATTGTTGCTGCATCTATACCAATAGTGGTTGCGATTAACGTCTCACGCGCTACTCGCTGTGCATCGTTGGCATCATGATCTACGCCATGGTTAGCGGCTTCAGCTGCATGTGCCGCAGTTAAAGCTGCAGTAATCGCATCTGATTGTGCTTGCGTAATTGTTCCCTTAGTAACAAGTGCAGCAAGTGCTGAAGTGAGTTCGCCCTGTGGTCCACCCATCTTCATTCCCATAGCTGCGCCTGCCATTGGATTAGCAATCGCACTTACTGTGGTTCTTGCAGTAGTGGTTCGCACTGAAACAGACTTACCCTTTGGCTGTGATGCTGTTGCAACACCAACAGTGCCTACTGAAAGTGCAACAGTTGTTAGAACAACCGCGGCAATCTTTTTCTTTGATGACATATGCATGTCTTCCCTTCCCTCGTGGAACTGTCTGTGACCCCTCGTCATCGACTACACGTAATTAACTACTTGATGCTGAGGATGGTAGTAGCCCATCCTTAGAACACCTTGTGAGTATGACAGACACGCTGGCGAGGAATCTAGGGAATACCCACTGATTACGGGCTTTCTGGTACAGGGAACTCCTTATTTCTCACAGGATCTTAAGCGTTGAGACTGAAACCCAGTTTCTTCTCAGCCTTTAGGAAAGGTCTCGCACCATGAAGCGTCCACTGACCGCTATCGCAATGTTTCTAACAATTTCTATGATCTCTACATATAGCGCTTTTCCTGCACAAAAAACATCCGTCACTCTGAAAAAAGCAGGAAGAACAACGGCGACTGCACCCAACACAATCCTTAGCGGAAGTGGGGTTCCAGCAAAAACAATTGGTATCGATGGCGATTTCTATATTGATATTAAAAATGCAAATCTATATGGTCCAAAGTTAAAAGGCATTTGGAAGATTGCAACATCACTTCGATTACCAGTTGAAAAATCAGTTACCGCTAATCCTGTTGCAGGCATTGATGGAGCAGTCGGTGCAACTGGAGCTAAGGGATCACAAGGTGTGCAAGGTGTTCAGGGCGTACAAGGTGATCAAGGAAACGTTGGCGCAGTTGGCTTACAAGGCGTGCAAGGCATTAGCGGTTTAACAGGTTTGCAAGGTGACACTGGTGCTAATGGATTACAAGGTTTAAGTGGCGCAGTTGGTTTAACTGGAACAGCAGGTGCTAAAGGAGATACAGGTGCAACGGGACTCACGGGATTAACTGGTGCTAAAGGAGACACTGGAGCAGCCGGAATTAATGGAACACAAGGAGCAACTGGTGCTACAGGTTCTGTTGGTGCAACAGGAAGTGCTGGCGCACAAGGTGCAACAGGAAGCAGTGGCGCACAAGGTGCAACAGGAAATGCCGGTGCAGTTGGTGCTGCAGGAACGAATGGAACACAAGGTGCAACAGGAGCTTCGGGTGCACAAGGAGTTGCAGGTTCAACAGGATTGCAAGGTGCAACTGGATCTGCAGGTTCACAAGGATCAACTGGTGCAACAGGTTCAACTGGATCGCAAGGTATTAAAGGAGATACAGGAACATCTGGATCGCAAGGTATTCAAGGAGTTAAAGGTGATACGGGTACAACGGGTTCCCAAGGAATTCAGGGAGATATTGGTAATACCGGCAGCACTGGATCACAAGGTACAACTGGGGCTGCAGGAATCACGAGTGCAAAAATGGCTTCATTAGTTTTTACTAGCAATCTCGTAGGAACTGCCGGAAGTAAAAAACTTTCGGAACCATTCGGTGAATTTGCTGCAGGTAAAAGTTATGTAGTTCATTTAATAATCAATACATACGATTTGAATGCTGCTCTACAAACTTACGGCATTGGAATGACCATCGCAGCTGCTGGTGATAGTCCAACGATTGATCTCAGTTATGCAGTTTTGAACGGAGCCGTGTATATCCCTTCGAACCGGTATTACGTTTCTATCACCGCTGATATTGTCTTAAATGGTGCTATGACAAGTCAGCCTTACACATTGATCGCAACTTTCACTTCTGGTGCCACGAGTTCTGCAAGCATCGCTTTGAGCGGAAAGTGCACTCAGATATTGGTCGGATCTGTCGGATAAAGAGTGGAGCGGGTGACCGGGATCGAACCGGCATGGCCAGCTTGGAAGGCTGGGGCTCTACCATTGAGCTACACCCGCAGGGTGGGTAGGGGCTAAAGATACTGGGTCGGTAAGAGATGAGCGAAATCTCGTCTAGACTCCTGCATTGCGCCTCGGGGCGTAGCGTAGTGGCTAGCGCGCCTGCTTTGGGAGCAGGAGACCGGGAGTTCGAATCTCCCCGCCCCGACCAGTTCTTTTTTAGTTCATCACTTATTTAGGAGCCCTAGTGAAAAGCACCGTCGAGACATTATCTCCAACTCGTGTTCGTCTTGATATCGAAGTTGAATACAGTGAGATGAGCTCCCACGTAGCTGATGCTTATAAGAAGGTTGCAACACAAGTAAACATTCCTGGATTCCGTAAGGGAAAAGTTCCTGCATCGATGATTGATCAACGTGTTGGTCGTGGAACCGTTTTAGATGAGGCAATTAATGCCGCGCTTCCTGATTTCTATGGCAAAGCTGCACGTGAGCATTCAGTTGCAGTTATTGGCCGTCCAGTTGTAGATGTAAAAGAGTTTGTTGATAATGAAAAACTGACATTTACTGTTGAGGTAGATGTTCGCCCAGAAGTTAAGTTGCCAGATTTTTCAACTATCACTGTTGAAGTTGATGATGTAGTTGTAACCGATGCAGATATCGATGAGCAGATTGAGTCATTGCGTACACGCTTTGGAACTCTGACAACCATTGAACGAGCAGTTGTAAATGGTGACTTTGTTACTCTGGATATGGATGCCTTCATTAACGGAGAAACTGTTGATGGCGGACAAGCGAATGATATTTCATATGAAGTTGGTTCAGATCGCATGATCCCTGGTCTAGATGAAGTCTTGATCGGAATGTCTGCAGGAGATACTAAGAAGTTTGAGACTGAATTAGTTGGACAAAAAGTGGGCGAGAAGGGTGAAGTCGAAGCGACTGTTAAGGCAGTTAAAGAGCGCGAACTTCCACCGGTAGATGATGCATTTGCAAAGCTTGCATCTGAATTTGATACTTTGGCCGAACTTAAGGCAGATTTCACTGAGCGCCTTGGTCGCGTAAAGAAGATGGAACAAGGAACACAGGCTCGCGATCGCTTAGTTGAAAAGCTACTTGCAGATCTAGATATTCCAGTGCCAGATAATTTGGTTGAACTAGAAGTAAATGATCACCTTGAGGGCGAAGGCCGCATAGAGGATGCAGAGCACCGCGCACAGGTTGATGGCGAAGTTCGAGCATCGCTGAAGTCAGATTTCTTGCTCGATGCAATCGTGCAGACTGAAGATGTTCAAGTAACTGAGATTGAATTAACTGAGTACTTAGTTCGCACTTCACAGCGCTACGGAATGGCTCCACAACAATTTGCTGAAGAGTTGCAAAAAGCTGGCCAGATTTCACAACTGGTAGCAGAGGTAACCCGTGCCAAAGCGTTGGCCTCAATCTTGGGTCGCGTTACAGTCAAAGATGCATCAGGGACGGTAATCGACCTTGAGGCTCTTCGCCCGCAGGCCGAGCTATCTGATCTGGTTGAAGAGGCTTAAATCCTTTTCTGCTTTAGCCCTAAGCGAACATCACCCCGTTCACGCTCCTTTTTAGCATTATTGGGAAGCATTTAGTCCTCAACATTGTTAGCCTCACTACAGGTAATAAAAGCAACCGGAAGGAATACACGTGGATTTTCTTAGCCCACAAGCTGGTCAAGCACATGCTCGTTCATCGAGCGTTGGAATGATCGGTTTAGATGATCAGGTTTATAACCGCTTACTCCGTGAGCGCATCATCTTTCTAGCCGGTGAAGTTCGAGATGACATGGCCAATGCAATCTGCGCGCAGATTTTGCTGTTAGCTGCCGAAGATGCAAACAAAGATATTTATCTTTACGTTAACTCACCAGGCGGATCAGTCACTGCAGGTATGGCTATCTACGACACCATGCAATATGTAAAGAACGATATTGCAACTGTCGGTATGGGAATCGCTGCATCGATGGGACAGTTCTTATTAACTGCTGGTGCACCTGGCAAGCGTTATGCAACACCTAATGCACGCATCTTGATGCACCAACCACTTGGTGGAATCGGTGGAACTGCAACTGATATTCGAATTCAAGCCGAACAAATGGCCATCACTAAGCGCACTATGGCTGAAATAAATGCCAAGCACACCGGCCAAACGTTAGAGAAGATTCTTATCGACTCAGATCGCGACAACTGGTTTAACGCCGTTGATGCCAAGGCTTATGGGTTTATCGATCACATTGCAACATCAGATGGTCAAGTATCTGGAGGAAAAGCGTAATGAAAAATATTCAAGAAATTAGCGCGCGTTATGTTCTTCCAACTATTGAAGAAAAGACGGCTTATGGCTTTAAGCGTCTTGATCCGTACACAAAACTATTCGAAGAGCGCATTATCTTTTTAGGTCAGCCAATCGATGACACTGTTGCAAACGATGTCATGGCTCAGCTTTTGACTCTGGAATCAATGGACCCAGATCGCGACATCATGATTTACATCAACTCACCTGGTGGCTCATTTACTGCGCTGACTGCAATTTATGACACCATGCAGTTCGTTCGCCCAGATATCAGCACAATCTGCTTGGGTCAGGCAGCATCTGCTGCAGCTGTCATTCTTGCTGGTGGTGCAAAGGGCAAGCGTTATGCACTTGAGCACTCACGTATTTTGATTCACCAACCATCTTCAGAAGGTGGCGGACAGGCATCAGATGTTGAGATTCAGGCAAAAGAGATTGCACGAATCGCACGTTTGCAAGAAGAGCTTCTTGCGCGTCACGTTGTGAAATCAGCCCCTGAAATCGAAAAAGATATTGAGCGAGACAAGATTCTTACTGCTGCTGAAGCCGTTGAATACGGAATCATTGATCAAGTATTGGCCTCTCGTAAGGCCAAGCCAGCTAAATAATCTGTAGCAATGAAACTATTTGAGGCGGGCTCCCTGTGGTCATTCAAGGGGTACCGTCTCTTTTGGTATTCGACGACGATTTTTGTGCTGGGTGCATCAGCATTTCCAATTGCTCTAGCCGTAACAATTCTTGATGCCGGAGGAACAGCAACATCGCTGGGATTAATCCTTGGTGCGCGAGTTTTATCGGGAGTTTTATTTGCACCTTTTGCTGGTGTTTGGTCGGATCGCTTACCACGCAAACAAGTCATGATTGTTGCCGATTTATCGCGGGCGATTCTGGTCTTTGCCATGGTATTTATTTCTGCGCCAGCGATGCCGCACATATTTTTAGCATTACTCGTTTTTGCGATGGGCATTTTTGATGCATTCGGTGCAGCATCGGCTGGTGCAATCATGCCTTCGCTTTTACCCGAAGATAAGTTGCCAGCTGGAAATGTTGCACGTGGAGTCGTCGTAAAGTCGGCCTCAATCATTGGTCCCGGAATCGGCGGCGTATCTGTCTTTCTCATAGGTGGACGCTTAACCTTTCTTTTCACTGCCGTTGCTTTTGCCTTCGGAACTTACTTTCTGGCTCAAATTAAAGAAGATATCAATACAGGCAGAAAAGAGCGCGAACCATTTATGGTTGAAATGCGCGAAGGTCTGCGCACTGTCTTAGATATTCCATGGATTGGCGCAATGATTGCCATGGCATCGATTCAACTTATGGTTGTGTTAGCAGCAGAAAATGTTCTACTTCCAATCATCACACGTCGTGAGTTTGGTACTAATAACGCATTCGCACTATCGGCTGCAGCTTTTTCGGTAGGTGGAATTATTTCAGCGATTATTAGTGTGAAACTCAAAGTTAAGCATCAAGGTCGTTTTTCTGTATTAATGTGGATGCTCTTGGTGATTGCACCACTTTCATTGGCATTTCCAGTATCTGAAAGTTTTGTTGTGATTGCTTACTTGCTTGCAGGTTTTTCCGTTGGGCCATGGGAGGCGTTTTGGAGTTCTGCGCTTCAGCGCGAAGTTCCCCGAGAGTTACAAGGACGCGTCTTTAGTATCGATCACATGGGCTCAGTTGGTTTAATGCCACTTGGTATGGCACTGGTTGGACCAGCAGTTACCTTCTTTGGCGAGAAAGAGTTGTTAATTGGTGCATCAATTTTCCACGTTCTCGTCTGCGGCCTC
>Ga0209596_1004351_pt1 | contig 10851 bp, 10 predicted proteins | sample M_130807_MF_Meta_FD_187314 | JGI IMG/M metagenome (GOLD analysis project Ga0209596, IMG submission 187314) | Freshwater microbial communities from Lake Montjoie, Canada to study carbon cycling - M_130807_MF_MetaG (SPAdes) (version 2) | ecosystem: Environmental > Aquatic > Freshwater > Lake...
TTATTCTCAGTCCTATTTTTTAGAATATATACTCGTTAATTTAAATCTTTTGAAGAAAATTATCAGTTAATTTCAACCGGTTTCTAAAGTGACATTTTGTTTAGATAGAAGCTTTATAAGGCCGTACTGAGTGAAAATTCCACCCAAAAGTCATGTTTACTTGCCATCCTGTCAGCATTTTTATTTTGGTATTTAGTTTGCTATATAAATAGTCAAATATTATCTATTATGCAAAAAGGTCAAATAAGAGTTCAGACGGAAAACATTTTTCCTATCATTAAAAAGTTTTTGTACAGTGATCACGAAATATTTTTACGTGAATTAGTGAGTAACGCAGTAGATGCCTCTCAAAAATTAAGAACCCTAAGTTCCAAAGGGGAAGTAAAAGGGGAGTTAGGGGATCTGCGTATAGAAGTTGTTTTGGATGCCAAAGAAAAAACATTATCCATAATTGATAATGGTATTGGTATGACAGGAGAAGAAGTAGATAAATACATTAATCAAGTGGCATTTAGTGGTGCCGAAGAGTTTGTTAATAAATATAAAGATGCAAGTATCATTGGACATTTTGGACTTGGTTTTTATAGCGGTTTCATGGTGAGTGATAAAGTGGATATTTATTCTAAAAGTCATAAAGATGCACCAGGTGTATTTTGGAGTTGTGATGGTAGTACCGAATATGAATTATACGAAGTAGATTATAATAACAGAGGAACTAAAATCGTATTACACATTAATGAAGAAAGCGCAGAATTTTTAGAAGCTCAACGTGTAAAATCAATTTTAGAACGTTTTTGTAAATTCTTACCAGTTCCTATTTATTTTAAAGATGCGAAAGCATCTGATACTGGAGGAGAAGTGGAAGACGGGAAAGCAGCAAAAGCTGAAAAGTCTATTAATAACACGAATCCCATTTGGGTACGTAAGCCTTCGGAATTAACCAAGGAAGATTACGAGAATTTTTATAAAGAACTTTATCCATTTGGAGAGACTCCTTTGTTTTGGATTCATTTAAACGTGGACTATCCATTTAATTTAACGGGGGTTTTATATTTCCCTAAAATCAAACAAAGCTTTGAAATTCAAAAGGACAAAATCCAATTATACTGTAACCAAGTATTTGTTACAGATGAAGTGAAGGATATTGTTCCTGAGTTTTTAATGTTACTTCATGGCGTAATTGATAGTCCAGATATTCCATTAAACGTGAGTCGTAGCTATTTACAAGGCGATCCTAATGTTAAAAAAATCAACGCACATATTACCAAAAAAGTAGCTGATAAATTAGAAGAGATTTTTAATACAGAAAGAAAGTCTTTTGAAGAAAAATGGGAAAGCCTTGGTTTGTTTGTGAAGTATGGCATGATCACTGATGATAAATTTTTGGACAAGGCGAATAAGTTTTTGATTATGGAAGATGCAGCTTCTGCAGGTACTTTTTATACATTGGAAGAATATAAAAAAGCAACAGAAGCGAATCAAAAAAACAAAGAAGGTAAGCAAGTTTTATTATACACAACCCATCCAATTCAACAAGATGCTTTTGTACAAGCAGCCGTAGCGAAAGGGTATAAGGTAGTGAAGTTGGAAACCATGGTAGATGCTGCCTTTATTAACAATGTGGAGATGAAGTGGGAGGGCGTTCAGTTTGTTCGTGTAGATGCCGATGTAGCGGATAACTTAATTGACAAACAAGAAAATGCAGATTCGGTTTTATCTAAAGATGAAGTAGAGCAAACTAAAAAATTATTCGAATTCCAAGTGCCTGAAATCACTTTAACAGTGGAAGTGAAAGGGTTGAGTCAAGACGCTGGGCCTGTGGTTGCAACTCGTCCCGAATTCATGCGTCGTATGAAAGATATGGCCAGCATGGGAGGTGGGGGCATGACTGCTTTTTATGCTCAAATGCCTGATGAAGTTAATTTAACTATTAATGGGAATCATCCTATTTTCCAAAGCTTATTAAAGGAGCCTGATTTAGATAAACAACAAAAGCAAGCACGAAATTTAGCCGACTTAGCTTTGTTATCTCAGGGATTATTAAAAGGGGCGGAGTTGACTCATTTTATACAACGTAGTGTTGATTTATTAAAATAGTTAGCAGAGAATAGAAAATTATAAAAAAAGAATGGGTGGTAAGTGTTATGAAACAGAAGCAGCTTTGAGGTCAATGACTTGCAACTGCACTGTTTGATTTCCTTGCCACTCATTTAGTTGTAACTGGAATACAACATCAAAAGGCTTGCCTGATTTTACGATTGAAATATGTTGTGGCATATTGTATCCAATGCCTTTAATACTTTGTTGGCCTTGGGTGATATGAAAACTAATATGCGCCTCTTTTACCAATTTACTATACCCTGCATCATATACATTTTTGGCTATAAATAATGGACGTGCATTGTCCGGTCCATAAGGTTCCATTTGACTTACAATTTGAAAAAAGTTCATATTGATAGCGTCAATAGCAATCTCTGCATTAATAGCAATTTCTGGAGTCAATTGCTCTTCGGTGATTCTTTCTGCAACTGCTTTTTCAAATGCGATTTTAAAATCGTTTAATTTATCAATAGCAAGTGTCATCCCCGCTGCAGCAAAGTGACCTCCATAGCCAATTAAATGTTCACGACAGGCATGCAATGCTTCATATAAATTAAAACCTAAAACACTTCTCGCACTTCCGGTAATCACTTCACCACTTTGTGTTAAAACAACGGTAGGTTTGTAATGTTTTTCAATCAATCTGCTTGCTACAATTCCTACGACTCCTTTATGCCAATCTGCCTGAAACACCACAGACGATTTTTTAGAAATATGGGAAGGGTCGTTTTCAATTTGTTGTAAAGCTTCTTCCGAAATAGATGTGTCTGCTTCTCTTCTGTCTAAATTATCTTGTTGTAATAAGGATCCAATAGCTAAGGCACTTGCATAATCTTTCTCTACAAATAATTGCACTGCTTTTTTAGCATCATCCATTCGGCCTGCTGCGTTAATGCGTGGCGCAACGGCGAAAACCAAATTACTTATTTTAAGCGGCGTGGTTTGTTTGGCTAATTCCATCAAGGCTAATATTCCAAAACAAGGATTTTCGTTTACTTTTTTTAATCCAAAAAAAGCAAGGGTTCTATTTTCATCCGTTAAGGGAACAATATCTGCAGCGATGGCGGTAGCCACTAAATCTAAATATTGCATATAAGAATCTGCAGGCAAATTATAAGTATCTGCCAAAGCGGAAATTAATTTAAACACGACCCCACATCCACATAATTCTTTATAGGGGTAAGCACAATCAATCTGTTTGGGATTTAAAATCGCAATTGCAGGAGGCAAGATAGCATCAGGTAAATGGTGGTCGCAAATAATAAAATCAATCCCTAAGCTTTTAGCATAAGTGATTAATTCTATGGATTTAATACCACAATCCACCGATATAATAAGATCTATACCGGTTTCCTTAGCGTAATCAATTCCAATTTTCGAAATACCATATCCTTCTCTATATCGATGGGGAATATAATAATCTATGTGTGGGGAGAGTTTCTTTAAAAATTGGTATAAGGTTGCGACAGAGGTTGTTCCATCCACATCATAATCCCCAAATACAAGTATTTTTTGTTCTTGTTTCACAGCAGTTTGTATTCGAGTAACTGCTTTTTGCATATCCTTCATTAGCCATGGGTCATGCAAGTGTTCTATTTGAGGTCTGAAAAAATGTTTTGCCGCATCAAAATGGGCAATGCCTCTTTGAACCAATAACTCACATAAAATAGGATGTATTTTTAAAGCAGTTTGCAATGATTGCACCTGCGCTGGGTCGGCATGTAATATATTCCACCTTTTTTCCATTAAAACTTTCTATCTGTTGTGTATCTCACCAATTCCTCTAATGCATCTCTGGTGGGACTAAGAGGGAAGGAGTATAATATTTGTAATGATTGATCGCGATATTCAATCATTTTTTGTGTGGCATATTCAATACCTCCATATTCAACCACATGATCAATGACAAATTTCACTTTGGTTTTGTCATTGTTGTTATTTTTTACAATATGTATAATTTCCTTTTTTAATCGAGGAGCTACTTTTTGTAAAATATGAATTAACGGAAGCGTTAATTTTTTTTCTTTGATATCATTGCCGGTTGGCTTTCCCACTTTAGCTTCCCCGTAATCAAATAAATCGTCTTTGATTTGAAAAGCCATTCCCACTGCATCGCCAAATGCACGCATTTTTTCAATCACATCGGAATCCTTGGTAACGGAGCTGGCCCCTGCTGCACAACTGGAGGCTAACAAACTAGCGGTTTTGCCATTGATAATCTCATAATAAATAGATTCATCAAAGTTTAAGTTTCTTGTTTTTTCCATTTGTAGCAACTCGCCTTCGCTCATTTTTTTAACAGCGTTGGATAAAATTGTTAAAATTTCGAAATCTTTATTTTCTAGAGACAAAAGTAATCCCTTGGATAATAAATAATCACCTACTAAAACAGCAATCTTATTTTTCCATAATGCATTAATTGAAAAATATCCTCGGCGTTCTAAAGCTTCGTCCACCACATCATCATGCACTAATGTGGCTGTGTGTAATAATTCAACCAAAGAAGCAGCACGGTAAGAACTGTCGTTAATTTCTCCATGTAATTTGGCGGACAGTAAAACAAACATAGGACGCATTTGCTTCCCTTTTCGTTTTACAATGTATTGCATGATTCTATCCAATAAAGAAACCCTGCTTTTTACAGCATTTTTGAAATGTTGTTCAAACATCTCCAATTCGGCTCCTATCACTTTTTTGGCTAAATCCATGGTTGCCTGCAATTTAATTTAATTTTTTATCATTTGCCCCTTCGATCACTTATTCATCCAACATATTAAAATGCAAGGCTCCAAAATTTTGTAAAGAAGATAATTTTAAGTCAGCAGCTCCCCAATGCTCCAATTTCATGTGATCCGCAGCAGGAACCACTACACAGGTCATTCTTGCTGCTTTTGCTGCAATCATACCGTAAACAGAGTCCTCAAAACAAATACATGCAAGTGGAGAAAGATGCAAGGCGGATGCACAATCTAAATAAACTTGAGGGTGCGGTTTTGCGTAAGGTAAATGTTGCGCTGAACAGCTTGCTTGTATAATACTTCTAATCCCTAATTTGTCTTTAATTAATTCAATGAGTTGAACTGGGGAAGAGGTAGCTAATCCAATTTTGAAATCTTTTTGTAAAAAAAACTGAAAAATATGTTCGACACCGGGCATCACATTTGCTTCTTGATCAATTAAACTGATTGCTAAATCGACAATGCGTTGTTCGGCACGATCATATTCGGTAGAAGGAATTTTATGGGCATATAACCAATGTGCAACAAATTCCTTTGATCTTAATCCAGTCGTCAGTGCATATTGTTGTTCTGTCAACAAAATTCCATATTGTCTAAATATTTCATTTGCTGCTTTGTTCCATAATGGTTCACTGTTGATCAATAATCCATCTATATCAAAAATGACTCCTTCTTTTTTCATGCAATAAAGATACTATTTGTTGGTTAAACACCGATAATGAGTTGCATTTTAATTCTTATATTGCAGTTTGAACAAAGCTACTATTAATGAGCCTATTGGATCGTTTAAAACATATCCGTTTATTTCGTTCTTTTATTTATGCATTGGTGGGTTTATTAACCTATCCAGGGTTAGTTCTATTTAATAAGTTGAAAATAGAAGGCACAGAGCATCTTGAAAATTTACCTAAAAAAAATGTCTTATTTGTAAGCAATCATCAGACCTATTTTGCGGACGTGATTACTTTTGTTCACATTTTTTGTGCCGTGAAGTGGCGCAAGTTTAATAGACTCGGAATACCTTATTATTTATTGAATCCTTTTACTAATGTTTTTTTTGTTGCTGCAGAAGAGACTATGAATAGTAATTGGATTTCGAAGTTGTTTAAATTAGGTGGTGCCTTAACTGTAAAAAGAACTTGGCGTGCCGAAGGGAAAGATGTGCAAAGAAATAGAGACGAAGTAGATACCCAAAAAATTGACAATGCTTTATCAAAAAGCTGGGTCATCACATTCCCGCAAGGAACAACAAAACCTTTTGCACCTGGGCGCAAAGGAACTGCACACATTATTAAAAACAATCAGCCCATTGTAGTGCCCGTTGTCATCAATGGATTTTGGCGTGCTTTTACTAAAGTAGGTTTGAAATATAAAAAAGTAGGATCTTCTTTAAGTATACGTTTTAAAGCACCTCTTGTGATTGATTATTCTAATTCAGTGGAAGAAATTTTAGAACAAATCATGGACGGTATTGAACAAAGCAAAGAATATATGATGCGTGGTAAGCATCACGCACTAAAGACGGGGTTGACCTAGACGTATTTATTTAAATTAATTTAAATAAAATAAAATAAAATAAAATAAAATAAAATAAAATAAAATAGTTCTAGTCCTTTACAAACAAAGCCTTTAATTCTGTTGCGTCGTCTGGCTTCATTTTCCCAGCAAGTATTAAACGTAATTGACGTCGACGCAAAGCGCCGTCAAAATATTTTTTTTGTTCTTCGGTTTCTGCAATAACAGCAGGTACTTTCTTGGGATTTTTATTTTCATCTAAAGCCACAAAAGTAAAAAAAGCTTCATTACTTAATTCTCTAGATTGTTTAATCATGTTTTGATTCCACACTTTTAAATGAATTTCCATAGAAGTATTAAAGGATCGAGTTACAATAGCTTCAATGCAAATAACATTCCCTAATTTAATGGGGGTTTTAAAACTTAAATTATCTACGGAGGCGGTCATACAAGATGAATTGCAATGTTTCGCAGCTGCTAAGTAGGCGGCAATGTCCATCCAATACATCAACTTGCCTCCCATTAAATCTCCAAAAGTATTGGTGTCATTGGGTAGCACTAATTCATTCATGGTGATAAAGGAATCTCCGGCTTTACGCGCTTCCATAGTCCATATTTTAGGTTGAAAAATAAATTGTTGTAACAAAGATACTACTTCAGTAGTATTAGATACGACACAAATAAAATACTAAGCAAACTATACCTTGCAAGATTCTAATTTGGCTAAATAGGTTGGATCCACTTCTGCACCAATACCTGGGGCATCACCAATACTTAAATGCATGCCATTAAAAGTAACACCTCCTAATACAGGATCTTCCAAATGTCCTAATAAACAAGTGTCCATATCATGATACTTTATATTATCATGCGCCATGCTAAAATGCATTTTTGCACTCAGTGCCAATCGGCTTTCTAACATGCCCCCCATCATACAAGGAATTTGATTGGATTTGGCAAGATCATGAATTTTAATAGCTTCTTGTATCCCGCCACTTTTTGAAAATTTAATATTAATGGAGTGACATGCTTTTTGCGCTATAATTCTGCGTGCATCATGGTGTGTAAACACTGATTCATCTGCCATGATAGCAATAGGTGAGGCGGCTACTAATGCAGGTAAAGAATCGTCTTCATATTTGCGCATGGGTTGTTCGCAAAATTGAATATCATAAGGAGCTAATTGTTGCAATACATTTAGTGCGTCATTCTTATGCCAGCCTTGATTGGCATCAATTCGCAATATAGTGTCATATCCAATAGCCTCTCTTATTTGTTTGATTCTTTCTACATCTTCGGTGGGACTCTTGCCTAATTTCACTTTAATCATACGTACCCCTTTCTCTACAAATTCAATGGCTTGTGCTGCCATTTTTAATGGGGTATCAATCCCTATCGTTAAATCAGATTCTATCGTTTTTTGACTCCCCCCCAAATAGGCATATAAAGGTTGGTTGTTTACTTTGGCTGCAATGTCATACAATGCCATGTCAAAAGCACTTTTGGCAGTATAATTTCCGGCGATAATAGTATCTAATTCAGCTAATCTTTCTGGGATGGCTAAAGGATCTTTCCCTTTCCAAAAAGCAGCAAAATCCTTAGCATTATGATAGCAACTCCATTGCGTTTCACCTACAATCATTGGAAAAGCGGAACATTCCCCAAATCCAATGATGCCCTCGTCGGTCATGATTTTTATAAGTACATTTTGCGCAAAATGCATGGTTCCTGTGCTAATGGTAAAGGGAACCATGGGTATTTTATATAAGTAAATCTCAGTTTCTATAATACGCATAAATCATTTTTTTGCCCCCTAAATATAGGCATTCTTGAATTAGCAATAGTATGACTAAGTTCAATGTATTTATATCCTAAAACCTTTTGATTTTCAATAATTCCGAACGATATTTGCAATACGAATACACGTTAGTATGAACCTATCTTTTGAGAATACCCAAAATGCATTTGCCTATAAATCTATAGGTGATTTAAAAAAAGCTCGATTTCTTTTTTCTGTAATACAAAGTCCATTGGTGGTCAATATTGCAACGCGTGCCACCCCTTTTTTAATGAAGTCGGGATTGCCTATTAATGGGATTATTCGTAATACTATTTTCAAACAATTTGTAGGGGGTGAAACTTTAGAAGATTCTGCAAGAGTAACGAAGCAATTAGGATCCTATGGAGTGCAAGTGATTTTAGATTATGGAGTAGAAGCAAAAGAAGGGGAAGAAAACTTTGACAATGTCACTGAAAAAATTATTGAAGCAGTGGAGTTTGCTGCGACACAAGATAATGTTCCGTTTGTGGGAATTAAGATTACAGGGATTGCCAGCATGGATTTACTTGAAACCTTAAATGAAGCACCCCGTTTGCGCAGTGGGATACATGATAGTGAATCAGAAAATGCTGCTTGGGATAGAGTCCGTGATAGAATGTATGCCATCTGCGATGCGGCTGTTGAAAAAGGGGTGGGTATATTAATAGATGCTGAAGAAACTTGGATTCAAGATCCTATTGATAGATTGGCTTTTGAATTAATGGCGATTTATAATAAAGAAAAAGCGGTTGTCTATAATACCTATCAGTTGTATCGTCATGATCGGTTACATTTTTTAAAAATCTCTCATCAATTAGCTAAAAAAGGTAATTTTTTATTAGGGGCTAAATTAGTTCGCGGCGCCTACATGGAAAAAGAAAGAGAACGTGCTCTTCAAAAAAATTATCCATCACCAATTCATGATGATAAAGAAGCAACGGATGTTGATTTTGATGCTGCTGCCAATTATTGCATTGAACATAAGGATTCCATCTCCATGGTTTTGGCTTCTCATAATGAGCATAGTAATATGAATATTGTGAACCAAATGGCTCAATTAGGATTGTCTAATAATGATACTCGTGTTCATTTTTCTCAACTTTTTGGGATGAGTGATCATATTACTTTCAACTTGGCTTTGGCAAAATACAATGTAAGCAAATATCTACCTTATGGTCCTTTGCAGGATGTCATCCCTTATTTAATGCGCCGTGCTCAGGAAAATTCCAGTGTCAATGGCCAAACGAACAGGGAGCTCTTGTTAATTCGCAAGGAATTAGCCCGCCGTAAGGGTAAAAATTGATTTTAACATAATAGGTATTGGTTGTAAATTGCACTATGCAACAATACTTGAATTTATTACAACACATCATAGATCATGGCGCTGAAAAAACCGATCGTACCGGAACCGGCACTAAAAGCTGTTTTGGTTACCAGATGCGTTTTGACTTAGCGGAAGGCTTTCCGTTAGTGACGACTAAAAAATTACATCTTAAAAGTATTATCTACGAATTGCTTTGGTTTTTGAAAGGAGATACTAATATTAAATATTTAAAAGATAATGGCGTTCGTATTTGGGATGAGTGGGCAGATGCCAATGGCGATTTAGGTCCTGTTTATGGAAAACAATGGCGCAGCTGGGAAGCGCCTAATGGAGAAGTGATTGATCAAATCTCGCAATTAATTCAACAAATTAAATCCACTCCTGATAGTAGAAGATTAATTGTAAGTGCATGGAATGTAGGAGACTTATCTAAAATGGCTTTAATGCCTTGCCATAATATGTTTCAGTTTTACGTGGCGGATGGAAAATTAAGTTGTCAATTGTATCAGCGAAGTGCAGACGTGTTTTTAGGAGTGCCTTTTAATATTGCTTCTTATGCTTTATTAACTATGATGATTGCGCAAGTTTGTGATTTACAATACGGCGATTTTGTGCATAGTTTTGGAGACGTTCACTTGTATAATAATCATATGGAGCAAGCGCAATTGCAGTTATCAAGAACTCCATTTGCATTACCTACTATGAAAATAAATCCATTAGTGAAAGATATTTTTGCTTTTGAGTTTAGTGATTTCACATTGGAAAATTATAATGCGCATCCATCCATTAAAGCCCCTGTAGCGGTTTAATAAAATTTATAAAATGAAAATTACCCTTCTCGTAGCTGCTTCCGAAAATAATGCCATTGGCAAGGATAATAATTTGCTTTGGCACTTACCAAAGGATATGCGTTTTTTTAAAAATACAACTTGGGGGTTGCCTATTTTAATGGGACGAAAAACTTTTGAATCTTTAGGTAGTAAATTATTGCCAGGTCGTGTCAATATTATTTTAACACAACAAAAAGAATGGACTGCAGAAGGGGTAAGAGTGGTTCATTCCATGCAAGAGGCTATTGAATTAGCGACACAACTTGATTATAAAGAACTCATTGTGATTGGCGGAGGGCAAGTGTACCAAGAAGCATTGCCATTAGCTCAAAAGATTTGGTTAACTAGAGTGCATACCAATATTCCAGGAGATACTTTCTTCCCAGTATTGCCAACTGCTGACTGGATTTTACAAAGTGCAGAGAAAAATGTAGCTGACGAAAAACATAGTTTTGCATTTGACTTTGAATGTTGGCAACGAAAATAATACCATGCATTCTACGCTTACATTAGCATTAAAGTATT
>Ga0209596_1004353_pt1 | contig 10840 bp, 10 predicted proteins | sample M_130807_MF_Meta_FD_187314 | JGI IMG/M metagenome (GOLD analysis project Ga0209596, IMG submission 187314) | Freshwater microbial communities from Lake Montjoie, Canada to study carbon cycling - M_130807_MF_MetaG (SPAdes) (version 2) | ecosystem: Environmental > Aquatic > Freshwater > Lake...
TGCAAAAGGTTGAGTTGTATCTGGATTACTTGTAGCGATTGCAACGGTATCTAACGCCATTACTTCACCATCGCCTTCAAGACGGAGGTGAAGAATCCAAGACCATCAGTGCTTGGCCCAGTCAGAGTTTCAATGGCGTGCTCAGGATGTGGCATCAACCCAACGATATTTCCACGCTCATTTGTAATGCCTGCAATGAGATTACGAGATCCATTGGGATTTTCGCCTACATAGCGAGCAACAATGCGTCCTTCACTCTCTAGCTGCGCCAAAGTCTGATCATCACATTGGAAAGAGCCTTCACCATTTTTGAGCGGAATAAGAATCTCTTGACCCTGGGTGTAATCAGAGGTCCACGCTGTTGCGTTATTTTCAATGACTAATTTCTGATCACGACAGAGAAAGTGGAGATCTTTATTACGGGTCAGCGCACCAGGAAGTAAGTGTGCCTCACATAAAACTTGGAATCCATTACAGATTCCAAGAAGTGGCATTCCGCCGTTGGCTGCATCAATAACCTTTGTCATCACTGGTGCAAAGCGACTGATTGCACCGCAGCGAAGATAGTCACCGTAAGAAAATCCACCCGGCAAGATCACCGCGTCCACTCCCTTGAGATCTGCCTCATCGTGCCAGAGAGATATCGCAGTTGTTCCGGCCACCGATGCTGCACGAAGCGCATCTCGATCATCGAGAGTGCCTGGAAAAGTGATGACACCTACCTTCATGCCTGCACCGTTACTACATAGGTCTCGATGACGGGGTTGGCAAGAAGTGTTGCTGCAGCTTTTTCGATATCTGCCATCTGCGCTGCAGTTGGTGTTCCTTCAATCTCAATTTCAAATCTCTTACCCTGGCGAACACTTTTGGCGAAGGTAAATCCAAGACGGGGAAGTGCTGCACCTACTGCAACACCTTGTGGATCTAAAATCTCTGGCTTGAGCATTACTTCTATAACGATGATCGCCATTGTGATTCCCCTTAGAACTTACTGCCGGTGATTGTAAAATATGCCTGGTGGTATCGCTGCGCAGTTTTCTCGATGATCTCTGCGGGCAATTCTGGTGGCGGGCTCTTCTTATCCCAGCCAGATGATGTGAGGAAATCACGGACAAATTGCTTATCGAATGATGCGCCAGGATTAGCTGCATCCCAGAAGCGAGATGAATCAGGCGTCAGAGCTTCATCTCCAAGAGTGATTTCGCCACTGTCATCTATGCCAAATTCGAATTTAGTATCAGCCAAAATAATGCCGCGGGAAGAAGCAAACTCGGCAGCAGTTGCATACAGCTTCAGTGTGTATTCGCGCAGCGCTTGCGCGTGCTCTAACCCAACGATCGCTGCCGCAGAATCAAAATCGATATTAATGTCGTGATCACCTATTGCTGCCTTTGTTGCAGGAGTAAAGATTGGTGTTGGAAGTTCTGATCCATCGATAAGTCCATTGGGGAGTTCGATCCCACAGACTTTCTTATCTGCCTGATATTCCTTAAGTCCGCTACCAGTGAGATATCCGCGCGCTACACATTCGATCTCGAACATTGTGAGTGGCTTTACGATGACAGCTCGATCACTTACTGCATCAGGAACATCATCGCTGATGATGTGATTGCCAATAATGTCTTCTAACAGCTCAAACCAGAAGAGTGAGAGCTGAGTAAGAATCGCACCTTTATCCGGAATCGTTGTCGGCAGTACCCAATCAAATGCGCTGATGCGATCGGATGCCACAAGAAGTATCTCGCCTGATTCATTTGTGTAGAGATCGCGAACTTTTCCCGTGCGCAGGTGATCCCACCCAGAAACCTGTGCTGCCGGCGGTGGACCGGCAAGGCCGAAGCCGCTCACCGGATAGAGCCGGGTTTGTACTGCGCTGCGGCAGGATGCGCGGATGTGATCGCCTCAATGCGACTCACAACTCGAGCAATGTGCTGGCGAGCATCGCCAGTAAATTCAAGTGGTGCGCTGATCAATTGATCAAGTGCGCTTCTATCAAGTGGAATTCGTGCATCCGCTGCCAGCGCATCTAACATCGTATTTGCTTGGCTTTCACGCATTGCAAGGGCTGCTTTAACTGCGTGCTCCTTAATTGCTTCATGTGCAACTTCGCGACCAACGCCAGCTTTAACAGCTGCCATCAAAATCTTTGTCGTTGCAAGAAATGGTAGGTAACGCTCGAGTTCTGCTGCGATTACTGCAGGAAATGCTCCGAATTCGTTAAGAACTGTAAGAGTTGTTTCAAGCAATCCATCCATTGCATAGAAAGCATCTGCAATTGCAACGCGACGAACAACGCTGCATGAGACATCGCCTTCATTCCACTGGTCCCCAGCAAGTTCAGAGACCATCGATGAATATCCACGCAGGATTACTGCCAGGCCGTTAATGCGTTCGCAGGAACGTGTATTCATCTTATGTGGCATTGCAGAAGACCCAACTTGGCCCTGCTTAAAGCCTTCAGTGACGAGTTCGGCACCTGCCATCAGACGTATTGATGTTGCAAGTGACGATGGGGATGCCGCAAGTTGTACCAACGTGGTCAGAACATCGTAATCAAATGATCGTGGGTAGATCTGCCCGGTCGAATCTAGAACGCGAGAGAATCCAAGTTCAGCAGCGACTTTCTGCTCGAGTGAGTGGTGTGCTTCAGATGAGCCTAAGAGATCAATTGAATCTTGAGCAGTTCCAACTGGGCCTTTAATTCCACGCATTGGGTAGCGCTCTTGCAGTGCAACTAAACGCTCGTATGCAAAAAGAAGTTCTTCGGCTGCACTTGCAAAACGCTTTCCTAGCGTGGTGATCTGTGCTGGAACATTATGTGATCGACCTGCAATGGGTTGATCGGCATAGAGCACAGCCTTTGCAGCCAGAGCTGCCAGTGTTGCAATGACTTTATCTCCAACGAGATCTAGACCATTTTTAATTTGAAGCGCTTCAATATTTTCTGTCAGATCACGGCTAGTCATTCCGGCGTGAATTGCTTCATGTCCTGCCAGCGCGTTAAATTCTTCAATACGAGCCTTGACGTCGTGACGTGTAACTTTCTCACGAGCATCAATGGATTCAAGATCTACCTTTGTGATTACCTTTTCGTAATCGGCGATGACTGAATCTGAAATTGCATGACCTAGAGCTGATTGCGCACGGGCGACAGCGATCCATAACTTTCGCTCAGCGATGATTTTTTCTTCAGGGGCAAAGATGGCGCGCATCTGCGCAGATGCATAACGGTTAGCTAATACGCTCACTGGTGCATTCTCCCTTACTTAATTCTCTACCTGGGCTAGCGACGCAACAAGGGCGATATCACTCCGGTAAAAAGAGCCCTCGAGGACGATGGTAGAAATCTGTGAGTAGGCGCGGTGGCGGGCTGATTCCAGATCGTTGCCGATTCCAGTCACCGTCATCACGCGGCCGCCATTGGAGATGAGCGATCCATCTCGTTCAGCAGTACCGGCATGAAAGATGATCGTTGAATCCTGAGGTTGGGCCGGTGTAATCGGCAATCCAATAACGGGAGATTGCGGATATCCCTGTGATGCAAGGACGACTGTGACGGCTGATTGATCTCGCCAATGGAGAACTGTGTCATCGAGATCGCTTGTTGCCGCTTTGTAAAGTAAATCTGCAAGAGGTGTGATCAATCGTGGAATCAAAACTTGAGTTTCTGGATCACCGAAGCGAGCATTAAATTCAATAACTTTAAGCCCGTTCTTTGTCAGCGCAAGACCGGCGTAGAGCAGACCGATAAATGGAGTACCGCGCGCTGCCATCTCTGCGACAACTGGCGCTAATACTTTCTCATATGTCTCTTCGACAATATCTTCAGGTGCCCACGGCAGCGGTGAGTAAGCACCCATGCCGCCAGTATTTGGTCCTTGATTATTATCGAGGGCTCTCTTGAAATCTTGTGCCGGCTCCATGGCGAGTACGTTTCTGCCGTCACAAATTCCAAAGAGTGAAATCTCGGGACCATCTAAATACTCTTCAATCACAACTCGGTCACATGAAAGCGCATGTGCCAGCGCTTCAGCGCGATCGTTGGTGACAACAACACCCTTACCCGCAGCTAAACCATCATCTTTAACAACATATGGGGCACCAAATGAATCGAGCGCTGATTCAATCTCTGGCTCTGTGCTGCAGGTAAAGCTCTTTGCAGTCGGAACTCCGGCATCACGCATCACACCTTTTGCAAAATCTTTCGATCCTTCGAGCGCTGCAGCAGCCTTTGATGGGCCAAAGGTTGCAATTCCTGCAGCACGCAACACATCTGCAGCGCCATTAACAAGTGGAACCTCTGGACCGATCACTACAAGATCAACGCCAAGTGATTGTGCCAGGCTAAGAATTGCTTGGCTATCAGTGATTGCAAGTGGGTGTGTAGTTGCGATCTCTGCGATACCTGGATTACCGGGTGCAACATGTAGCTCGCTACATTTTTTATCTGCCTTGAGTCCTAGTGCGAGTGCGTGTTCGCGACCACCGCTTCCGACTAGGAGGATTTTCATGGTTTAGATGAAATCCTTTACGACTATTGTCTGATCTCGACCAGGCCCAACGCCGATTGCGCTCATCGGTGCACCTGAAATTTTTTCCAGGAATGCGACATAAGCTTGCGCATTCTTTGGAAGATCACTGAGTTTACGAGCACCAGAGATATCTTCACTCCAGCCTGGCAAGTATTCATAAATTGGCTTTGCGTGATGGAAGTCAGATTGTGATGATGGAAGTTCTTCAACGCGCTTTCCATCAATCTCATATGCCACACATACTGGGATCTTCTCCCAGCCAGTAAGGACATCGAGTTTTGTCAGGAAGAAATCTGTCAGACCGTTAACGCGCACCGCATAACGTGCAATCGGTGCGTCATACCAACCGCAGCGACGAGCGCGTCCTGTTGTTACACCTATTTCGCCACCGATAGTGCGAAGTTTTTCGCCATCTTCATCGAGGAGCTCTGTTGGAAAAGGTCCTGACCCGACGCGAGTTGTATATGCCTTAACAATTCCGATAACGCGGCTGATTTGTGTTGGTCCAATTCCAGAACCTGTGCAGGCTCCACCTGCAGTGGGATTTGATGACGTTACATATGGATATGTTCCATGATCAACATCGAGAAGGGTTCCTTGTGAACCTTCAAGAAGCACGCGCTTTCCAGCCTTGAGCGCTTGATCTAGAAGAAGGACAGTATCTGCAACATAGGGGCGCAAAATCTCTGCATAACCAAGGTATTCAGCCAAAACATCATCTACTTCAATGTTCTTACGATTAAAGACCTTGATCAGAATCTGATTCTTATCGCGTAGGGCTGCCTCAAGTTTTTGACGCAAGATAGATGGATCAAAGAGATCTTGAACGCGAATACCAATGCGGTTGATCTTGTCAGCATAGGCCGGACCAATTCCGCGACCTGTTGTACCGATCTTTGATTTACCAAGAAAGCGCTCTGTCACCTTATCGATGGTGCGGTGATAAGGAGTGATTAGGTGCGCATTTGTTGAGATAACAAGTTTTGAACAATCGATTCCGCGATCAGTTAAGCCTTTAATCTCTTCAAGCAATACGCCTGGATCAATCACAACTCCGTTACCGATTACCGGCACAACATTAGGAGAGAGAATTCCTGATGGCAGAAGATGCAACGCATATTTTTGATCGCCAATTACAACAGTGTGTCCTGCGTTATTTCCGCCTTGATAGCGAACCACATAATCAACGCGATCACCAAGGATGTCGGTAGCTTTACCCTTGCCCTCATCGCCCCACTGTGCTCCCAGCAGAACTAATGCAGGCATGTTTAAAACCTCTCTCCTTGTTTAGAGCGCAATATTACTTGCGAAGTGATGTTCCTGTAGATCGAAGATCCTCACAAGCACGAACGACACGTGCAGCCATTCCAGCCTCGCCCGCTTTGCCCCATGCGCGTGGATCGTACGCCTTCTTATTTCCAACTTCGCCATCGATCTTCAAAACACCGTCGTAATTCTTGAACATGTGTTCAACAACTGGACGAGTAAATGCATACTGTGTATCAGTATCGATATTCATCTTGATTACACCGTAATCAAGTGATTCGCGGATCTCTGAAAGCAACGATCCTGAACCACCGTGGAAAACAAGGTCCATAGGCTTACTTCCGGCTGCAAGACCAAGCTTTGCTGAGACTGCTTCCTGAAGAGTCTGCAAGATCTTTGGCTGCAAGACCACGTTTCCTGGCTTGTAAACACCGTGAACGTTTCCAAATGTTGCAGCAACCATGTAACGCGCAGCTGCATCATTTCCAAGAGTTTCAAGTGTGAGGAGGGCATCCTCTGGTGTTGAGTACAACTTTGCATCGTGCTTTGCCTCGACGCCATCTTCTTCGCCGCCAACAACGCCGATTTCGATCTCAAGAATTGTGCGAGCAGCAACTGACTTTGCAAGAAGCTCTTTCGCAACCTTCATGTTCTCAGGCATATCAACTGCTGATCCATCCCACATGTGTGAGCTGAACAGCGGAGCCTTGCCATCTTTGATGCGCTGTGCGCCGAAATCAAGAAGGGGGCGCATAAAGCCATCGAGCTTTTCAGCTGGACAGTGGTCTGTATGAATAGCAATGTTGACGTTGTAATTCTTTGCAACAACGTGTGCGAACTCGGCGAGCGCAACTGCGCCATCAACCATGTTCTTTACTGTGGAGCCAGATGCGTATTCAGCACCGCCCCAAGAAAATTGAATAATTCCATCTGACTCGGCTTCGGCAAATCCACGAATTGCTCCGATGATGGTCTGTGAAGATGAGACGTTGATTGCAGGGTATGCAAATGCGCCAGCTTTCGCGCGGTCTAACATCTGGCCGTAAATTTCAGGGGTTGCAATAGGCATTGTGACTCCAGATTGTGCTCGGTAGCTCGCAGAGTATTGATTGCGAGTTGTAATCCTTCGCCGAGCGCGCCATTGGGTCGACTTCGGGCTTACGGCTAATCCAACCACTTACCTGGGGGTAAGAAAAATCGCCATGCGCCAGGGAGGCTATTCCCCTGGCCACATGGCGATCTCTACGCTCAATGGTGGCTAGATAAGCGATTTCATGGATGAAGCGTCTTCTGGAGGAAGGCGATCAGGGCGGCCAACATGGCTGGGCTGGCCAAGATCTTGAGCAGGATTGCAAAGAAACTAACTAACATTTTTGATCCATTCTGTAGTCATGAGTAGTTGGAATAGGTGGGCAAAGATAGAGAGTGCGAGTAATCTCAATGGCTGTGACGACTACACCTGTTGATGGATCTGGCGATTCGATTGAAAACCTCGGTAACGAGAGCCGCCTGTTTCCACCGAGTGCGCAATTTGTAGCTCAGGCCAATTTCAAGGCTGATATCTACACAACAGCTGATGCAGACCGTTTGGCTTTCTGGGAAACACAAGCGCGCGAATTAACGTGGGATCAACCATGGAGCTCGGTCCTTGATTGGCAAGTTCCTTATGCCAAATGGTTTGTCGGCGGAAAACTCAATGCGTCAGTTAACGCACTTGATCGCCATGTTGCGCAAGGTCGCGGCAATCGCGTTGCATTTCACTTTGAAGGCGAACCTGGTGATACCCGCACCATCACATATTCAGATTTATTGGTTGATGTTAAGAAAGCTGCTAATGCGCTGACAGAAATTGGTGTTAAAGCGGGCGATCGTGTTGCTATCTACATGCCGATGATTCCAGAGGCAGCTGTTGCGATGTTGGCTTGTGCGCGTATTGGTGCAGCTCATTCAGTTGTCTTCGGTGGATTTTCTGCCGAGGCCCTACTTTCTCGTATTCAAGATGCTGATGCAAAGCTTGTCATCACAGCAGATGGTGGATTTAGAAAGGGTGCAGCATTTGCACTCAAGCCCGCAGTAGATGAAGCGCTTAAGGGCAAGACCAATGTAGAGAAGGTTCTTGTCGTAAAGCGCACCGGACAAGAAACAGCCTGGAATAGCGCCACCGACATGTGGTGGCACGACATTGTCGATCGCCAGAGTACAGAACATGTGGCGGAAAGCTTTGATGCCGAGCATCCACTCTTTATCTTGTACACATCAGGCACCACTGCAAAGCCAAAGGGAATCTTCCACACAACTGGTGGATACCTCACGCAGGCCGCCTTTACTCATCGCGCAGTCTTTGATCTCAAACCAGAGACTGATGTGTACTGGTGTACCGCAGATGTTGGCTGGATTACTGGTCACTCTTACGTTGTATATGGACCCCTTATTAATGGCGCAACACAGGTGATCTATGAAGGAACGCCAGATACTCCTCATAAGGGCCGCATGTTTGAAATCATCGCTAAGTACGGTGTCACAATTTTGTATACGGCGCCAACACTGATTCGTACCTGGATGAAGTGGGGAGATGAATTTCCACAAGCGCATAATCTCTCCACGCTTCGCCTCCTTGGATCAGTGGGAGAACCTATTAACCCTGAAGCGTGGATGTGGTACCGAGAAGTTATTGGTGGAAACCGTTGTCCAATCGTTGATACATGGTGGCAGACCGAAACCGGTGCAATCATGATTTCACCACTACCTGGTGTCACAAGTACTAAGCCAGGTTCTGCGATGTCAGCGATACCTGGCATCAGCACACAAGTTGTTGATGACAATGGTGTTGCAGTTCCAAACGGACACGGTGGTTATTTGATTCTTGATAAGCCATGGCCATCGATGCTCCGTGGAGTATGGGGCGAAGATCAGCGCTATCGCGAAAATTACTGGTCTCGCTTTGATGGTATTTACTTCGCCGGAGATGGTGCAAAGTTAGATAACGATGGTGCTATCTGGTTACTTGGTCGCGTCGATGATGTGATGAATGTTTCTGGCCACCGCATCTCTACAACTGAGGTGGAGTCAGCACTTGTCTCACATGAAGCAGTGGCAGAGGCTGCCGTTGTCGGCGCCGCCGATGAGATGACCGGGCAAGGAATTGTTGCCTTCGTTATTTTGCGCACCGGTATCGAACATGCCAATGGTGATGCTCTGGTTAAGGAATTACGCGCTCACGTCACCAAAGAGATCGGTGCTATTGCTCGTCCTCGTCAGATTATGGTGGTTAATGAGCTACCCAAGACGCGTAGCGGCAAGATTATGCGCAGATTACTTAAAGATGTGGCGGAAAACCGGGCAGTAGGGGATGCGACAACTTTGGCTGATCCGAATGTCATGAAGCTCATTGCAGAAGGCTTACATTCTTCTAAGGACGAAGATTAATTCCTTCTAGCTTTTGCTGAACCGTGTCTTTAATTGTTGTAACTACACCTGGCAGATTGCTCTCGATCTTTGGATAGAGATCACTGCCTGCAATCGCATCTTTTCCGCTCTGCCATGGCGACCAAGTAAGAACCGCTCCGATGAGAAAGATAAAGATCACTGTGCGCACAAGATGTAGTGCTGCTCCTGCGATCTGATCTATAAATGCGAGCGGTCCACGAATAATTGTCGCTTTGAGTCCCTTTGTTACAGCCTTTGCAATAACACGACCAATGAATGATCCAAGAAAGATTGAGGCGATTGCTATACCAACTTTTTTACCATCAAGTGCCCAATCGCCCATGAAATTGAGCGCAAGGAGGAGACCAAGGATTGCTCCGCCAACATTTCCAATCACTGCAAAAATTGTCTTGAAGAATCCACTCTTATAACCGGCTGCAAAAGATGCAAGCAGTGCAAGAACAATCAGAATATCTACATAGTTCATAGCTGGACTCCTAGGTACTTTTGCGTATCGTTCTCTAGCTCTTCAATAGTAGTGACAACTCCGATTTTTCTGAAGGCAACTGTGCCTTGAGTATCAATAAATAGCGTGATTGGAACTCCCATACCTAGAGTTCCACGCGTGCTTCCATCGGGATCGTTGAGATTGGGCCAACTCATTCCATAAAGTTTCACAAAATCGCGCGCATTCTGGATATCTGCTTCCTCAACGCTGATACCGATGAGTGAAACTTTCTCCTTATATTTGCTATAGAAATCAACAAATATAGGCATCTCTTGCTTACAGGGTCCACACCATGATCCCCAGACATTTACTAGCGCTGGTCCTTTGATCTGCCCGATATCGACGGTGGATTTACCGTCAAGACATTTCAGTAATGCGGATTTATTCTGCGTTTTTACTGTGGTAATTGATGAACAATCAACCACAGCGCCATTGCCCGGTAGAGCTGAAGTATCTTGACCACAACCGGCGAGAAGCAATAGCGCAGCGACAAGTGCGATCCTCTTCATCGGAAATCCTTATCAGTTTTCACAAGTAGCGCTGCCTTCTCTGAATCCATCTCACCAATGCCCACCGAAGGACATATCTTTGCAAGTGTGCATGCTCCACACGCTGGTTTACGTGAGTGACATACCCGTCGCCCATGCCAAATCATCCGTTGCGAGAGATTGGTCCACTCTGGTTGTGGAATAAGTTCGCCCACTTCGTGTTCGACCTTTACTGGATCCATCGATGCGCTCCATTGAAAGCGACGAGAGAGGCGACCAAAGTGAGTATCAACTGTAATCCCAGGAATACCGAAGGCGTGACCCAAGACAACGTTGGCTGTCTTGCGACCAACTCCTGGCAGAGTGATTAACTCTTCAAGTGTTGCGGGAACTTCCCCATTGAAATCTTCAACAATTTTCGCACTAAGACCTTTGATGTGGCGCGCTTTTGCATGATAGAAGCCAAGTGAAAAAATAATCTCTTCAATATCTTCGATAGGGGCCTTTACATAAGCTCGAACATTTTTATATTTCTTAAAGAGGCGCGGAGTCACTGCATTCACTCGCTTATCCGTACATTGCGCGGAAAGGAGTGTGGCAATCACTAATTGGAGCGGGTT
>Ga0209596_1004354_pt1 | contig 10836 bp, 9 predicted proteins | sample M_130807_MF_Meta_FD_187314 | JGI IMG/M metagenome (GOLD analysis project Ga0209596, IMG submission 187314) | Freshwater microbial communities from Lake Montjoie, Canada to study carbon cycling - M_130807_MF_MetaG (SPAdes) (version 2) | ecosystem: Environmental > Aquatic > Freshwater > Lake...
ACAAAGGCCAGAGTCTCAGTGGGCGCGAACACCGACTTGTACTGATGTGGCGGCATGCGATCGGGTCCGCCATAACCACGAATTGGCTTCTCGGGATACATGAAGTGATCTTGCACCCACAGTGCCTCATACCCCATCGCTTCGGCACGACGAGCAAATTCGGCAACGATGTCGGCCCGCACATGGGCACCAAGTTGTGGCAAACACAATCCAACACCGGTCACGAGAAATCCTGCTCAGTAGTTCGTAATGCGGCCGGCATCTATGCCGTTGCGGAACAATTCATTGAGGTCTTCGTCGGCGGTCACCAACAAAGCGTCAAGCCAACCGTGCACATACTGGGCACCACCTTCGTTGCGACCAAAGTGCAAAACCTTCTTGGCTCCGGTCTTCACGGTGCGCTGAATCTTCAACCCAGTTGCATAGTCCTCGTCGCGAACAACGTTCTCAAGGAACGAAATTTGCTTGTTGGCGGCTTCGATGAACTCATCGGTCTTTGGTGCAGTTGAAATAAAGTCGAGATACGTCACCGATTCGTCAGCGGTTGCTCCAGGGAACACGCGAGCGACCTGATAAATCTTGTGACCTTCAATTTCGAAGCCAGCAATTGAACCGTGTGGGAAGACACTCCATACGCCACCAGTCAAAACCGACTCGGGCCATTCAGATGTGGGTCGACCTTCAAGCTTTGCCCAGTTGCCACGCGGACCAGTCACGCGCTGGTGAGGTCCGACACGATGGAACAGCGCATCAGGCGACATGTCGGGACCAAAGGTGTTCTTATGCAGAATTGGCAGGTGGTAGAAATCGACGTAACCGTCGAAGGAAATCTTCCAGTTTGGTCCCGCCAAAATTCGGGTTCCGAAATGATTCATGCTGGCAAAATCACAGAACTCAAGCATCTCGTCGTAGCCCGCAAAGAATGCATCAAAGTCAAGTTTTGAGTCGGGTGACAAAGTGACCCAGATCAATCCGGCACGTTCAGCAATGGGTAACTGTGTGAGGCCTAAACATGATGTATCCAGTTGACCGAAATCATCTTGTTTGAAAATGCCGACAAGGTCGCCCTCTTGGTTGTACGTCCAGTTGTGATACGGGCACGCAAAGCGTCGAGCCGTGCCGACACCTGGATCAACTAGCTGCGCACCACGGTGACTACACATGTTGACGAATGCACGAGCAATGCCGTCGGCTCCGCGAGAAATGAGCACGGGCATACCAACAACATCAATCGCTTTATACGTATTGACTTCTTTGATTTCAGCAGTCATGGCGAGCAACAACGGAACTCGCTTGAAGATCATGTCAACTTCGCGCTGCCAACGTTCGGGGTCAAAATAGTTCGAGGCAGGAATCGTGGTGACTGATTCGGTGAGGTGCACGGTTCCGGCTTTGTTATGAGCAATCGTGCGCTCGGCCATTGCGACAAGTTTCTCGCGGCTCATGGTTACCCCCATCTACCTCGGACAGCGTGCTGCTGCGTGGTTTCAGCCTAGATGTTTCAAGACGACACGAGCGATTGCTCGTACGTTTGCTTGTCAGTCGTTGTATTTCTCAGTCGTTTTGCAGTAAATGCACGAGGCTGCTGGTATCCCAGCGACTTCCACCACGAGCACTGACCTGGGCATAGAACTGATCAACCAACGCAGTCATGGGCAAGCGGGCACCGTTGCGGTTTGCCTCATCGAGGCAGATGCCCAAGTCTTTGCGCATCCACTCAACAGCAAAGCCAAACTCAAATTCTCCACGGTTCATCGTGCCGGCGCGATTGTCCATCTGCCAACTTGCCGCTGCACCCTTGCCGATGACCTCGACCAACTTGTCGACATCGAGACCGGCCCGTTGCGCGAAATTGACCCCTTCGGCGAGACCCTGCACAATTCCGGCGATACAGATTTGATTGACCATTTTGGCCAACTGACCAGATCCGGCTTTTCCGAGACGCTCGCACGCCCGTGAATAAGGGGCGATTGCTGCCTTGGCCCGCTGAAACACCGCCTCATCGTCGCTACCGCACATAATCGTCAATGCACCGTTTTGTGCTCCGGCTTGTCCACCAGAGACCGGAGCGTCAACAAATCCAATCCCCCGTTCGGCACACGCCGCAGACACTTCTCGGGCAACATCAGCCGAGGCAGTGGTGTGGTCGATCAAGATTGATCCAGGCTTCATACCTGCTAGTGCACCCTGCGGGCCGTACACAACCGAGCGCACATCGTCGTCGTTGCCGACGCACATCATCACAAAATCGGCATATTCGACAGCCTCATCGGGTGTGGGCTTGGCGAAACCTCGGTTGAGGGCAACCCAGGCCAAAGCCTTGGGCGCCGAGCGGTTGTACACCGTGATCTGGTAATCGGCTTTGGCTAAGTGACTCGCCATGGGGGCGCCCATGACTCCGAGTCCGAGAAATGCCACTTTGGGGCCGGTGCCGATTGTAGGAATTGGTCCGGTTGCGTCTTCAGGAGTTTGTGCCATGGCCTCTAGTTTGTCAGGCTCTGAGGTACCACCATGAGCAAGAACCTCCATATTGACCATCTCGTTTACGCCACACCCGATCTGGCGGCGGCCGTTGCCGACATCGAAGACCGTTTTGGCGTTGCCCCAACCCCTGGCGGAGCCCATGTTGGGCGCGGGACTTTCAATGCGTTGCTTGGTCTTGGCGGACGCACCTATCTCGAAATCGTCGGACCCGATCCGGCTCAGCCCGAACCCGTGAATCCTCGTCCGTTCGGCATTGATGATCTCAAAGAAGCATCGCTTGTTGGGTGGTGCGCTGCTCCACAGCGAGCATTAGTTGATGTTGTGCAAGCAGCGCGTGAAGTTGGGTTTGATCCCGGCGATGTGCGAGCCATGAGTCGTCAACGTCCCGATGGCGTGTTGCTCGAATGGGAGTTAACTCTCACATCACTTCCCATACCTGAAGGTGGCGTGTTGCCGTTCTTCATTGATTGGGGTCGCACAGTCCATCCAACCGCTGACATGCCCATTGGCGGAACATTGATGGTGCTTGATCTTTTTCATCCGCAACCGCGTTCAATCGACTTGTTCTTGTCAGCAGTCAGTGATGAAGCACAACTTGGTGATGAAGAAGCCAACATCACTCTCAACTACGCCGACAACGCAAAGTTGACCGCCGAAATACTCACCGCTAACGGCCTGGTGATTCTTCACTAACTGATCTGAGTTAATTCACTCAGGGGTGACGTAAGCCGCGGTGATACCGCCGTCGATGATGAGTGATTGACCCGTCATCCAACTGCTCTCATCTGAAGCCAAGAACAACGCACCATTGGCGATTTCAATCGGGTCACCAAATCTGCCCATGGGGATATGCACCAGGCGACGATTGCGCTTGACATCATCGCTCAAAAACTTGGCCAACATCGGCGTCATAATCGGGCCAGGACACAATGAGTTCGCACGGATACCTTGGCGGGCGTAAATGACTGCGATCTCACGAGTCATTGCGAGCACTGCGCCTTTAGATGCTGTGTAAGCAATCTGCGGCGTGGCTGCACCCATGTGCGCTACAAAGCTTGCAACGTTCACGATTGAACCGCCACCTGAAGCCAACATTGCCGGAATCGCATAACGACAACCGAGCAACGTGCCCAACACATTGATATCCATCGTCTTTTGGTAGACGTCGACCGATGTGTTGGTTGGGCCATCATCGTCACTCAACATCACGCCGGCATTGTTATACAGAATGTGCAGGCCACCAAACGTTTCAACAGCATGTTGAACTGCAGCTTCAACCGAACCTTCATCACTTACGTCACAACGTACAAAGGTTGCTTCGCCGCCAGCGGCATCGATTGCATCAACAACTTCTTCGCCTTCAACCACATCGGCGATCACGATTTGAGCGCCTTCACGGGCAAACAGTTCGGCACCAACGCGACCAAGACCCGAGGATCCTCCGGTAATGATGGCAACTTTTCCTTGTAGACGACCTGCGACTGCGTTCATGACAAACTCCGTTCTTTGCTCACGACGATACTGCCCGCATCGGCAAGAACGCAGATTTCACTATTGCCAAACTTCACCGCTAATACTCTTGATCAGATCCGTTCGAAGTAACGGTTCTTTTCCCAGTCGGTGACGGTGCGATTGAAGGCTTCCCATTCGCTTTCGGCTGAGCGCAAAATCCAGTGATGCACATTGTCACCAAAACATTCACGGGCGATTGAACTATTACGCCACAGTTCGATGGCATCGGGAAGATTCCACGGCACTCGTCCGACATTGACGTCTTCGTATCCGTTGCCAGCGAATGGTTCACCGAGGCTCAGTTTGTTCTTGATGCCATACAAGCCACCAGCGATTGTTCCGGCGAATGCCAGGTAACAATTGGCATCGGCACCGGGAATACGGTTTTCGATACGAGTACCCGAACCATGACCAACTTTGCGGAAGCCAAGAGTGCGATTGTCGACTCCCCAACCGATACCAGTTGGTGCCCACGAACCAGGCTGGAAACGTCGATAGCTATTCACGGTTGGCGCCCACAGCAACGAGAACTCGCGCGCTGTATGAATTTGGCCAGCCAAGAAATGTTGAAAGGTTTCGCTCATACCCAAGGCATTGCTGTGGTCTTCAAAAACCGACTTCGAACCATCAAGAGTCCACAAACTTGCATGAATGTGACATGACGAACCCACATCGTTGAAATCGGGCTTGGCCATAAACGTGATTGATCGTCCATTTGCGGCAGCGATTTCTTTGGCTGCGTTCTTGTAGATGTGATTGCGGTCGGCCATTTCGACTGCCGTCGAATACGACAAGTTGATTTCGTGCTGACCAGCGCCAGCCTCACCCTTCGAGAACTCAATCGGCACGCCAGAATTTTCAAGTGCACTACGAATGGTACCCACAATGTATTCATCGCGTGTGGTTTGCAAAATGTTGTAATCCTCGGCCCAGGCCGAATGCGTACGCAACGAGTGGTAGTTCTTTGCTTTCGCTTCGTCGTATGAGTCGTGGTACAAAAAGAATTCGATTTCGCTGCCGAGCATCGGCAGGAAACCTAAGGCCACAGCCTGGTCAACTTGCGCACGCAAAATGCTTCGGGGTGCCACATCGACAAACGTATTGTTCTCGACATCTAACAGATCACACATGATGATTGCGGTCTTCGGTAACCATGATGCGATACGAACGGTGTCCCAATCGGGCATAGCCAACATGTCGCCATAGCCCTTATCAAAACTTGAGAAGCGAAAACCATCAGACGGTTGATTATCAATATCGCATGTGAGCAGATAGTCGCAGTTTTCGGTGCCATGATCGGCGACGTGTTCTAAGAAGAAACGACCCGTGGCGCGCTTACCGACCAAACGTCCGTAGCGATCGACAAAAGCCATGATGACTGTGTCGATTTCGGAACGCAAAATACGATCGGCGAGATCTTGTCGGGCTATAACATCACGCGTGAGCATGGGGCGAACGCTAGCCACGCAATCTTGCAGTCACTCATGAACCACCTCAACACGAGGTGTACGAGGACAATCAGGTTTTGGCCGGCTTTTTGGCGACGACTTTTTTGGCCGGAGCCTTCTTGACAGGAGCCTCAGCCTTGTCGGCAACTGGCTTAGCCGCAGCAGCCTTCTTCACAGGCGCAGCCTTCGGTTCAGCAGCCTTTTTGACTGGTGCGGCCTTGGCGACTGGTGCTGCAGGCTTCACATCGAGATCGTCATCGAGATCGTCATCGTCGCTCTCGACCTTTGGTGCTTCAACCTTGGGTGCAGCAGCCTTTGCGGGCTTGGCGGCCTTCACCGGCTTCAAGACACCTTTAGCCAAAGCTTCGTCAAGGTAGACCTCGGCTTCGTCGGTGGTGACCTTCAAGGCCGGAGCAATTTCGGAGATGAGGTTGACGCGGGCCCGTTCGTACATGGTGCGCTCGGCTGCCGACAACGAGGCGTCGCGGTTACGCGCTGCGAGGTTACGCACAACTTCAGCGACCTGATAAACGTCGCCACTCTTGAGCTTTTCCTGGTGGTTCTTGAAGCGACGGCTCCAGTTGCTCGGCACGCGAGGGTCGGCCTTAGCCAACACAGCAACCAAGTCTTCCAGTTCGTCAGGAGACACGGGTGGGCGAACGCCGACTTCGTCGACCTTTGACATCGGAACTCGCAGGGTCATGTCGCCAATCACGGTTCGGAGCACGAGGTACTCCTGCAGTTTTCCGGTATTGAGTGGATCTTCCTTGCGGATGGCCTCGACCTTGCAGGCTCCATGCTGGGGATAGATGACGGTGTCGCCCTTTTTGAACTTCACTCAGACCTCGCTCAGAATTGCCGAAATGGGCATGAAACCCCATCGGAACAGACGCTGAAGTGTAGGGGGAAAATGGTCGTTTTCATCGGGAAATGCCCGTTTTGATGTGCGCCCTCGGCATGATTCGAACATGCGACCGATGGATTAGAAGTCCATTGCTCTATCCAGCTGAGCTACGAGGGCGAGCATTCCAAGGTTACAAGGCGCCCGCCCCCGACACGATCACGAACGATCAGCAACCGGCAGCGACTATCTGGTCGCTGTCACTCGGTGTCAACTGCTGAAAAAGACTGTCACCACTAAAAGTCCAATTCGAGTTACAGATCAGCGACCCCCTGGCGTTTGCGCCCAACGAACCAAATCGCAAACCAGTCGCGCCTAAAACCACATTGCGTTGCTTGAGACCATCTTCCCAGCCGATGAGCGTTGCGTCGTAATTGGCAACTGACAGTGCAGTGCCATCAAGCATGTCTTCCATCGAGCCGACAACACGAATATTCCATTCGCCAAGACTTTGATCAAACGATGTCGCTCCTTCGAACATGCCGGACATGTCAGTCACTTCGCTGGTGTCCCAATTCAGGCTTTGATTAAACGATAGAGCTCCCTCGAACATGTAGGACATATCAGTCACATTGCTGGTATCCCAAGAATTCAGACTTTGATCAAACGATATTGAATGGGAGAACATGCCGGTCATATTAATGACATTGCTGGTGTCCCAAGAATTCAGACTTTGATTAAACAATGATGCGTCCGCGAACATGCCGGTCATATTAGTGACATTGCTGGTGTCCCAAGAATTCAAACTTTGATTAAACAATGACGCGTCCACGAACATGCCATACATATCAGTCACATTGCTGGTATCCCAAGAATTCAAACTTTGATTAAACGATGTCGCTTCGAAGAACATGTAGGACATATCAGTCACATTGCTGGTATCCCAAGAATCCAAACTTTGATTCAACAATATTGCGTCAGCGAAAATCGCGAAAAGGTCGGTAACGGTAGTCGGGATCTCTGCGGGAACGCTTTCCAAATTGTTTGAACCATAGAATGCAAGAGATAGAGACTCGATGCCAAGGTCACCAAAAGAGTCAACTGACTTCAAGAATTCTGCACCCACCAAATGGCGTATATCTTGATCTTGAGTCTCATCATAAGCTTGGCCGAAGCCGGTCAATGAACCACTGATTGTGATCGTGTATTCGCCTGAAGTCGTGTACGTGTGCGCAAAAATTCCAGCACTGCTGAAAGAAGAGTCCGTCCCGTCACCCCAGTCGACCTGCACATCAACCACGCCAAAGAGGCCTAACTCGTATACGAATACAGAATCTGAAGCAGTCACGGACCGCCCACCGATCGTTGATGACGTTGATGACGTTGATGACGTTGACGGAATAGACGACGTTGACGGAATAGACGACGTTGACGACGAACCATCACCCGATGAAGGCGGCGGCGGCAACTCTGTGTCAATCTCCAAAATCAAATTCTTATTCGACGGAGCGGTCGTCGTCACCGATGGAATAGTCGTCGTCACTTCAGGAACAGTCGTCGTCGCCGTTGAACTGTCACAAGAAGTCAAAGACGACTGTGTCGTCGCTGCCCCGATTCCTAGAAGAAGTAACGGCACGACCGCAACGATTGATACTCGACCAGCAGAGGCTCGCACCCAACGTGCAACAACGACACCAAGAACCAACATAAAAGCCGCGGCGACAGCAACGCCAGTCGCTCCACCAGTAGCCGGCAATGAACACACATCAACTGCAAACATGATTCCGCCCTAATAGCCAGAGACATAATTTGGGCCGCCAGGCCGATGTCATGCCCCAACGGTACACAACTGTTAAGACTTTTAGATGCTTTACCGACTGACCAAAAGGACCTTGCGCAAAAAGTCCAACGACGAGATCACCGACATCTGGCGCATCTGATCTCGCTGACCAGGCATCCGAAGAGTCGTCGAAACAGTTGAACGACCATTGATAGCCACAGCAATACACAAAGTGCCGACGGGCTGACCGTCTTGTTCGGCCGGGCCAGCAACGCCAGTCAATGACAGCGCTACATCGGCACCAAGCACACGACGAGCACCTTCGGCCATCGCCACCGCGGCAGCCTCACTCACAACTGGTCCACGAGGAACACCAAGTAGATCAAACTTGACCTCACTTGAATACGACACCACACTCCCCCGCAGCACATCGCTGGCACCGGGAATTGCTGTCAAACGTCCCGACACCAAACCACCCGTCACCGATTCGGCCAAACCAAGGGTTAGACCTTGTTCGCGTAACAGATTCAACACAACTGTTTCCATATTGTCGGCATCAAAACCAAAGACAACGTCGCCAACATCTTCGAGAACTTTTGCCTGCCATTCATCAAGAAATGCATGAGCTTGTTTGATGTCGGCACCTTTGGCAGTAAGTCGAACCTTGATACCTTCCCAACCACTTGCCAGAAATGCCAACGTCGGATTACCGACTTCTTCAAGTTGAGCGATGATCGGATTCAGGCGTTCGTTCAAGCCGCTTTCGCTCTCGCCCCAAGTGCGAATGACTCGACTGGCAATCACGCTGGTGTCGCCGCTTCGGGCACGCAGATCGGGCAAGATCGCGCGGTCCATCATGTCTTGCATTTCGTGCGGCACACCCGGCACGGCGTAAATCACTTTGTCGCCAACCGGACACATCAATCCGGGGGCAGTGCCGCGCGTTTGATGAATCACTGTGGCACCAACGGGCACCATCGCTTGTTGCAGATTGTTATCGGCCATGCGACGACCACGGGACTCAAAGATGTGGCGAATTACTTGAGCAATATCGTCGTGCAGAACAAGATCAACGCCCATGACTTCGGCGATCGCTTCACGGGTCAAGTCGTCATGGGTCGGCCCAAGCCCACCGCACATAATGACGGCGTCGGCTTCAATCAATGCCGAACGAACCACATCCACAATGCGTTGATGGTTATCCCCCACTTTGACTTGCAGCAGCGAGTCAATCCCATTCGCCGCTAGTTGTTCACCAATCCACGACGAATTGGTGTCGACGATCTGACCAAGCAGCAATTCGGTTCCGACAGCAACAACCGAACAGCGCATCTCAGGCCATCAAATTAGGAGTCGTCTTACGCAACTTCTGCGCACGCCACAAATATTGCAAACCACTGACAGTCGTAAACACGACCGCAATCCACAAGAGCCATAGCCAGATCCATGTGGCTTTTTCTGCGGTCAGAGGAATAATGGCAAAACCGACGCTCAGTTGTTGGAACAACGTTTTCCACTTGGCTAATTGACTCGCGGGCACGCTGATTCCTTTTGCGCCGACCAATACGCGATACATGCTGATCGCTACTTCTCGAGCAGCGATAATCAACACCGGTAAAGCCCAGTAAACATCGCGGCTGACCAAAGTAAACATCGCACCCAAGACAAGAACTTTGTCGGCGAGCGGATCAAGAAACGCACCAGAACGCGTTGCGCCGTGACGCCGAGCCAAATAGCCATCGATGCCATCACTTGAGCACAAGACAAACCACAGAGCAAAAGCAACCCACGAGCCACCGGGGTAATCAGGAATCACGACAAACATCAAAGGCGAAACAAGAATTCGCCCGACGGTGACGGCATTTGCCCACGTCGCTATGGCATTAGGGTCAACTGGCACCCTCTCAGCCTGCCACATCGAGCCGTCACTCAACGATATTTCAAATGCTTAACTATTTAGCGACGAGATCAGGGCCCATGGCAGAAGTGACGGTGACATCGTAAAACTGTCCGACTGTGAGCGAGACTGGAACCTCAATAATGCCGTCGATTTCGGGGGCTTCGCGGTGGCTGCGAGCCACACCTTCTTCGTCAACGAGGACATTCATCGTTCGACCCACCAAATCATCGCGACGACGCGACGTGATGCCATCTTGCATTTCGCTGAGTTCTGATAAACGCTCGCGCATTAGACCTTGATCGACTTGACCATCTAGGTCTTTGGCGTATGTGCCGTCTTCGGCCGAATAGGCAAAGAATCCACACCAGTCGAGTTGAGCCTGCTCAACGAAATCAAGCAATTGATCATGATCTTCTTCAGTCTCGCCGGGATATCCAACGATGAAGTTGCTACGGAACGCTGCATCTGGTTCACGACGACGAATATCGGCAATGCGATCTAAGAAACGTTGACCATCTCCCCAACGACGCATACGACGCAACAAAGGCTTGCTCACGTGCTGCAATGACAAGTCGAAATACGGCACACCCGAATCGCAAATGGCATCAATGAGATCATCGCTGAGATCACTCGGATAGAGATACAACAAGCGGGTACGCTCGACCATCGCCGACACTTGGCGCACCAGCGGAACAATGCTGCCGGCACCTAATTCGTCAGGACGATCTTTTCCGTAGCTGGCTAGGTCTTGAGCGATCAGGACAATTTCGCGAGCTTGCAGTTGTTCAACTTCATCAAGGATTGATCGCACATCACGACTACGTTGCGGACCACGGAAAGACGGAATCGCACAAAAGCCGCACGTGCGATC
>Ga0209596_1004355_pt1 | contig 10830 bp, 8 predicted proteins | sample M_130807_MF_Meta_FD_187314 | JGI IMG/M metagenome (GOLD analysis project Ga0209596, IMG submission 187314) | Freshwater microbial communities from Lake Montjoie, Canada to study carbon cycling - M_130807_MF_MetaG (SPAdes) (version 2) | ecosystem: Environmental > Aquatic > Freshwater > Lake...
ATACTCTCGGGAAGATTTTTGCTACCGTTTCGATAGACAAAATATCTAGTTAAAGGAAAAGCCATGTCAAATAAGCCAATCGAATTAGGAACATTGCTCTTCACAATGGTTGAGCCACGCAAAGGTCATGAAGTGGCCTATAACAGGTGGTACGAAACAGATCACTTTTACGGCGGATGTCTCGTTGGTGCTAATACATTTGCAGGAGATCGCTTTGTGGCGACGCGTGAACTAAAAAAATTGCGATATCCCGCAGAGACACCGATGACTCCCGATCCACAAACTGGTTCATACCTGGCCATCTACTGGGTGCTCAAAGGGTTCCATGATGAATGGAATCGCTGGAGTGTCGACACGGTAAAGAACCTGCACGCAACTGGCCGCATGTTTACCGAACGCGATCACATTCACACGTTGCTCTATAACCATGAATGGTCAATCCAAAATGGAGAACGCAACACCCCTGTAGAGCAAGCACTCGATAGAAATTTTAAGGGAATCATTATTAATGTCGGAGAACTTGCTCCAGGTAAAAGTCATGCAGATATAGAAGCGTGGACACGCGATGTCTGGGCGCCACGTGCGATGAGCAAGAAATGGGGACCTGAGTTGATTCTCAATTCGACTCCGTTGCCCTTGCTTGATGATGCACCACCAGATGTGCCAAGAACGGCAAATGCCGATCGTCGATTTATGCAGATTCATTTTGTTGACCGTGACCCCAGAAAAGGATGGGACAAGGGATACGCAAAATACGGAGAAGCACTGAACGAAAGCGGAATCGCCACACATCTGTGGACTGCACCATTTATTCAAACTGTTTTTGGAACCGACAAATACACGGATCAATTGTGACATCAGTGTCTGACGACTTACACCAGTTCAGTGGCAAGCGAGTTCTTGTCACTGGTGTTACTGGTTGGGTAGCCGGACCAATCGCTGAGTCACTGGCAAATGCGGGTGCAGAAGTTTTTGGAGCAGCGCGTTTTCAAAAACCTGAACAGCGCACGCCGTTCGTTGCCAAGGGTGTGAATTGCGTGTCAATAGATCTTGAAAAAGGACTCCTTGACGAAGTGCCCACTGATCTTGACCTTGTGTTGCATTTTGCAGTTGCAAAGAGCAGCGATTTCGAACAGGCATTTGCCGCTAATGCAGACGGTAGTGCGATGCTGATGGAGACCGTGGCAGCAACGAGCGACAATTTGTCGGCGTTCTTGCACTGCTCGTCAACTGCGGTGTATGCACCACATGATCATGATCCGCGAGCAGAGACAGATCTACTGGGTGATAGCCATCGACCAATGCCCGGAATGCCGACATACAGTATTTCTAAAATTGCCGGTGAAGTGTTGGTGCGATACACCGCTAAGCGCTTGGGTGTGCCAACGGTTGTTGCACGACTCAATGTTCCGTATGGCGACACATACGGCTGGATGTTATTTCATTTAATGATGATGGAACGTGGCATCGCTGTTCCGGTTCACGTCGACCAGCCAACGAGCTATACCCCAATTCACGCCGAGGACATATCACGTAGTCTTGCGTACTTACTTTCAGTCGCGTCTACACCGGCAACGGTCATCAACTGGGGTGGAGACCAAGTGGTGAGCATTGAGGACTGGTGTCAAGAGATGGGACAAGTCACAGGTCTTGTTCCAACATTTGCACCCACAACGGCAACTATCGCTGCAATTATTCCTGACCTTACAAAGTTGCATGCAACTGGTTTCCATTCATCTGTAGATTGGCGTGACGGTATTCGTCGTCTTGTTACAACTAACAGACCCGATTTACTAAAAGGATGATATGAAACTTGGTCTCACAATATTTGCAACCGATCAATCGATTGCGCTCACTGATCTAGCAATCGAAGCAGAAAATCGCGGATACATCAGTCTGTATCTGCCCGAGCACACGCACATCCCTTCGAGTCGCGCCACACCCGCGCCAACTGGGGGACCAGAATTACCGAATGAATATCTGCGCACTCTCGATCCAATGGTGGCACTTGGTGGTTGTGCCGCAGTCACGAAGAACTTATTACTCGGCAGTGGAGTGTCATTGGTAGCGCAACATGATCCCGTAAGTTATGCCAAAGAGTGGGCCACTCTTGACCACGTAAGTGGTGGTCGCGCAGTGATGGGCGTAGGTTTTGGCTGGAACAAAGAAGAAATGGCGCATCACGGTGTTGAATATTCAACTCGTCGTGACAAAGTACGAGAGTATGTTCTAACAATGCAGGCTCTTTGGTCTCAAGAAGAAGCATCATTTTCTGGCAAGTTCATCAACCTCGACCCAAGTTGGGCGTGGCCAAAGCCAATACAACAACCCCGTATTCGAACACTCGTTGGTGGCGCCGGTGGACCAAAAATATTTGCACACATTAGTGAGTGGGCGGATGGCTGGTTTCCCATTGGCGGATCCGGCGTCCGCGAGGCATTGCCCGCACTAACAGAAGCATGGAAAAAAGCCGGACGCGCTGGCTCGCCTGAAGTCGTACCGTTCGGAACATTGCCGTCTGCAGAAAAGTTGGCGTACTACGAAGAAATTGGTTGCACAGAAGTCGTACTGCGATTGCCTACGGCTGACCATGATGAGGTTTTTCGTATTCTTGATAAATACGATGTTTTCTTGTAGCCGAGGCTTGTCTAAAAATCGAGAATCAGGCTTCGCTGTGGAGAACCCCAGTCTTACCCAGCAACCCTGAGCAGTAATTCCGTCCTAGATGTCCTATCCTGTTTGTGTCTCAGCACTAGGGGAGTCCTCATGAATCAGTTCTTGTCCAACAAAATCATCGCCGGCATCGTGGCTGTTGCTCTACTCGTGGGAGTTGGAGTACTCGTTTCATCTGGAGACACGTCATCAACAACACGAAATGCTGCTCTTGTTGTGGCAACACCTTGTACGAAGCCTGGTCAAGTCACCAAGGTCTCTAAACAATCAGTTGTTTGCGCAACCACTAATACGGGATCACTGTGGTATGCCACCATGAAAGCCAAAGGCAAAGCCCAGGCATGCACCAAGCCTGGAGCGATTCGCAAGAAGTCAAATATTGTCTGGGTCTGTGGTGTTATTAAGAAGAAAAAACTCTGGCAAGCAACACAAGCTCTTACTGCGTTAGCAGTCAGGGGAGACCTGCCATCAACGACTCCGGCAACTCCAGATGCACCTGTTGTTGCTGATAACGCAGTCTTAGCTGATCCTCAGATTCCCGATGACAAGATCGTCACTCACGTCATTGATGCTGTCCCGGCACAAACTCTTGCACCAGCAGTGCCTGCAGCATTGTCTCTTGAGACACAACCTTCTGGTGGCGTGAACGCCGTCGCGTTAGAGACCCAGCCAGTTGTGCAACTCCTCGATCAAAGAGGCTCGTCTATCTCAACAGCCGGAATCACCATTACAGCTGTCTCTGATCGCACTGATGTGGTGTTATCGGGCAACACAGCAGTCACAGATGCCACAGGTCGTGCCATCTTTAAAACATTGTCTCTCACAGGAATCATGGGAAAGATCGCTCTGACATTTACTGCATCGGGTCTTGAAGGCATCACATCAGGAAGTCTTGTCTTGACTGCTGGAGCGGCAACTCAGCTGGTGAACAGTACGACTATTGGCTCTGTGGTGAGTGGCAAAGCCTTTGATCAACAACCCGTCTTACATTTTGAAGATTCAAGTGCCAACGTCATTGCATCTTCTGGAGTCGATGTCATTGTTACGTCATCATCTCAAGGCCTTAGTGGCGCAACAACTGCAGCCACCAACAAAAAAGGTGTTGCCGGGTTCACAGACTTAGCCCTGACACAAGCAGGTGCAACCACTTTGATATTTACATCTGGTGAATTGAGCACCACAGCAGATGTCACTGTTGTTGCTGGTGACTACACAACAGTCAAGATCACAACAGAGGCATCTCAAGAGGCCACAAACAACACTGCGTTAGAAATCCAGCCAGTTGTGCAGTTGGTTGATGCCAACAACAACAACGTCACCACTGCAGGCATCACGGTGACTGCAACAATGACTCAATTCGTCTTCATTGGATACTCAGACAGAGCCTCAACGCTGCTCATCTCAACTGCCACCACAGACGCTCAAGGCGTCGCCTCATTTACTGGTCTTGGCATCACGGGCTTGATTGGCAAATACACCCTTGGCTACACGCCAGATAATGGCGTGACACAAGCATCAGAAAAAATCACAACACTCAAGTCTGGCGAGCACACCAGTCTCATCGTGCTGACTAGTCCTGCCGGACCAGTGGGCGACGATGCTGCTGGCACATGGTCTTTGACACAATCACCCGTGATTGGCTTGCGTGATATCTCAAACAATCCAGTGACGACAAGTGATGTGAGAGTAACTGCCACAGTGTCTAAGCAGACTCAAACTTATGCAGCACGAACAGACAACCAAGGCGAAGCGAAAATTCTGGTTTCCTTTAGCGGTGATAATGCTGGCTCGCGCACGATCACATATAGCGCAGTCAATTTGCAAGTGACATCTACCATTACCCTGCCACTTTTGACTCCAGTGGTGCAGGCATGGGTGCTGCCAACGGGAAAGACAACAACATCTCCAGCATTCCGTCTGACGCAACCAACATCAAACAGCAACGCTTACTGGTCCTACACAAGCTCTGAAGAAAAAATCGCAACCTCTGAAGAACTAATCGCAACAATCACCTCCGCAGGCACAGCAACAATCACAGGTGTTGCAGGTATAACCACCATCACGGCAACGCAACCAGCCACACCAAAGTACGAAAGCGCGTCGACGACTGCCAACCTTGTAGTTGCTCTCACTCCTGCAGTGGTGTCTCGAGCGTGGGTGCTGCCAACGGACAAGACAACAAAATCTCCACAATTCACACTGACAGCACCAACGTCAAACAGCAATGGTGGCTGGTCCTACGCAAGTTCTGATGCAACTAAGGCAATAGTCTCCACCCCGGGCACAGTGACGCTCACAGGCTTTGCTGGAGCAGTCACCATCAGGGCAATACAATCAGCCACTACAAAGTATGCAAGCACTACAACGACTGCTGTACTTGATGTCGCTCTTGGCTACAACGTTGGCGACGTGGGTCCTGGTGGTGGCATCGTGTTCTATGTGGCACCCACACCACAAACATGGGGAACTTACTTAGAAGCAGCTCCAACTGATTACCAAGTAAATGGCGTGCGCGCAAAAGTTGCGTGGGGTTGCTCTGGGACCTCTACAGAGGCAACAGCTACAGCGATCGGAACCGGAAAAGCCAACACAGCCAAGATCCTTACAAAGTGCACAACGGCTGATATTGCTGCTGATGTCGCCAACAAATACTCCACAAGTACGACTGGTGCAGGTCAATGGTTCTTGCCATCAAAAGATGAACTAAACGAATTGTGCAAAATATATTCCAACGAACGAAAGGACACCGCTAACTATAGTGAGTTTCAAAATGGTTGCACCGGAAGTACATCACCGACTGGTGGTTTTGCCGCCGCCTACTATTGGAGTTCTTCTGAGGGCTTCGCGTCCTACGCGTGGTTTCAGCGTTTCAACCTCGGGGATCAGAACACCCCCAACAAGTTCAACACCCTCTACGTGCGTCCAGTGCGGGCTTTTTGATCTATTTCTCTATTTGAATTTTTCTGCCGTCAGGCAGAAAAATTTTTTTAAGATCTAGTCTTTCCTTTCGAGAACACTATTCAGCAAGTTACAAAATCATTTGGATCAGAAGGTCTTTGTGCATGATTAGATCCTCGGGATCATCTGGTTGAACTGCTTCACCGTAAGCAATCTGTCTTCCTGATGTTCGAATCGAGATAGCAGCAAATCGCATTGCGCCGTACACCTCGTACCAATGCAAATCACCGATATCGAATCCACCTGCAGCTACATAGTCAGCGAGTACATCGGCAGGCAACATGAAGTCAGGAAACCCAGTCATTCCGAAGTTCACTGCAAGATTTTGAAAAAAGCGATGCATAAACGACATCCAGCCAACATCGATTCCGGCAGGCCCGAGATTAACCATTTCCCAGTCAAGCACCGCAACAGGTACGGAGCGATTGTAAAGAATATTGCCGATGCGTGCATCACCCCAGGACAACACAGTGGGTCCAGGATTAGTAGGCATGTTTGCTTCGAGCCAGTCAAACGCAGCCTCGATGGTTGGGTAGACGATGTTATTGCGAGCCCAATCGTAATAATCACGTTGTTCTTGCAAGAGGCGTTGCAGGGGATTGTTGCTGTGTGGCGCAGCAAATGAAGTGTCGGCTCCATCGAGTGGCATGGCGTGAAGTTGAGCCAAGATATTGACGGAGTTTCGTTGGAGATCACGCAGTTCTGTTGGTGAGAAATCATCAAGGATGCTGCCCCCAAAGGTATAGGGCATCATGTCTGGTGGTGCATCACCGTTCACACGATCCATCACAAAAAATGGATCACCCAAGAGGTCTTCTGATTTTTCAATAAATCGAATTGTTGGGACGGGAACTTGAGAGCGAGCAGCAACGAGTTGCATGGCCTGCAATTGGGCGTCTAGGTCATAGACCGGAAACACGGGCCAGTCCTGCATGCTTGGGCGAATGCGCGCAACCATTGGCTCTACAAGACCATCATGATGCAAGGTAAACAAAATCGTTTCGCTACTCATTCCGGTTCCGGTGGGAATGCCGACATCTTTGATTGAGCAGGGATGTTTGAACTTGTCGGTGAACCATGCCTCAAGTGAAGATGCAATATCTTGCGGGTTGCGTTTAGATGGAAGCGGCATGTCAGCGTACGTAGAGAATGTGCTCGAAGCGGTCAGCGATTCTCCAGCCGTCTTTGGTGCGCACGACCTTGTCTTGATACCAGCCGTTGGCTTCCATGTAGGTGGGTGTGTCGCCAGGAATCCGCATCACCATTTTGTACATTGACCGCACGCTTGCTGAATCGTTGCCTGTAAACGTGACAATTGCATTGCTGGCTTGGCTTGACGTGACATCAAACATGCCAAATGTATTTTGCAGCCATTCGGCAGCCTGAGCAGGTGTTCCGGCGATTCCGCCCGCTGTTGTGTAATCAGCATGACCATCTGGCGTGAATGTTGCCAACCATGCGTCCCAGTTGCGGTCTAGCAAGGCAAATGAATACGCGTTGAGAAGTTCAATGATGAGTGCTCGATCTTCGGTTGGAGTGGTTGACATTGTTTCCCCTGACATGTGGCCCAAGTGGGCACTTCAAATCTACTCAGCCCAACTGACTTCCAAGAATCGAGATGAACGACACCATTTCGCCTGGGTATCCACCCAAATTATGTGTCAGCGCCAAGGTGCGGTCTGTATTGATTTGTCTTTCTGGACCAGCCTCGCCACGCAACTGCAGCCACGCTTCAAACATCATCCGCAAACCAGATGCGCCAACGGGATGACCAAAGGACTTAAGACCGCCATCTGGGTTAACCGGAAGTTGTCCGTTGAGATCGAATCGACCATCGAGAATATCTTGCCATGCGGTTCCGCGTTCGCTAAACAGCAGATCTTCCATTAATACCAACTCGGTAATTGTGAAGCAATCATGCACCTCTGCGAGGGCGATCTCAGTACTCGGATTTGTAATTCCGGCCTGGGCATACGCGTCGACAGCACACGCTGCTATTTCTGGAAATGTGGTGTAGTCATATGTCGGGTCAGTGAGGCCAGATCCGTTGCCAGCCACAAATGAAAGCGCCTTGATGTAGAGGGGCTTGTCGGTGTACTTGTGCGCATCTTGGGCGCGACACACGATTGCAGCAGCAGCACCATCAGCAACTCCGGCACAATCAAAGAGGCCAAGGTCACCGGCCATCTTGGGTGAATTCTTGATTGTGTCCATCGACACTTCTTTACGAAACTGCGCCCGGGAGTTGCGTGCGCCGTTGTAATGGTTTTTCCAGGCAACACGAGCAATGGCTTCGCGAAGTTCAGTCGCATCGACTCCGAATTTTTTAGCGTATGCAGGTGCCACCATTGAAAACATTGCAGCAGCAGTGAGAGTGCGACCTGTTCCGTCATTGGGAGGGGGAGTTGCGTTGAGTCCTTGAAAACCGCTGTCCTTGGTTTTTTCTACTCCGAGAGCCATCGCGACGTCGTATGCACCACTCGCGACTGCATATGCAGCTTGGCGGAGTGCTTCGCTCCCTGTCGCACAATAATTTTCAACACGGGTGACGGGTTTGTTTTGCAATTGCAGTGGGCGAGCAAGAGTGATGCCGCTCATTCCGCCTTGTGCAGTGCCTAGCCAATACGCATCAACAGCATCTTTGGCGATGCCTGCGGACGAGTAGCACTCGTTGGCGGCGTTGACGATGAGGTCATCGAGCCCAAGGTTCCAGTGTTCGACAAAGTTGGTGCAACCCATGCCAATGATGGCGATTTGATCTTTGATGCCGTGCGATGCCATGAGGTCTCCGTTCGGTACACGCTATGAAGCGCGAACCAGTGTTGCTTTCCAGAAGTAATTGGGAATGTCGTCAGTGACAGAAAGTCGACGGAAAGTCATGCGGACACGACCACCGATAGCGATTTCTTCGGCATCGATATCGCATAGCTCGATCGGAAAACGACCACCGCCGTCGAAATCAACAACCGCAAAGACAATGGGTGGACTCGGTGAATACGCAAGTCGGTCAACGGTGAATGTGGCAATTGTTCCGAGAACATCAGCCATTGGGGCATCTTGCATGTTGTCAGTGCGTTGCCCGTCAGCAGATACGCGAAGTGGCGGCAGATGTACTGCACCTGTGGTTGTATCGCGCGATCCGACAAATCCAAATTTCCAGTTCTCACTGCGAGCGGATGCCGTAGCAGACACACGTTGGGGTTCGGGGCGACGCGGTGGTTCGATTGCCAACATTGTGCGCCAACTTAAGAAGCGGCCATAAGAAACTGGCGCACCACGGGTTAATTGTTGAGCGACAGTGGTGTCGGGTTGCGCTTGGGGCAAATGTTTTGTTGTTCGGAAAAGCAAGACATCGGCGCCATCAGTAAGCGAAACCAATGCCACGATTTGCCCCGGCTCAGATTGTTCGAGAAGAAGCGCCAAAAGCAGGCCAGGTTGTGCTGCTCCGGTTAACCCGATGACCGATGACAAGTTGTCAAGAACTTTTGCTGCACCAAGTTTGGCTGCGACCGTTGAGGAGATACGAGCACTCGGTGACGACACGGCCACCAGAGAAACGTCTGATGCTTGTATGCCAGCGTCCTGCAACGCTTGTGTCCATGCGCGTTGTCCAAGAGGCAAGTATGTTATTTCACTAAATTTTTCGTCCCATGTTTTTGTGCGCTGTGTTCCGGGAGCTCGCCAACGATCAATGAATTCTTCAGTTGCACTTGCTGCGCCGATAAATTCTGCAGCGAGCGGTGCGTGTGTGTCGTCACCGATGACGAATGCTGCTGCTGCGTCGCCACCATTTGCTTCTTCAGAACTGCCAGCAAGACCAGTACGAATATCTGCGCTCGCAACAACAGAGACTCCCTGCGACTGAAGTGCAAGGATGAGTCCGCCCATTGCACTGCGAACACTGCTGCCAAGGTCGATGGCAAGCGCTGTGTCGTCAAGGCGCAAGGCTGCGTGCACGACAGTTGCGTTGGTTTTGTCTGCATAGGTGGGACTGACCGAGGCAAAGAGTAATTGTGTTGGTATTGCTGAGGTATGACGCAGAGCGATTCGGCCCGCCTCAACCGCCATCGTGGTGGAATCTTCGTCAAACGACGCAACGGTGCGTGTTCCTTTGCCGCCACCTTGGCCAATAAACGAGGAGATTCCCGCCTTGTCTAATCGACGGTACGGCAGGTACGCACCCCATGAAGAAATTCCTCGCACCCCGTAATCCTACGACTCCAATTGCGTCTGCCCCCCTGCAGAGGGGTGGCGGTGGGTTACGGTTTACACATGCAGTTAGGAGATATTGGCAACGCTGGAGCCGCCGCCGAGGGTAAACCCCTTGATGGCGTGCGCATTCTTGCTCTTGAGCAGATGCAGGCCCTTCCCTATGCGACGCAATTACTGGCGCGACTTGGAGCAGATGTCATCAAAGTAGAGCATCCAACTGGGGGTGATTTAGCGCGAGGGTCGTTGCCGGCAATGGTGCAGCCAGATGGTGGCAAGGCAGGGGCAACATTTTTGCGCAACAATTTGAACAAGCGTTCCATCACTGTTGATCTAAAAAATCCTTTAGGTCGAGAACTAATTTTACAACTCGCTCCCAAGTTCGACATCGTGGCAGAAAATTTTAAAGGTGGTGCTCTCACTCGCATGGGACTTGGCTATGACGATGTTCGCGCCGTGCATCCAGGAGTGGTGTATTTATCAGTGTCGGGCTTCGGAAATACTGTTGAGTCTCCGTATGGTGCATGGCCAGCGTACGCAGCAGTAGCAGAAGCAATGAGTGGTGTCTACGAATGGAAACGTCAACCAGATCAACCACCACTTGTTAGCCCGGTCGGTGCTCTTGGAGACATCGGAACAGCATTGTTTGGCGTAATCGGAGTACTTGCTGCGTTACGTCATCGCGACAACACAGGACTCGGGCAGTATGTCGATATTTCGATGTTTGATGCAATGGTGTCATTTGCTGATGTCGTGGTGAACTGGTGGTCAATGGGCGAACGACCTGAGCCTGGCGCTGGGCTGAAAATGATTATGGATGGTTTCTTGGCGAGTGATGGTTGGTTTATCGTGCAATGTGGACGCGAACATGAGTTTGAAAAGTTTGTGACAGTGATTGGTGCGCCCGAATTAGCAACCGATCCGCGCTTTGCGACAAGGCAAGGATGGCGAACGCATATTGACGTGATTAGACAAGCCGTGTTGGTGTGG
>Ga0209596_1004356_pt1 | contig 10829 bp, 8 predicted proteins | sample M_130807_MF_Meta_FD_187314 | JGI IMG/M metagenome (GOLD analysis project Ga0209596, IMG submission 187314) | Freshwater microbial communities from Lake Montjoie, Canada to study carbon cycling - M_130807_MF_MetaG (SPAdes) (version 2) | ecosystem: Environmental > Aquatic > Freshwater > Lake...
CGCGCACCGCGACCGCTCCAACCGCCAACAAACTTACTTTTTTACTCTTTAAAGTTTCGCTGGCTTTTTCATTAACAATAATTGAGCCACTAGCGTTTACGAAGCCCGAAAGCCAATTTTTTTTGGCACGCGAAGTGTGCTTTGAAGATTTATTCGCCGATTTATTGCTGGTAAAAATTGTATATTTTTTATTACCAGAAATTAATTTTTTTAAGGCATCTTGTTCAATTCCACTAGTAATTATTGTTGCACAATTTGAAGAAATTGCCATTTTTGCGGCCAAAATTTTGGTAATCATTCCGCCCGTTCCAACTTCTGAAACCGCACCGCGCGCCATTTTCTCAATATCCTTATTTATCTTTTCAACTTGTGGAATAAATTGCGCATCTTTATTGATTTTGGGATTGTCATTATATAATCCATCAATGTCGGAAAATAAAATCATTAAATCGGCTTCAATCATTTGCGCAACGCGGGCCGAAAGACGATCATTATCGCCAATTTTTATTTCATCAACCGCCACCGAATCATTTTCATTAATGATTGGAATTATTTTTTTTTCGAGCAAAGTTTCGATAGTATTTTTGCAATTTAAATATCGTTCGCGCGAATTACAATCTGAAGCCGTTAGAAGAATTTGCGCCACATTTAAATTTAATTTTGCAAAATAATTTTTGTAAAGACTCATCAATTCAATTTGCCCAACCGAAGCGCAGGCTTGCTTTTCTTGCAAAGTAAGTTTTTTATTTTTTATGTTTAAAATATTTCTACCCAAAGCGACCGCACCCGAACTCACAATTACGATGGCAGTTTTTTCGTCAATTATTTTAGCGATATTTTGTGATAAATTTTCGAGCCATTTATCTCGCACCAAACCCTCTTCCACAAGCAGGGAAGAGCCAATTTTTATAACGATTTTATTGTATTTTTGTAATTTTATTTCCATATTTTATTATCAATTAGCAAGACCTTGTTCACTTCGCGCCTTTTCAATTTGCGCCTTATAAAGCAAATTTTGTAAAAGAGGTAATGGATAAGGCTTAAAGTCTCCCTGCCCCCTTAAAACATAGATTCCCACCGAGCGATTAATTTGATTTTTTATATCTTCGCTGGCAATGATGTCGGGAAAATCTTCGCTTTCAATGCGCTCTTCAATTGAATTTTCGTCAACACCATTTTTTATTAAATAATTTTTAACAACATTAATACGATTTATGATTAGCGCTTTATTCTGCGAGATCTTTATTGCGTTGTCTGGATTGGCGGTAATCAAAATTCTAAATTTGCCTCTTAGCGAGTTTAAATAATCCATAATTTCAATCATGGCTTTATTCGCCTTATCGCTTAGAAGATAATTTTCGGCGTCAAAAATAATTTCAAACCTTGAAAATTCAGGCTCAACAATTTTAACATCAGGAATTTTATTCATTTTGCTCTCCTCGAGATAAATTTCCATTTCATCAATTAATTTTCCAAAATTTACTCGACAATGCGATAATTCATCGGCCATAAAAATCGCCTTCGACTCCTTTGAAGCCCAGCAATCGTAAAGATATGATAAATGCGCCATTTGAATGGGCATTTGATAAATTAAAGTTTGATTATTGAGAAGAATTTCGAGTTTTTTTTGCACTAAAATTAACTCTTCAATTCTTGATTTGTCAGCCTTCCATTCTAAAGGATTTTCGGGAACATAACTGACTCCGTTGATTATATTAAGCCCCTTTTTAGCAAAATATTCTGAGGCTTTTAAATCTTTAACCAACACTAATCTTCTTGAAAAATCGAGATATTCTAAAGCTAAATAAGATTCATATCCACCTTTAGACTTCAATTCAGGCTCTAAGGTTTCAAGAATTTGCTTATTGGATATTTGAGCGCATGAAAAAGCTAAAAATGATACCGCAAATAAAAATGTGTTTAAGAAAATTTTGAATTTCATTTATAAAAAATATTTTAAAAAGTTCTTTTAAATTTATTTGTAAAAATTTCTAAAAACAACAAAAATAATTTTTATAAATTTATTTTAAAAATTCTAATAAAAATCCACTTTTCCGCTAGAAATATCATACATTGCGCCAACAATAATGATTTTTTTATCTTTTACCAAATCGTGAATTATTTTGCTATTCTTGGGAATGTTTTTTAAAACATTTTTAACATTTTCTTTTGAAACCAATTCAACAAAATCCTGAGACTTCACGCTTACTTGCCCAACCTTAGAAACCTTCTTGACCACGACTTGAATTTTTTTCAATAAACCCGTTAAATTGCCCATTTTAACATTATTACAAGCGCCTTTTATAGCACCGCATTCGCTATGTCCAAGAACCATTACCAATTTTGCACCAGCCACTTTGCAAGCAAATTCCATACTTCCAAGAATATCTTCATTGAGAATATTTCCGGCAATTCGACATGAAAAAATATCACCGAGACCTTGGTCGAAAATTAATTCCGCCGAAGTTCTTGAGTCGATGCAACTTAGAATAAAAGCAAACGGATATTGTTCGTCGGAAGTATCGTTAACTTGTTGTAATAAATTGCGATTCATTTTTAGATTAGTAACGAAACGATGATTGCCATCTTTAATCATTTGCAGAGCATTCTCTGGCGTAATTCCATCGCGTATTTTTTTTGTTAAAGTAACCATAAATTATATTTTATTAATTGTTATACCTTTCAAGGTGAGATGAATATTTTTGGATTTAGCGTTGACTTGAAAATCTCTTAAAATTTCATAAACATCGAAATCAATAATTTTTGATTTTGAGCCATCAATTATCACATCGGAATTTTCAGGAATAGACTTTAGAAGTTGCAAAATAGCGCCCTTATTCAGGAAAGAAACTTCTTCGGCTAAAGTAATTATGTGTGAATTTTTATGTTTATTATCGACGATATTTTCGTAAGAATTTTTAAAATTATTAATCAAAATAAAAATTATCGAAACCAACATCCCAAGAAGTACGCCCTTCAATAAATCAAATACCAGCATGCCAATAATCGTAATTAAAAAAGGTATGAATTGCTCATATCCTAACTTAAAAACTTTGATAAATATTTTTGGATTAGCCAGTTTATAACCTACAACTAGAAGAATGCAGGCCAAGCTAGCATATGGAATCATATTTAAAATATTGGGAATTGTGATGGCGCAAATCAATAATAAAATTCCATGAAAAATTGTTGAATTTTTACTTTTAGCTCCGAAGGAAATATTAGCGCTACTTCTTACAATAACTTGGGTTATTGGCAATCCACCAATTAATCCCGAAACCAAATTACCAAAACCTTGCGCTTTAAGTTCACGATTAGTTGGGGTGATTCGTTTTAAATTATCAAGTTTATCGGTCGCTTCAACGCATAATAAAGTTTCGATACTTGCAACAATTGCCAGCACCGCGCCCATTAAATAAATTTGCGGATTGCGTAACATTTCGAAATCCGGAAAAATAAAATTATCCAAAAAATTACCAATATTTTCTGAAACAGGAATTTGGACAATTTGATGATCTGCTAAATCAACAAAATTACTCATTACAATTCCAAGAAACACAACAACCAAAGGACCTTGAATTAGTTTAAATATTTTGTATTTATTCGTCAAAAAATTATCCCAAAATATTAAAATTGTGATTGAAATCAAAGAAATCAACATGGCAATTGGAGTAATATTATTGATGGTTTCTTGTAAAGTTGTTATTGCGCCCTTATCGATAAATTCTTCAAAATCGGTTGCGACAGAATTATCATAGCCAAGGGCGTGAGGAATTTGCTTAATAATAATCATCAAGCCAATGCCGACAAGCATTCCCTTAATTACTGAAGATGGGAAATAATAAGCGATTGAGCCGAGTCGTAAATAGCCCATAATAATTTGTAAAACGCCAGCGATACAAACCGCCACCAAGAATCCTTGATAAGAACCGATTGTGGCAATATAGCCAAAGACGATTACCGCCAAACCTGCCGCCGGACCACTGACGCCAAGTTGAGAACCGCTTAATGCACCGGCAACAATTCCACCAATTACTCCGGAAATTATTCCGGAAAATAATGGCGCGCCCGATGCCAAAGCGATGCCAAGACATAAAGGTAATGCCACAAAAAAAACCACAACGCTTGCTGGCAAGTCGTGTCGAAGATTTTTAAATAAATTTTGCATGATTTTAAATTATAATTACTAAAAATAAGGTGATTTATTTTAGCAATTATTGGGTGGAGAAGTTGGAACTTCGCAGATGAAATCTTGGCAGAACGAAGATTTTGTAGAAAAATTAAAGCTCAAAAAGCTTTTGAAAGAGAAATTAATTTTTAACGCCTCGCCAAGATAGTCTAGCTTGGATTTGTTGTTTTTTTCCGCTTCACTTTCAATTTCGGATTCAAATTCAATATTAGCGAACTGTTCTAAATAAGCAGAATTTGAATTTATGGATGCAAAATTCAGCGCTAGAAATAAACAGATTAAAAATGTTGCTTTAATTTTAGATTTTTTCATAACTATAACTTTAAATAATCAAAAAATTTAGTCAATAAATTTATTTTAAAGCCTTAAATAAAAAATTAATTGAAGCCAATAAAGTTATGACTGCGACGCCATTTTTAAAAACACTGTCTTTTATTTTTAAATGTATCAAATGACCGAAATAAATTGCGACGAAAACCGGAATTATTGTCCATGAAATTCCAATAAAAAAGTCAATTTCTAACTTATTAGCGAAGGACATTTGGGCAATTCTAAGTATATTACAAAACACAAAATAAACCGCCATTGTTGCGCGCAAAGAAGATTTTGACTTGAAGTCATTGCGAATAGCGTTAACTATGAATGGACCCCCTATTCCAAAGGCTCCTTGTGATATTGCGCCTATTATTAAAAATTTGTTTTTAATAAATTTTGGAAATTCATATTTTTCAAAAAAAATCATTCTTAGCGCTAAAAGAAATAAAATTAATCCCATGAAAGCTGATAATATTTTTGATGAAAAGTGCATAAAAACATAAACCCCAAGCATTGAGCCAAGGAGCGCCACCGGAATTAATTTGGTAAAAATTTTTAATTCAAAATGTTTGCGACCTGAGAAAGCAATATACATTGAAGATAAAGTTCCAATATATAAGCCAGCAAGAACAGTTTCCTTGACTTCGAAAAAAAATCCCAGAAATGAGTAAGCAATTAAGCCTCCACCAAAGCCAAAGATGCTTTCAAAAAAGAATCCAATTGAAAAGAAAATTGAAATTAATACAGAAAAAAACATAAATATTGAGTAAAAAATAAAATGATATTTGCTTTTAAAAAAATTTTTGCAAAAATTAAAGTTAATATCAAACCTTATATTTAATATTCATTTTTTTTCTAACAAAATCAACCAATGATGAGAATTTTTTGCCCCATAAATAAATTATTTTTTCTTATCATTTTTTGCCAAGTTTTTATTTGTGAAGCTTTCGCCATAAATCAAATTCCTTCCAAAGATAATAAAATAAACTCGCCTAAAGCAAAGAAAAATAATGAGATAAAAATTTACAAAAAAAATGAAGATGATAATGAGGAGGATGATAATCAAGTCAACGGGGAAAGCACTCAAAATGACTCTTCTGGTGATGGTGATTTTGGTATTATTAAAAACATAGTTGAAGAAGAAAAAGTTATAGAAAAAAATCTTGATGGCGATGAAGATAAAATCTTTTTAAATAAAGAAATTTTTAACAAACAAACCAAAGAAAGTCTGCGCAAAATTATCGATAAAATTCCAAAAATCGAAGTTCAAAAATTAAAAATTACCAACAGAATTATTGCTGACACAACTACAGCCAATAATTTTCAAAGCGCCAATCAAAGAAATGAATTTCGCGATATAACTGGAGCATTGCGCTATTATTCAACTATTCAATTAAATAAAAATTTTGAAATTTATGGTTTAGCAAGCCTTGCCAGACTTGATAACAATAGCGACATTGCGAGACGCGAGAATAATAATAAAAGTGGAAATCATCGAACATTTGAGAATTTAGGTATTAATTTAAGCGAGTTAAGTCTTAAATATTCAAATGGCAACAATTCTTTAATTGCCGGAAAATTTACCACCAACTTCGGAACAGCTTGGCGCTGGAATAAAGGTATTTTTGTTCACACAATTCCACAAAATTATTCTCTAAATGAAAAATTAGGATTAACGGCGGTAACAAAATATGGCAATATTAAAAAAACCGGCCTTTACAATTTTTCATTGAGTTTATTTACCAATGATCGCAAAAACTTTGACAATAGTTTATTGCATCGCAAAAATAGCGATACAAAGTCTCAAGCCATCGCTGGCGATACTAGAGGACTCTCTTCGATGACCTTGGCAACTGATATTAATTTTGAATTTTCAGAAAAAGAAAAGCTTTCTTATCATATCGCTTATTCAAAATTAGGAATTAATAAAAATGCTACCACCGTCGCTTTAGAAAGATTAAAAAAACAAACTGGCGTCGTTTTAGGAATGAATTATAAATTTCCAGTTCGAGAGAATTTTGACTTGGAAACTATTTTAGAATATGCCAATATAAAAAATATTAATGGCGATTCAAATATTTCGGATAAATACTTTACTTCAAATTTAATTCTTAAATATTATTCTAACTATAGTTTGATGATTGGTAATTCAAACAATAGAAACAAAAATCTTGCGAGCTCTAGACAATCAACGAATATAACCGAAATTAATCTTGGTTATGAATTTAATAAAAATAAGTTTTTCGATAAATTGACTACTCAAATTGGCTATTATCAAACACTTTCTAGGCTCACAACAATGTCCAACAAAGAAAAATCTTTTGCTTTATTAGTTAGATATTATAAAAATTTTTAATGATGAAAAAAATTATATTAGCGGTTCCAAAGGGCAGAATTCTTGAGGAATTAGCGCCTTTATTAAAAAAAATAGGAATAATTCCTGAGTCAGATTTTTTTGACGAAAAATCACGCAAACTTACTTTTTCAACAAACTTTCTAAATCTTGAAATTGTTAAAATTAGAAGCTTTGATGTAGCCAGTTTTGTTAAATTTGGCGGGGCGGATATTGGCATTTGCGGTAAAGATGTAATTGAAGAATTTTCATCATCAGAATTCTATTCAATCCTAGATCTTAAAATTGGCAAATGTCGACTCGCTTTAGCAAAAGAAGTTGATTGCAATAAAAATCTTTTAACCCTTAGTAACATTAGAGTTGCAACTAAATACACCAAAATTGCCCAAGAATATTTTGCTAAAAATGGCATTCAAGCCGAAGTAATCAAATTAAACGGCGCGATTGAAATAGCTCCCAAATTAAAACTATGCGATTTTATAATAGATTTAGTTAGCTCGGGCAAGACTCTCCAGGAAAATAACATGATAGAAGTTGAAAAAATTTTGGATGTAAGTTCTTATTTGATAGCCAACAGAACTTCACTTAAAACTAAAAATATTGAAATAAATCAATTTATTAAAATGTTTGATGTTTAGTAAAAAGAATTTACAACATATTGCTACAATTTTTCTAATTTTTATCATCCTATCTTTAACTTTAATCAACAAATCGCTAGCACAAAATTCAAGTGCTTATAATGATGTTAGAAACACAGAGGTAGAGAGTGGAAAATGCGACGAGCAAGTTGTAACGGAAGGACAAGAGGATATAACACCCCATGATAAAACATGTTACGAATCGGGTTACAACAATGCTACCGAAATGTGTAAATTACCAGCAGAATTTAAGTTTGATCCATATGGTGACAATGTTGATAGAGATTGGAATTTTGGCAACACCCACTGTCTAAGTTTTATTTATTCAGTTGGCATGATACTTGAAGGTGCTTTTTATTCTTGCGATATTCAATGTCCTGGTCCTGGAGCGGCTATGCAAGGCCCCAAAGAAGCTGCAAAGACGATATTTAAAAGTAAACTTGGGGCATTATATAGTAAGGCATCAGCTGTAGCAGCTGGCACAGTAGCTGTTGGCAACGCAGCAGGTACAACAACTGCATCAGCGCTCCTTGGAATGCCTATTAACCCACTGCATCCAGCCAGTGTAGCAATTTATGGCGGTATGTGCGCTAATGCTCTTTGGAATTCGGCCGGCTTAGCTTGCTGTGTTGCTTTTGGGTTTTGTGGAGGCGCACTTGCAACCGCTGTGGGAGCTTTAGCCAGCATTTGGGATGTCGCGAAAGATAACTTTTACACTACAACTATTTGTGGCGCTGGCTGGAAAGTTTGGAAACAAGTTAGTGAAGAAGAAGGCAAAGATGCTGAATGGAAAACTCTTGGTGGAAATTATGCAATTTGCTTAAAAAAAATATTTGGAACATCTCCTTATTGCGCCCCTGGTGGGACGGGTCAGACGGGGGAGCCAGGTTGCCGAGATGGACCAGCAACTCCCAGTTGCAGTTCAAAAAAAAATAAATCTCAAGATCAATATTGTAAATTTACTAATGGACAAAGCAATGGACAAAGCGAATGCAACAAAACAAACGTAGGTACAATTAATGAATCTAGAGATTTAACAAATATACATTATCGAGAATTTCTTTTTCAAGGGATTGAGTATGTCGATAACGGATCAGATGCATGCAAGAATCCAAAAGGCGATGAATGGGAGAAAATTTTGGGATACAAAGGCGACTCCCCTCAAAGATATTATTTTAAAGGCTCAAATCAATCCCCGAACTTTGCTTGCAAAAGATTTCTAGAGTTAGGCCCTAAAAATCAAGATGGATTGAATGCTTTCGCTTGTTGCCAAAAAAATAGTCAAAAAACCATTTGCTTGGAAAGATTTGATAACATAAAGCAAGATTATAAATTTTGTAGACTTGGCCAGGAATGTGAAACCACTTTAAATAAAACCAGCTTCCCACTTAAATATAAAATTTTTGAATCAGAAACGAGTAAAAATCATATTTGCGCGCAAACATATACCGTTTGTCCTTATGACCATAATGTGCAAGGCGGAACTGATAAAAAGAAACATTATTATTACAACCCAAAAATTGTAACTAATTTTTGCCAATATATGAATCATTGCGTCAAAGTAGCACCCGTTTCCGAATATCCTTACTTCGATCCCGATACTTTTTTCTTTTCTGAATCATGCAAAGATTTGCGCGGAGACTCTCAGTTTTTTAACGAAAATGAAGTTGGTAGATCGTCTAAATCTTCATCAATGTATTCGCGAAACTTTTCTGCCCCAATGGTACAATGCTTTAAAGAAACTTTGGAAAATAACTTTATGCAAAAAGTGGGTCAAACAATTTGCAAAGATTTAGAGGAAACTCCTCAAAAAACTAGAGCACATCCTGAGGGGATATGCCTCAGTGGCGAGTATACGCAACGCAAAGGCGAGGTAATAAATCAAACCTTTTTCACAAAAGTTCAAAATCGCTTTTTATTTCCAATTAAAATAGCCCTTGTTTTATCGGTAGTCATGTTTGGTTTTAATATTTTATTAGCAACCCCCGAGTCTTTTATAAATAAAAAAACAGTGATGACTTATTTAGTAAAATTTGGATTGGTTTATTTCTTTGTCGCAGGCAATGCTTGGCAAGGATTTTTCATGGACTCGGTGATGAATTTGTCCTCTGAATTTGCCGATATAACTTTTAGCCCAAAATCAACTAGAGATACATCTAGCCCTAATGGCGATGGATGCGACTTTCCAAAATATAATCATTTGTCACTTTTAGATCCAAATACAAGCCCAAAAGATGATCAAGCTGCCAGAAAATCTTATACCGATAAAATCAAGATTAATCCTTCATATCCACCGGGGAAAAGTTATTTAAGAATTTGGGACACTCTTGATTGCAAAATCGCTAGAGCCATTGGTTACGGACCAAATGTTTCAACTCCAAATCTATTAAAAATGATATTTGCCGGATTCATATCTGGAAGCTTGGGAATAATGTTCTTTTTTGCAGCTTTTGCATATGGAATAATGCTTTTCTCAATAGCACTACGCGCTATCCACATAACAATAATGTCGATAATGGGCGTGATTTTATTAATTTATGTTTCGCCACTAACAATTACTTGCGCTTTATTCGAGAGAACTAAGGGAATTTTTGAAAATTGGTGGAAACAAGTGCTTGGATTCATTCTCCAACCTATGATTTTATTTGCTTATCTTGGTTTAATGTTAACGGTTTTTGACGACCTATTCATTGGCGATGCAATATTTCATCCTGCTATAAATGGAGAGTTACCAGAAATTGATTGCACAAAAAACGACGCAATAAAAAGCAATCCTAATGAAAATAGCATTTACTGTATTTTACAACTCGACAAATATAAAAATTATACTGGCTTAGAAGTCTTTGATTTAGCAATCCCGGTTCTCATGTCGATGAATAAAGAAAAAATTAATACCCTTACTAGAGCCGCAATTATCATGTTCGTATTTCTAAAATTTTTAGATACAATAACGACTGTTGCTAAAAAATTGGTTGGCGGAGTGGAACTTAAAGCTGATTCAACTACTAATATTCAAAATCTACTTAAAAAAGTTGCGAAGGGAGTTCAAAAAAGAGCTCTCAATACAACGAAAAGGCTTGCAACGTCAGTATTGCCAGAAGCTGCTAAGGGAGCAATTCGTTCCAAAGACAAACTAATGCCAAAAAGTGAAGGGGGAGAAAAAAGCTCTTCTAATGATGCAGTCGGTGGCCCTTCATAAAAAGATTAAGAGTAATAAAAAAATTTAGGTTTAAGTCGGACAATTTTCAAAAAAACTTTTTGAACGCTTTTTGCGATGAGTCATTATTGCAAAACGATGCGCCTCATCACGCAACCTTTGCAAATAATGCATTAC
>Ga0209596_1004357_pt1 | contig 10829 bp, 10 predicted proteins | sample M_130807_MF_Meta_FD_187314 | JGI IMG/M metagenome (GOLD analysis project Ga0209596, IMG submission 187314) | Freshwater microbial communities from Lake Montjoie, Canada to study carbon cycling - M_130807_MF_MetaG (SPAdes) (version 2) | ecosystem: Environmental > Aquatic > Freshwater > Lake...
AGACCGCAGGCGTTCGTATGTAGCAATTGCAGCGTGTCCACCGTCAAAGGGCAGGAGTGGCAACATGTTGAAGACACCAACAAATACGTTGATACTGGCCAGCATCAAGATCACGCCCTTGAGTCCTTCTTGACGACCAACCGTGCCACCCATTTGGCTGGCACCGACAACAGTGCTTGGTCTGGTGTTGATATCTGCGTTTTCATCAGTGAGATGTTCAATTGAATTGACTGGATTAAGAACTGTCACGACTCCCTTGACGGACATGCCCACATCGCTGATCATGTCGCGAAAACTTTGCCACACAGCAGCAGGCGGCGACAGTTTGACGTAATCACGGCTCCAGGCGCCAACACCAAAATATGCAATCTCTGGATTTGCTGGATTTTGAATCATCGTCACCGTCGCGGTGCGTTGCTCTTTGCCATGACGATAGGTGACCTCAACGCGATCCCCTGGCGAGGTGGCAACAATTTGTTCGATCAGATCTGAACGTTCGTAAACACGCACGTTATTGAAAGACTCAATGACATCGTCTTGCACGATTCCGGCTGATCGTGCAGGAGTTTCGCCTTCAACAAGTTGCATGACAGCGACCTTGCCTGTTTCTTGAATGCGTCCGGCAAACGAATACACCGCAACAAAGAGTGTCAGGGCGATGAGCAGATGCATGACTGATCCGGCGGTGATCACCAACATTCGCTTTGGATACGACTGCGCACGATATGTGCGCGCTTCATCTGCGACGTCAACTTCGTCAAGGTTGTTCATGCCCACGATGCGCACAAAAGCACCTAGGGGCAACGCACGAATCCCGTATTCGACTTCGTTTCGACGGATGCTCCATACTCGTGGTCCAAATCCCATGAAAAATTGCGTGACCAGCATTGAACTTCGTCGTGCGGTAACAAAGTGACCGACTTCGTGTAAAAATATTGATATGAGCAAGCCGACCACAAACACAAATGTCCACGGATTTTTGACGGCGAGCCACGACAACAATGCCAGCACGAGTATTCCGGCTAGATGCCCTTGTCTCGTTGCTTTCGGATCTGCTTCGCCGCCGACTGCTCCGCCTGCGGCCATCTCTGATCTAAAACGCTGATAAAAATCACTCATGCAACAAGCGCCTCCTGCGCTAGACGACGACCATCTGCATCGGCCGCCAATACATCGTCAATTGTTGTTGGTTGCCAGTCCTTGTGGTGATGCAGAGCATGCTCAACAACCATTGCTATATCTGACCACATGATGCGTCCAGAAAGAAAAGCGTCGACAGCGATTTCGTTTGCTGCCGAAATACATGCCGGTGCCGTGCCACCACGCCGACCTGCCTCGTAGGCAATTGAAAGGCACGGAAATGTTGTTGTGTCAGGTGTCTCAAACTCAAGAGTTGATAACTGTGTCCAGTCAATGCGCCCAAATGGTGTGGCGATGCGATGTGGGTAAGCCAATGCATACCCAATCGGGAGTCGCATGTCTGGCTGTGAAAGTTGCGCGATAGTTGATCCGTCTGTGAATTCGACCATGGAGTGCACAATTGATTGCGGGTGAACAACGACTTCGATGTTGTCGAAATCAATATTAAAAAGTTCATGCGCTTCGATCACTTCTAGTCCTTTGTTCATCAGAGTTGATGAGTCAACGGTGATCTTGGGTCCCATCTTCCACGTGGGGTGTGCCAATGCATCGGTCACTGAAACCTCACGCAGAGATTCTGGGGTTCGTCCTCTAAACGGTCCCCCGCTTGCCGTCAGAATCAGGCGTGCCACTTCTGAGCGGTCAAGTGACGAGCGAAGGCACTGATGAATCGCGCAATGCTCGCTGTCGACTGGCACAAGAGTGGCCCCCGGAACCGATCTCAGTGGCTGCACGATTGGCCCTGCAGCGATGAGGCTTTCTTTGTTGGCAAGACCAAGGCGTTTGCCTTGACGCAATGTCTCCAGTGTGACTGGCAGACCAGCGAATCCGACAACACCGTTCATGACGACATCAGCGACATCAACAATGGCAACCAGATCATCAACAACGCAAACATCAGGTAATTGCTCGGCCACCTGTCGTCGTGCATGTTCATCTGCAACCACCACAACAAGAGGTTTGAAGTATTTTGCTTGCTCAATGACGAGATCGACTGCGCTTCCGACCGCGAGCGCAGTCACCACGTAATCGTCACTGTGAGCCTTGACGACTTCGAGTGTCTGGCGACCAATAGAGCCAGTAGACCCCGCGATTGCGACTCGTAGTTGTGACACGGCAATCAGTCTGCCAGTTAGATGCTCAATGAAGGCGCTTGTGGTGGTGTTACGTGATCTATTTTACCCAAGGTTCAAGAACCAGCATGAGGTAATACGCACTTGGAAGCACGAACAAGAACGAGTCAAACCGATCGAGAATTCCGCCGTGACCAGGCACGATTGAGCCGAAGTCTTTGACATCCAGGTTTCTTTTGAACATTGACTCAACAAGGTCTCCGATTGGAGCCATGACCGAAATCACAAGAGCGAGTAACAGTAATTCACTCAGTGAGTTCCATGTATCTGAGCGCGAACCGATCAGTGCCACTGCGACAAATGTTGCAATGGCCCCACCGACAAGACCTTCGACAGTTTTGCCTGGACTCACCCATTCTCGAACAGGAGTGCGTCCCATCGAAGATCCAATCATCAATGCACCAACATCGTTAGCGACGACACCAGCCACAATCAAGAACAATGTGTCTGTTCCGATTGAAGATGGCAGTGCTGCATTCGTTGAATATCGCAAGATCAATGCCGCAAAAGATCCGAGAAGCCCAATCCAAACAACAGCCATTGATGTAATCGCCGTATTAGGCATTGGCCCGCTCTGCACACCTTGCGCACCGACAAAACCAATCGAGATTGCAATAAATGCAAACGTCACAACCAATGGCAATGCTGCATCTCCGATCCAGTACGCAGCCAATGGCGCCGAAACACATGCTGCAAGTCCGGCCAGAGTTGCAGGCCTGTATCCCTTTTCTGTGACCTTGCCAAAAAATTCAACTCCAGCAAGCCCCAAAATTGCAGTGACAATGAGGAGCACTGCAACAGGTCGCCACATCACAGCGATAATAAATGCCGCCGTCAGGATTAGTCCTGTCGTCACTGCTGTGGGCATGTCTCGACCGGCCACACCTCTGCCAGAAGGTTTTCTGCGCGCGTTACCTTGACTACGACGCACCTGTTGTGGTCGTGCTTGACCTCCCGTGATGTCATATGACGGATCAGACGGAATTTCATACGACAGATCTTTGGGCTCGGGTCGACGTGCGCGGTCTCCTGTGGGGTCTGTGCCGATCGAAAGTTTTTCTGGACGCGTCGGCGGTTCGGTTCTTTGCTGAAATGTCTCCCACACATTGGCAGATGAATCGTCTCTTGTTTCGGTAAACCTAGGCATCTCGCCCGTTGGAGGTTCGGTCCAATGAGGCAAGTCTCCTGTATCGCCGGTCAGCGTGAGTGGCGACTCGTTGGTGGCGTCGTCAGCAAACTGCACTGTTCCAAAGTCTGTTCCAAAGTCCGTCCCGTACTCTGGTTCATCTTTGTTGTCTTTTTGATTGTCTTCTTGGCGACGCCAAATGTCATCACTCATATTGATCCCCTTTCGGGAGTGTGTGTGGATGTGTACAACCTATACCTCAAGAAGTTCTTGTTCTTTGCGAGTAAAACCTTTGTCAATCGATTCAACGTGATCGTGCGTCAGTTTTTCTAAATCTTTTTCTGCACGCTCTAATTCATCCTTAGAAATATCGCTGCTCTTTTCTGCAGTCTCTAAACTCTTCCGGACATCTCGGCGCACATTTCGAACCGCGATACGACCATCTTCTGCCATATTTTTCACAACCTTGACAAACTCTTTTCGTCGCTCTTCGGTGAGTGTCGGAAAGTTAATGCGAATCACCACGCCATCATTGTTGGGTTGCAGATTGAGGTCGCTATCACGGATTGCCTTTTCGATCGGCGTCATTGCTCCCTTGTCGTGCGGTTTGATAACGAGCGTTCGCGAATCAGGCACCTGAAAACTTGCGAGTTGCTGAATCGGCACTGGTGATCCGTAGTAGTCAGCCAAGATACGTTCGACAAGAACAGGAGACGCCCGGCCAGTTCGGACTGAACTGAATTGAGCCTGAACATGCTCTACTGCTTTTTCCATCTTTTCGATGGCCTCTAGCAATGCTTCGTCGATCACCCGACTAGCGTACCTACTGCTTCACCCTTGAGTATGGACTTGACATTGCCTGGCCTCAAAAGGTCAAACACCACAATGGGTAATGAATTGTCCATACAAAAAGTGATTGCGGTGGAATCCATGACCTTGAGTCCCTTGGTGATCACGTCCATGTGGCTGATTCGATCGTAGCGAGTTGCGGTTTTATCGAGTTTGGGGTCTGCGGTGTAGACCCCATCAACGCCTGAGTGTGTTCCCTTTAAAATCGCTTGCGCATCAATCTCTGCGGCCCGCAAGGCAGCCGCCGTATCGGTTGTAAAGAATGGGTTTCCGGTTCCGCCCGCCAAAATAACGATGCGCCCCTTTTCCATGTGACGTTGCGCGCGGCGGCGGATATAGGGCTCGGCGACTTTGGGCATTTCGACCGCAGTCATCACGCGCGAATGCTGGCCTGCTCGCTCAAGTGCGTCTTGCAATGCCAAGCCGTTCATCACCGTCGCGATCATTCCCATGTAGTCGGCTTGCGCCTGATCCATTCCCTGGCCAGCGCCTTTGAGGCCACGCCAAAAGTTTCCGCCGCCGACCACAATGGCGATGTCTACCTCGAGCTCAGCCTTCGTTTCTTTTAGTTCTTGTGCGACTTGTTGAAGAACGGAATTATCAAGACCAAAACCAGTTGGTTCTGCAAGTGCTTCACCCGAGAGTTTGAGCACGACGCGAGACCAGCGTGGTCTTGGATCCATTAGCCGATCTCCACCTGAGCAAAACGAACAATCGTGCCAGCGCCAATAAGTTGTGCGATTGATTGTTTGTCGTCTTTAGCCCACGACTGTTCGAGCAAAACGACGTCTTTGTAAAAACCATTCATGCGACCTTCGACAACCTTGGCAATCGCTTGCTCTGGTTTTCCTTCGTTGCGAGTGAGTACCTCGAGCGTTGCGCGTTCTTTGTCAATGACTTCTTGAGGGATGTCTTGACGATTCAGATACTGAGGTCGCGCAAATGCGATGTGCACTGCAACTTCGTGCGCAATGTCTGGCGAGGCGCCAGCCATTTCGACTAAAACACCATTGACTCCGCGTCCACCTTGAATATGAATGTAAGAATCAAGAATGTTTCCGGCTGCCGCATCCATATGGACGACGCGACCAATCTCAATTTTTTCTTTCAGAGTAATTTTGAGATCTTCAAGTTGTTGATTGCGTTGTGCAACAGCCTCGGCTCCGGACGCAATAACGAGCGCAAGAAGTGCATCCGACTCTGCAGTGAAACCTTCGCTCGATGCAACAAAGTCTGTCTCGCACTTGAGGTGCACCATTGCTCCGACGGTGCCTTTGATTGATAAGCCAATGAGACCTTGAGTATTGTCGCGGTCGTCACGCTTAGCATTGGCTGCTAGGCCTTGTTCGCGCAACCATTGCTTGGCATTTTCGATGTCGCCATCATTTTCTTGAAGTGCCTTTTTGCAATCCATCATCCCGGCGCCGGTGATCTGGCGCAGTGACTGAACTTCCTTTGCGGTAAATGTCGTGCTCACTTATTCTCCTGTGGCGGCTGGTTCGGCAGCAGCTGGTTCGGTAGCAGCTGGTTCGGTAGCAGCTGGTTCGGTAGCAGCTGGTTCGGCAGCAAGACGAGCCTCTCGTCCTGCTTGAGCCTCTGCGGCACTACGTCGAGCATCGGCTTGTTGTTGAGCAAATGCTGCATCTTGTTCTGCGGTGCGTGCGACTGGGGCAGCGCCACCAGCAGCAGGATTGCGCTTCTGAGCAATGAAACGTCCCTCAATAACGGCTTCTGCAATCACACGCGCCATCAGATCGTTGGCGCGAATGGCATCGTCGTTGCCCGGAATCGGAAACTGAATGAGATCAGGATCAACATTGGTATCGACGACTGCGATGACTGGAATCTTAAGTTTGTTTGCTTCGGTCACTGCAATGTGTTCTTTGAGCGTGTCGATAACAAACACTGCATTTGGACAACGCGTAAGACCAGAGATACCTGAAAGGTTCTTTTGAAGTTTTTCTAACTCGCGAGTCAACAACAATGCTTCTTTTTTTGGCATTGCTTCGAATTCGCCAGAAGTACGCATTCTTTCGTACTCTTGCATCTTGTTAACGCGCTTTGAAATTGTTTCGAAGTTGGTCAACATGCCGCCCAGCCAACGCTCGTTGACATAGGGCATATTGCATTTTTCAGCAAATGAACGCACAGGATCTTGGGCTTGCTTTTTTGTGCCAACGAACAAGATTGTTCCGCCGTTAGCCACGAGGTCGCGCACGAAGCCGTAGGCGGTCTCGACGCGCTCGAGCGTCTGATCGAGATTGATGATGTGAATACCATTGCGCTCACCAAAAATGAACTGCTTCATTTTGGGGTTCCAACGGCGTGTTTGATGCCCGAAATGCACTCCGGCTTCGAGCATCTGTCGCATTGAGACGACGGCCATAATAATTTCTCCTCTCCTGCGGTTGAAGGCACACCAACTGGCGCCGAAGCGACCGCAGGTAGTCAATGTGCATGAATTTTGTATTCGTTGTATTTTGGATGACCCGTCATCAGTCAGACATACGTCTACATGACTTCAAGTCGTCTTACAGACTATCCATCTAGGCGGCGATCCTGCTACCTGCTGGTGGCCCTGCCTACCAATCGGGCTCTTGTGCGACCAAAGAATGGGGTTGGGTCGAGGGCCTGGCGACCCCGGCGCACCCCTAGATACAGCACGCCAACACCATGCCCCAGGGAATCACCCTTTCTCAGAAGGTCGCCCGTCATTATGGTCACGCCCCGACTATTGGTTCGGTCTGACACACGGCCATATGTCAGTCGCAGACCACATCCAATGTCTTGCACCACAAATTGCGTTCCGGCAACCGTGCCCGAAAATGTTACGGCGCCAGTGATTGCGGCACGCACCACCTGGGTTCCCTCGAATCCAATCTCCCATCCGCGATGCCCTGCACAATATTCACACGGCGGTGCACGAAAACTTTGCACAAGATGACCACTCACTGGTGCCAAAAGATTCGGCACGCACAACGTGATGGCGGTGACAAGACTGAACAGCATGGCCACATGTGTGCAGCCGCGAAAGGTTTAGGTCATTCCTGCTGCTTGCAGTCGAGAACGTAACTGCAAAACGGCCTTCGTGTGAATCTGTGAGATACGTGCCTCGGTAACGCCGATGACTTCTCCGATTTCTGACAGCGTTAAACCTTCGTCGTAATACAACACCAGCACAGTGCGTTCGCGTTCGGGTAATTTGCGAATCTCTGCGCGCATCGTGGTTCGCAATTCATCCTCTTCAAGTGCACGCCCTGGCTGAGTTTCGTTTGTCCCTCTCGCGGGTGATGCCTCAAGCGCAACATGGTCGAGTGGCCCGACAGATCCGGCTGCGATGTCAGATAGCCACGAGTGAAACTCCTCAAGAGAAATTTTGAGATGCTCAGCGATCTCTTCGTCGTGCGGAACACCACCGGATCTCAACTCAAGATCTCGAATAGCATTTTGAATCTGTTGAGAGTGTGCGCGCACGCTTCGTGGCACCCAGTCAAGCGCACGCAATCCGTCAAGAATTGCGCCACGAATACGAGGGATCGAATACGTCTCAAACTTGGCACCTTGCGATGGATCAAACTTGTCTATTGCGCCCATAAGACCAAATACACCCGCACTCACAAGGTCGGCAGTGTCAACCGATCGTGGTAGACCGGCTGCCAATCGACCTGCAACAAACTTGACAAGCGAGGCGTAGTGAACCACTAACCACTCACGTGCAGCAGCATCTTTGCCTTCATGCCACGCAAACCACGCGGAATCAATACTGAATCGAACAGGACGAGTACTCATGCGCGTGGATGAGTCTGGCCATATGCGGTGCGCAAACGCTCCTTGCTGACATGCATATATCGCTGCGTTGTGCTGGCGTCGGTGTGTCCAAGTAATTCTTGGATTGATCGTGTATCTGCGCCATTATCCATGAGATGCGTCGCAAATGAATGTCGCAATGCGTGCGGATGTGTGCCAGCAGGCAAACCAATGCGCTCAGCCGCAGCGTCCAAAATGCGCGCAACTTCACGACGGCCAATTGGGTTTCCGCGCGACGTCGCAAACAAAAGTCTCCCGGTAGCAGGCGACACAACTTCTTGACGCTCAATGTTCCAGGCTTTTAGGGCGTGCACTGCAGGAACACTCAGAGGAACGATGCGCTCCTTAGAACCTTTTCCGATCACGCGCAGTGATGCATGGCCAAGATCAGCGCTCGCAACAGTCAGCGCGCAAATTTCAGATACACGTAGTCCACTGCCGTAAAGAAGTTCCAGGATTGCACTGTCACGCGCAATTCTCCACGGTGGTGCTTGCGTGTCCTGACTTGTGATCACTGCTATTGCCGTGACTTCGTCAAGTGGTCGCGGTAGCCGACCCTTCGGGGCAGGTGTGTGCAACCCTTTTGTTGGGTCTTGCTTAACAAGAGCATCCCGAAGACACCATGCGTAGTAGCGATGCAGAGACGCAATGCGTCGCGCAATCGTGCGACTTGTAGCTCCGCGGTCATGCATTAATGCAAGATACTCACGAATATGTTCTCGCTCAACATTTTGGGGTTTAGTCACTGGTGTTTGATCAAGAAGCCATTCGGCAAATAGTTCGATGTCGCGTCGATACGCAGCACGAGTGTTTGCAGCGGACGAAGTGAGTGTCTTTTCGAATGACCTCAACAACCACCGTGGCAGTCGAGCATCGCGTTCTGCGCATTCCCCTTTTGCACTGGTTCCTCTTTGACGAACGGCTTGTGATCCAGTAGAAAAACATTCTGAGCAGTGTTCGGCGTGGGCAACAACCAGTCTTGTTGCTGGCGAGAACCGTTTGTCTTCGCCTTTGCTGGCTGGGAAGTTCTTAACGTGCCAAATAAAGAACGAGCGAATGATCGCTCTCCGTTGCTCGACGGTCTCAACGGAGTATCGACGTGTCTCAAGATGCTTGATATATCGCTGTAGTTCTGTTGATGTGATGTCTTGAGGAGATGCGATGGATTGTTCCGACATGTACTCACAAAAATGCATCAGTTCTGCGGCGCGAGTGGCTCGTGTGGCGTCGACAACACTGAGCGACCGCACAAAACGGGCAAAGGCATAGGCCTCGTCTCGTTCACGAAGACGAGTTGCCGACTTGGCACGTGCTGAGGAAGTCTGCGCACCCATACACAAACGGTACTTGCTGGCACTGCACCCTTGCTGTTAAAGACTCCTATTCACGACTGTGAATACGCAACTAATGCCTCCCACCATCCAGATGTCTGCGTGACCCAGCCACTTTGCTCAAGTCGTCCAAGAGCAACTGCGACCGCGAAAACTGATTCGCCGAGGCAGATCGCCAACCAATCGATAGTGCGGGGCTCGCCCACCAACTGACCAAGAACATCGGCACACAATCCCATGGGAGTCACTCTTTGGTCAACAAAACCGTGCTGACGCGACGTGTCAAGACCAAGTGCGACCAAGACATCGTCGACATGCGTTACGGGTGCACACCCATCTCGCAACAATGCGTTGGTTCCTTGCGACGTGTGCAGTGTCGGTGAACCCGGCACAGCCAAAACAGTGACTCCGCGTTTTTCTGCTTCACGCACTGTGATCATTGATCCGCCTGCCTCAGTGGATTCAATCACAACGACAACTTCGCTGACTCCGGCCAAGATGCGATTGCGTAACGGAAATCGAAAAGCTTCAGGACTCGTACCTGGTGGAGATTCTGAGATCAGCGCTCCGTGTGATGCCACCCAATTCCAGAGTTGCACGTGTTCGCGCGGATAGACGACATCAAGACCAGATGCCACCACAGCAATTGCTTTTCCGGTAGCACCATCGTTGGATGCACGTTCGACACCGCGATGTGCGTGCACATCGATACCTCGTGCTAAGCCAGAAACGACAGCTACTCCAAGCGTCGAAAGTTGTTGACCCAATGATGCGGCAAAATGCCGACCGGCCTGCGTTGCTTTTCTGGTGCCGATGATTGCGACGCGTCGTTGCTCTAACGCCTCAAGATTGCCGCGCACAAAAAGAACTGCTGGAGCATCTGGATCGGCCCACAAAACGCTGGGATATGCAACGTCATGCAGTGACACGACTTGTGCCTCAATAGCCATGCAGCGTTCGTACATCTGGTTTGGCAAGCAAGACGACGCTGTTGACCATGCCTGTAAGACATGTGGTTCGAGTGAGGGCGCGACAATTTTATGATGCAAAACTTTGTCCCACACATCACTTGGCGCTCCGCGAGTAATGAGCAGACGAAGTCGTCGGTGGGTTTGCATAGGCAACGACGCCAATGCTGCGGCATACGCCCACTCTGGCGGATTAGAAGTCATCGATACGACCCTGCTTCGTGTGGACGAACTAGTGCAGACCGCATTCGCAATGCGATGTCGACATGATCTCGGTCGACATCATTGTCATTAGCAAGATCTGCGAGCGTGCGTGCCACGCGACGAATTCTGTGGTATCCGCGACCACTGAGAATCCCTTTTTCTAGTTCTGTGTGCAGCAGTGCGCGCGCTTGGGTAGTGATGGCAGCAAAGATGTCTAGTTGGTCATGCAACAACAAAGCATTGGGGCATCCTTGTCTGTCAACGGCGCGTT
>Ga0209596_1004358_pt1 | contig 10828 bp, 8 predicted proteins | sample M_130807_MF_Meta_FD_187314 | JGI IMG/M metagenome (GOLD analysis project Ga0209596, IMG submission 187314) | Freshwater microbial communities from Lake Montjoie, Canada to study carbon cycling - M_130807_MF_MetaG (SPAdes) (version 2) | ecosystem: Environmental > Aquatic > Freshwater > Lake...
CCAACTGGCAATTTCAAAATAACATTTACATACTGTGCTCTGAATTTTTCTGAAGTAAGAATCGCTAATACCGGAGAAAGTGAAATTGAATTTACGGATGTGGAATAATTATAAGCTATGCTGGAAGCCAAATCTCTAGCCTCCTTTGTAGAAGAGCCTCTGGAATGCCGAACAATCACTAACTCTACTGAATCTGATTTGCTTTGTTGAATATCAAAGCAAACATTTCTTATATATAACGAATCTTCATTTTCAGGAATATAAATACCATCACCAAAACTGTTGTATTCCTTTTCCATCTCTCTCCATTCCGATTTATTTGGGCTGATATTTAACTGTAATGTATCAGAAGCGTTAGTTATAATATATTGTTCTCTGTAGGTTCCTTCTTTTGTAAATTCTTTACCTAATTTGACTCCTTCATAGGTAGCCAAGGCAACTCCGGTAAGCCAAAAGAACAACATCACTAATCCAATCTTTTTAAGATTCAGTTTTACTGAGAACAATATTTTTATTCCATTTAGTAATAAGAGAACAAACGGAATTCCTATTAATAAAATTGAACCTGTAATGAGCCAGGCAGATCCAACCGGAGAAAATATCATATGGGCAAATACACCCGGAAACCCAAATGAAAATATTCCGAATAAGCTAAAAACAATAATAGTGAGCGCAATTAAAAACAATATGCTTACAATAGTGATTACTAGCCCTATAATTTTTCCAATCACCATAAAAAACGCCCTAAATACATCGCCAGCAAATGAAACTACTTTGTTAGATCCTTCCTTTATTTTTTGTCGGTTGCTATCTGAGCTTATTTTTTTTCCAAAATTTTCTACCTGTTCTTTTACTGAACCCATTTCTTCGCGAATGTTCTTTTCAATATTTGAAATATTCACTCGTTCACCGCGCATTTGTAATTTTTCAGCAGTAGTTTTTGCAGCAGGTACTATTGCCCATAAGATTATATATAGCAATAATCCGGTTCCTGCAAAAAAGAAAGCTAGAGCAAATGCCAATCGCAACCAAACCGGATCGAAATCGAAATAAGCAGCGATTCCCGAACAAACTCCACCAAACACTTTATCATCGGCATTTCTGAAAAATCGCTTGTTTGTAGTTGTGTATGTTTCATTTCCGGAAGAGGAATTACTCTGACTTGTATAGTTTTTAGAGCTTGATTTTTCTTCCCCAGCTACTTCTTCAGGGTTTCCCATTGCTGCAACTATAATTACCGCAGGAACACCTGAACCAGTTATAGTTGGTTCTATTGCTCCGTTAAAACAATCGAAGTGGTTTGTGGAGGCCGGAATAAATTACATGAATAATTCAAGTTCAATTTCAGCAGATTCTTCTGTAGACAGCTACTATGTTTCCAGAAGAAATTTGGAAGAACAAAACTTGAATACACTTAACTACAAAATAAATGTTGGAGCAACTTACAATCACCTTCAACTTATTTCAGGAATTGAATTGTTGCAGTTTGGCGAAAACATTCAATATGAAAATAAAAGCCGATGCTTCACAATTGAAGGAAATCCAACAACCGGTTATGATACTTTGGAAATTCATTTGCAGCAGAACAATTCGATTAGTTCTTTAAACGGGAAATCAAAAAACACCTACATCGGCATTCCTTTAAAATTGAATTACATCATTCCTTTAAAAGCTTTCAACCTTCAATTAGGAGTTGGAACTATTTCTTCGTTTCCGGTGAAGTGGAATTCAATTTATTTAAATAAAAGTGTTACTGATCTTGAAAATCCGTCTTCACTGAAAATGATAAACGGTTTTGTATTTAATATAAATGCCAGCGCCGGGATACTCATCCCAATATCAAAACGATTTGATGCATCAGTGTCATTTGATTATAGAAAAAATTTAACCAGTGTAGTCAATAAGTCCTATTCTGTAAATCAGAAATATCAAAGTTTTGGAGCTGGAATCAGTTTAAGATACAATTTCATAAAATAATAATAAACTCACCCAACTTTTCAGCTACAAAATCTCGTGTATATAAGTAACAACAAAATTGAAGCTTCAATCAAAATAATAAAACATAAAATAAACAAATAACTTTAACCTCTAAATCATGAAAACTCAAATGAAAAACACAATTCTAAAAAGAACATTTGCTGCGAAATGGATTTCGCTTCTGGCAATTGTATCTCTTTTTACTTTCAGTTCAACAAAGAGCAACGCACAGTTTCTTTGTTCAGCAGGATTTCAATATGCAGTTACAGGATCAACTGTTCAGTTCTGGGATAGTTCTTATTCAATGAATGGCTGGAATTGTCAATGGTCGTTTGGTAATGGAACAGGCTCAACACAGTACAATCCTATTGTTACATATAATATTACAGGAGCATATCAAGTATGTCTTACAATTACAGATTCTGTCAGTGGTTGCAGCAATTCTTATTGCGATAGTATTTATGTAGGTTCAAGTAGTGGATGCCAGGCTGGATATTCTATTGTAAGCAATAATCAATTTACAGTTGATTTTGATGCTAGCAATTCTACTTATGGTACAGGTCCTGTAACTTATACATGGGATTTCGGTGATGGGCAAATACTGACCTCAACACAAGTAAACACCACTCACACTTATGCTGCTGCTGGTTATTATACAGTTTGTCTTTCAATTGCTGATGCTTCAGGATGTACTGATACCTGGTGCAGTACCGTTTATGTTACGGGTGCAGGAAGCGGTTGTACTGCAGGATTTACTTCAACTTCAAACGGAGGTAGTTTAGTTGCATTTACCAATACATCGTCAGCAGGTGCTTTCACAAACTATTATTGGGACTTTGGTGATGGAAATACTTCTTCACAAGTAAATCCTAACCATACTTACTCCGCTTCAGGTAGTTATATTGTTTGTTTAACAATAGTTGATTCAGCAAATAATTTCTGTACAGATACTTATTGCGACAGCGTTTATGTTTCTGGTGGTTCAAGTGCTTGTAATGCCTCTTTTACTTTTAATGCCAATGTAAATACTGTTTCATTTGTAAACACATCGAGTGGAAACTTTACTGATGCGCAATGGAGTTTTGGTGATGGAACCAGTGCAACCGGATTAGCCGGCGCAACTCACACTTATTCTTCTAACGGACCATGGACCATTTGTTTAACTATCAGTGACAGTGCAGGAACTTGCCAGGATTCATATTGTGTAACAATCACTCTGGGTGCTGCTAACAACAATTACTTTATTTCAGGAATGATTTCCGGTAACAACAGTCCGATTGATTTTGCTAAAGTTTATTTAATTCAATATGATTCGTTAACACAGTCATTGAATTTGATTAGTACTTATGAAGTAAGTTTTTTTGATTCTTCTTACTATATATTTTCAAATCTTGCAGCAGGTTCATACCTTGTAAAAGCTGCTGCTGATACAGGTGCTGTTGATTATGCTACTTTGATTCCTACCTATTTCAACAACTCGTTATTCTGGAGTACTGCTACTTATGTAACAGTTGGTCCAAGTCAATATGGAGTAAACATTAATATGGTTCAGGGTGTAAATCCCGGTGGTCCCGGTTTCATTGGCGGTTTGGTTTCTCAGGGAGCAAACAAAATGGAAGCTGAAGGCGATCCACTATCAGGTGTACAAATTATGTTATTGGATATGAGTAATGTGGCAGTAGCAAATACATACTCTGATGCTAACGGCGAATACAGTTTTGCAAACATTGCTTACGGTATATATAAAGTGTATGCTGAAATTTTAAACAAAGTAACCTACCCTGCTATTGTTACAATTGATGCAGCTAATCCGTCAATTGCAAATGTTCCGGTTATTGTTAATACCAATGAAGTAACAACCGGTACACCATATATTGATATAACTAACATTGAATCGGCATTAATTTATCCGAATCCTGCAAAAGGAAGTGCAACTTTGAATTTGAACCTTACTCAGGTTGGTGAATATACAATTCAAATTACCGACATGACAGGTAGATTAATCAATTCCGAAACTGTTTCAATGCAACAAGGTGAAAACTTAGTTAAACTTTCGGTGCAGAATTATGCAGCTGGTTTATACATGGTTCGTGTTTCAGATTCAATCAGTAACTTTAATATGAAACTCACTGTAGTAAAATAAATTCTTGGTTTGTATTTATTCAGAAAGGGCATCTTATAAAAAAGATGCCCTTTCTGATTTTTAGGGAGCTATAAGTTTTTTTAAAAAATTTATCTTTTGCGGTTTCCGGATTTATGAAATAAAAAAAAAGCGACTCAAAATTGAGTCGCTCTTTTTTTATTTATGTTTTTTTAATAAATATTATCTCGCAAAATTCACTGCTCTCTTCTCTCGAATAACAGTCACTTTAATTTGACCTGGATAAGTCATTTCGTTTTGAATTTTTTGTGCCATTGTAAATGATAATTCTTCAGCCGCTTTATCCTGAATTTTATCGGCTTCAACAATAACCCTCAATTCCCGACCGGCTTGAATTGCGTATGCTTTCTCTACCCCATCATATCCCATAGCCAATGCTTCAAGGTCTTTCAAGCGCTTAAGGTAACTCTCCATCATTTCGCGACGGGCACCTGGTCTTGCACCTGATATAGAATCGCATGCCTGTATGATAGGAGAAATAACATATTGCATTTCCATTTCATCATGATGGGCGCCAATTGCGTTTACAATTGCAGGAGATTCACCAAACTCTTCGGCAATTTTTGCTCCAAGCAACGCATGACTCAATTCAGTTTCTTTATCCGGAACTTTTCCAATGTCGTGAAGCAATCCTGCACGCTTTGCCATCTTTGGATTGATGCCTAATTCAGAAGCCATTACCGCGCAGAGATTTGCAACTTCTTTTGAGTGCTGCAATAAATTTTGTCCGTAAGATGAACGGAATCTCATGCGACCAACCATGCGAACCAACTCGCGCTGCATACCATGAATTCCTAGTTCAATAATTGTACGCTCCCCGATTTCCATTATCTGGTCTTCGAGTTGCTTCTTGGTTTTTTCTACTATTTCTTCAATACGCGCCGGGTGAATTCTTCCATCAGCAACTAATCGTTGTAATGAGAGGCGCGCAATTTCACGGCGCACAGGATCAAATCCGGAAATCACAATTGCTTCGGGAGTATCATCTACAATAATTTCAACTCCGGTTGCTGCCTCAAGGGCTTTGATATTTCTTCCTTCTCGTCCTATAATTTGTCCCTTGATATCATCGCTGTCAATGTGAAAAACAGAAACCGTATTTTCAATCGCATGTTCAGCCGCGGTGCGTTGAATGGTGTTGATGATTACTTTTTTTGCTTCCTTATTGGCGCGCACTTTTGCTTCGTCAATTATTTCTTTTTCGTAGCGAAGCGCTTCAGCTTTCGCTGCATCTTTCAGCGACTCAATTAATTGTTGCTTGGCTTCAACAGCGGTGAGTTTGGCAATGCCCTCGAGTTTGCGCACATGTTCTTCGTTCGATTTATCCAACTCTGCTTTTCGGGTTGCAACCAATTCCAACTGGCGATTCATGTTCTCGCGAATGGTATCGTTCTCGGTTTCTTTGCGCGTGGCATTCTCAATTTTCTGATTGAGCGATTGTTCTTTTTGTTTGTACGATTGTTCTTTTTGTTCCAAGGCACGGGTGCGCGCCGACATGTCTTTTTCGTGTTCAGCTTTTTGCTGAATCATTTGTTCCTTGGCTTCAAGCAGTTTATCACGCTTTAAAGAGTCAGCCTCTTTCTTCGCGCTTTCAATAATTTTTGCTGCTTCCTTTTCTGCGATTTCTTTTTCCTGTTGTGATTTTTTTCCGGCTGTTAGTTTACCAATCAAAAAGCCGAGGCCTAGTGCCACAAGGGCGGTTATAGCTATAGCTATATAGAGAATTGATGAGTCCATTGTTGTTGTTTACTTTTAAAAACATTTTAAAAAATTGTTTCGTACGGCACAGGCAGAATTATTTAAGCCTAACCAATGTTGCCAAAAGTAAGAAATATGTAAGCGAATCAAATCCTCATTTTAACAGGAGGTTACTTTATTGTAGAATTTAGTGTTCTGAATGGCCTAAATTCTAAATAAACGAAGAATAGTGCCTTTTAAAATTCTAATCCAACCTTTAAAACCATTCGTTGATAATTGTAATCGTAATGCGTATGCGTGTCGAGGTAATCATAGTCGCGGCTCCAATGTTCGTACTTATAAGCCCACGAAATCATAAAAGCAAAATCGCCACGGGTATTAATTTTAACTCCCACTCCAGCGCCTACATTCAATCCGCCCCTTGCTGAATTTTTTTGCAAACTCAAATCACTATATAAAGGATAGTAGTAGTCGTTGCGGCTACCGACATAAAAATTATATCCGCAATCGGCATGAACAAAAGGCGTTGCTTTTCCTTTTAACAAATCACTGCGAACAGAAAGGTAAACCGGCAATAAAACCACATTGGTGTATTCAATTCCTGTTCCGCCACCAACTTCCAGAAAATGATTGAAGCGATAACCATTTACTGTTTCAAATAAAGCACCTGCACCATTCGACCCTGCAAGTAACCCGACATTGGTTACATTAAAATATCCTTTTGATTTAATTGCAAGTGTTGTGGGTGCAACACCTTTTGCTTTTTCCTGCTTCATGGAATCAATCTGCGATTTGTTAAACACAATCAGATTGTTGTCGCGTGTTAAAAGTTTGATGGAGCCATCAGCTGTGGTTCCGGAAATCTGTCCGCGATAGATGCTTCCGTCTTTCAGGTAAATAACATCCTGTGTACTTGTTTGTGCAGAAATTTTTTGAAAAGAAAAAAGAAATGCAAGCGAGAAAAGGAAAGTGTAAAGCGTGAGTTTGTTTTTCATCTGAAATTTTTTTTTGAAGTGAATGCAGCATTCATGTTTTGTTCGGAGTCAAATAAGACAAACAACAAAACCATGAATACTTTTCATAACAACTTGACGACTGCTTCCGGCAAAATGCTGCTTGCGGTTTTATTTTTTTTATTGCCAGCGGTTTTATTCACCGGCTGCCTGAAAGATAAATGCGAACAAACCAGCGCCTACAAATATTTCAAGCCGGTTTACCTGAGCTACGCTGATTTGCGCAAGGCAGTGAAAAATACTGCTGCAACTGATTTGAAGGATGTAGGAAAAGTTTATTACAAAGACCAGTTCATTTATGTGAATGAAATAAATAAAGGAATTCATGTGATAGACAATCACAATCCATCGGCTCCGCAAAACATTGTCTTCATTAATATTCCCGGCAATGTGGACATGGCAGTGAAAGGAAATATTCTGTATGCCGACAGTTACATTGACTTAGTTGCTATTGATATATCCAATCCTGCAAGTGTAACAGAAGTGAATCGTGTGACCGAAGTTTTTCCGCAACGCACTTATGTGAACGGATACATGGGCGATGCATCGCTTGGAGTAATTACTGATTGGATTGAACGCGACACAGTTGTTACACAAGACTGTAACACTTACAACGGACCGATGTATAATTTGTCAAGTGCTGAAGGAATTTATATGATGATGGATGCGACTTCTTCCTCTTCTTCCTCAACCACTACAACAACTTCTTCTCCAGGAACCGGAATTGCGGGTTCAATGGCGCGCTTCTGCATTTATCAGAATTTTCTGTACACGCTTGACCAGTGGAGTATGAAATTGTTTGACATCACCAACACTTCAAATCCGATTGCAGGAACAACCATTAATATGAGTTGGAATATTGAAACCATTTTTCCTTACCAGGATAAATTATTTATCGGCTCAACGAATGGAGTTTTTATTTATGATAATTCGAATCCATCATCGCCCACTCAACTTGCGCAGTTTGTTCACGCAAGCAGTTGCGACCCTGTGGTTGTTTCCGGAAATTATGCTTACTCCACTTTGCGCTCCGGCACAAGCTGTAACGGTTTTAGCAATCAGTTAGATGTAATTGATATCAGCAATATCAGCAATCCTGTTTTGAAAGTGAGTTATCAGATGACTAACCCGCACGGTTTGGGAATTGACGGAACAACTTTATTTATCTGCGACAACACAGCGGGATTAAAAGTGTATGATGCAACTGACCCGCTGAATATTTCATTGAAGCAAACTGTTACAGGCCTGATTCCTTACGATGTGATTCCAATCAACAACGATTTAATTACTGTGGCGGAAGATGGTTTGTATCAATATGATTATTCAAACGCAAGCAATTTGCAATTGCTGAGTAAGGTTACGATTGTGAAAAATTAATCTGGTGAAAGTGGTTTATTAAAAAAAGGGCTGAACGAAAATTTTCGTTCAGCCCTTTTGATTTTTTAAAAATTATTTTTTATTGAAAAGATTGTTTCAGTTAATCTTTGTTAGTTGCATATTATTTTGCCCATCTTTTTATTGCCCATTTAGCAATTAGGTTTGATCTAATTAATATTGTTTCCTTGTCCCATTTTTCATAATCATTCGCAAGCGTTCTTGCAGATGCAAATATTGAATGTTTTTCAAACTGTTTTCTTTTCTTTTCAAATTCCGATTGCGAAACCTCTTGATTCATTTCTTTTGTTAGCGGAATTAAATTACCCCATGTATGAACTATGTTCTGATGTTCCTCATTAGAAATTACTGATAACCATTGTTTGTTTAGTTTCTGAGGCATTACATGTTCAATCCAAAATTTATTGTCTGGAATATCAGAACCTAAACTTCGCTCATACTCTAATAGCACATATTCGGAGATATGGCTTGAATAAATATTCCTTGATAGAATTGCTTTTTTTAGTCTCTCGTCATCTGGCCATTCAACAGTGTTGCGTTTCATTATAACTTCTGATAAACTTTCCTTTGTTGGTTTGCCATTCATAACACCCCATGCAGTTCGAAATGTTGCTAATAATCCAGTAGGTTCTATACCTGAAATTGCACGCCTAACTAAAAAAGATTCAAGAACAGAAAGGCAATCGGCTGTATTTTTTTCAGTCACATTACCAAGTTCATATTCTTTCAATAATTTTACAACAAATGGATGTATCGAAGTAGGGCTATTAGATTGAACCAGTTTATCAAGTGAAGCTTTAATTATTTTACTGTATTTTTCAGGGTATTTACCTGCACAAATAGCAATATATGGATCTGTATAGTATTCTAATTTTTTAATTATTTCTTCAGGATTTTCAGTCTGACCCCAAATTTTTCTGAGGCCTCGGAACAAATCAGCATTATTTATTGAGGGTTCTTGAATCATGGCATATGGAAAAAAATATCTATCAAAATACAAACCGAGTTTCTCTCTGAATGGTAACCAAACATCCCGATGAACTGCATGTGCTCTTGAAGGATCATTTCCAATTTTCGAGAACACTTCGTTTCTTACCAAGTCACCAATACCAATGGGAATTCCTGGATCATTAAGTCCTTCAAAGACAGTTGTTGCTGTTGCTGGATCTTTAAGCAAGATAAAAACAAAAGTCAATTTTGTTTGAGCAATTGTAATAATATCCTTTAGATGTTCAATGCCAAAGTCAGAGTATCTTTTTTGAAGAAATGCTTTTATTCTATTAAACTGATTTAAATACCTTCCATTTTCATCTCCACTTTTATCAGGAAGTTTCGACTTAGCGCCTAACCAATCTGATAAATCGCCAGAATTTATTAATTGTTGAAAGGCATTACAAAATTGATTGCGATCAGCAAATGAAGGAACTAATTTTGTGTTAATACCAGATTGCCACCAATCAATAATCAAATTCGTATTAATAACGCCTTTAGCATAATCACTTTCTTTATTCTTAGCTGCAACGCATGCGCCAGCGAGAACAAATAAATATAAAGTTGAAAGTCGTTGTTGGCCATCAACAATTTCATATGGTTGTGGTACAGATGGATTCGCTTGACGCTTAACTGCTATGATTGCACCTAAAAAACGGTTGGATTCCTCACCATTTTGTATAATGTCGATTTCTTCAATCATTCGTTTTAATTGTCTTTCAGTCCAAACATATTCTCGTTGGAATAATGGTATTGATACTTGTGTTGCTTGTGAAAAGAGTTCATGGAAACTCATTTCATTTGTATTGTCTGTTACTTTGTTCTGAGAAAGGCTCATATTAATTCATTATTTATTCTTGGTTAATAGTTATTCATAATTACAATTAAATGAAATTTTATATCTGCAAATTCTTCCTAAGGATTATCTGCATTTTAAAATTCATTTTAACTCTTCATCACCTTCATCAACTCAATATTTGCTGAGTCGAGTTTGGAAGAAAGTTCTTCTAACAGTGATTCATCAGGCGAAGATTTTTTCAATTGCTCGGTCATATTCATAATTGCGCTCATAGCTAAATGGTCCTGCGAATCGCTCGATTGAAAATGCAATTTCATTTCCTGAAATTTTTTGTTCAGCATTTCTGCTGCTGCCTGCACGGTTTGCGAATCGCTCTTGCTCACCTTCAGCGAGTAACTTCTTCCGGCAATATTTACAGTGGTGCGAACCTGCTCTTCCATTTTAAATTGCTTTTATAAAATTGATGCAACGGTCAACTTCACGAATGTATTCGTTCAATTTCTTTTTCAGTTCCTGTGTGTCTTCCGAATTTTGCAAAGCAGCATTGCCGATATTTATCACCTTCATGTTTTGCTCTAATTCTTCAAGCTGCTTTTGCTTTGCTTTCAATTCGCTGCGAAGCGATTCAACTTCCGATTTCAGTTTTGTGTTTTGTTCAATCAATATTGCGTGTCGCTCAGCCACTCTTCGGGAGCGAGCTAAAATATCATCCGCTTGTTTGAGCAATTCGTTTTTCATGTTCTGATTATTGCATTCACTTGTGTTTCTAAAGCTTTAATCAATTTGTTCATGAGC
>Ga0209596_1004360_pt1 | contig 10821 bp, 15 predicted proteins | sample M_130807_MF_Meta_FD_187314 | JGI IMG/M metagenome (GOLD analysis project Ga0209596, IMG submission 187314) | Freshwater microbial communities from Lake Montjoie, Canada to study carbon cycling - M_130807_MF_MetaG (SPAdes) (version 2) | ecosystem: Environmental > Aquatic > Freshwater > Lake...
AAGAAGTTAATGATTGGTCTTCCCGCCTACGATCATAAAGTGGGTGTGAAGATGGCAATATCGTTGATGCAACTTGGTCAAAAGCTGATGGAACATGGGATAGACGTACAGGTTAATAGCCTGTGCGGTTGTTCTGTTGTCTCCCGCGCACGAAACATTATCGCCCATCAGTTCCTGAAGTCCGACTGCGATCATCTGATGTTTATTGATGCAGACATGACCTTTGCGGCAGATGACATTATCCGGTTGATGTGCTGGAATCAGGACAAAGCTATCGTTGCTGGCGCGTATGAAGCCCGTAAAGAGGGCAAGGTCTACATCGTGTCCTTGGATGGTGGGCATGGTGTAAACGGGCCGCAGGGCAAAGTGACGATGGATGAGGCTGGTTTGGTCAGGGCGTACCGTGTAGCAACTGGCTTCATGATGATCCAGCGGCGTGTGTTTGAAGTGCTGCGGGACGCTCACCCTGAGTGGGAGCATAAGGATACGAATACCGAAGAGCGGATGTACGCTTACTTTGACTTCAAATGCACCCCTGAAGGTTACATTGGTGAGGACTTCCTCTTCTGTGATCGGGCGCGTGAAGTAGGCTTGGACATCTGGCTCGACCCTACAATCAAGCTAGGTCACATGGGTATCCATGAGTTCAAGAGCGACTTTGGTAAGGATGTGCTGTACCCGTCTATGATGGCAGCACAAACTCTGAGTACCGCAGCATGAGTGCGGCTTGGACGCGTAAGGAAGGCAAGAACCCCAAGGGTGGTTTAAACGCCAAGGGCAGGGCTTCCTACAACGCTGCTAACCCCGGTAAGCCCGGACTCAAAGCACCGCAACCAGAGGGCGGTAGCCGCAAGACTTCATTCTGTGCAAGGATGACGGGCATGAAGAAGAAGCTGACTTCAGCCAAAACCGCTAATGATCCCAATAGTCGTATAAACAAAAGCCTTCGGGCTTGGAAATGCTAATGCCTTCCTCCTCCAAGAAGCAGCATAACTTCATGGCGGCACTAGCCCATAACCCCGCTTTTGCTAAGAAGGTTGGTGTACCGCAATCTGTGGGTAAAGACTTCAACGAAGCGGATAAAGGCAGGAAGTTTGGTAAGGGTGGCACTACGCAGCAACGTATCAATAAGCAAGATACCAAGCATGGGATGCTAGACCTTCCCGTTGCTAACTTAAACCGTATGGCTGGAATGAAAGGTGGTGGTTCCGTGAAAAAGTTTAAAGAAGGTGGCGTATCTGAAGATACGAGGGCCGCAACACGGGAGACGGTTGCAAATAGACGCCAAGCAGCCGATGAAAGAGATGCCGTAGTGGAAGCCAAACGTCTTGGACTTGAGAATGCTCGCAAAGATGCAACAAGTTCTAGGGCGTACAACCAAGCATCGCGAGACTATCAACGCGAGATGTTCCTTAATCCTCCCGGAACTGTTTCTGGCTCTCTTAGTAAATTCACTGACAAAGTAGGCGATAAGATGCGCGGAGTAGGTAAACTTTTAGGCAGCAACCGTGTAACAAGCATGGACGATACTGCTCAAATGCAAGCTAGGGAAGATGTAAAAGGATACAAAAAAGGCGGAATGCCAATGAAAGACGGGAAACCTGCGTTTATGAAGAAGTTTGCCAAAGGCGGTGGTATTGAATCCCGTGGCAAGACCAAAGGCACTATCATCAAGATGGCTGCTGGCGGTTCGGTATCTGCCCGTGCAGATGGCATTGCTCAACGCGGCAAGACCAAGTTTACAAACTACTAACCATGCGCCCCTCCCGTGGAATGGGCGCTATCGCCCCTTCTAAAATGCCTAAGGCTAAGAACGTCATTAAACGTGACGGGAAAGAGCCTACCAAGGTGTTTAAGGAGGGCGGTAAGGTTAAAAAGGGTAGGTAATGGCCTATAACACCACAGGTACAACGTCATTCAACCTAGACCTAAACAATCTGGTTGAAGAGGCGTTTGAGCGTTGCGGTGCAGAGTTGCGGTCTGGCTACGATATGCGGACGGCTAGGCGCTCATTGAACCTTCTTACAATGGAATGGGCAAACCGTGGCTTGAACATGTGGACGGTGGAGCAGGGTCAGATTGTTTTGGCAACGGGACAAAGCACCTACGCCCTGCCTATAGATACGGTAGACCTATTAGACCATGTGGTTCGTACTGGCACAGCCTCTAATCAGAATGACATCAATATCACCCGGATTAGCGAATCTACCTATTCCTCAATACCCAATAAACTAGCCAATGGTCGCCCTATTCAGGTCTGGATTAACCGCCAGTCGGGGGCGATTGGCTCTACAACCCTCACCCTAGTTGGCGCGGTTACCAGCACGGCTACCACTATTACGGTAAGCAACGCCACTACCTTGGCTAGTGCTGGGTATATCAAGGTTGATTCTGAGATCATTTACTACAGCGGAACGACCAGCACAACGCTCCAGAACTGCGTCCGTGGGCAAGCTAACACTACGGCAGCGGCGCATATAACTGGTACGGCTATTTATGTCCCAAACCTCCCTGCTATCAACGTCTGGCCTACCCCAGATGCGGGTACTACCTATACCTTTGTCTACTGGCGTTTGAGGAGAATGCAAGATGCAGGCGATGGTCTTAATGGACAGGACATACCTTTTAGATTTATTCCGTGCATGGTTGCGGGTCTTGCGTATTATCTTTCCATGAAGATTCCGGGGGCTGAGATGCGGCTTCCTACCCTTCAGGTGGAGTATGAGCGGCAGTTTGAGTTGGCAGCTTCGGAGGATCGGGAGAAGGCTTCAAACAGGTTTGTCCCCCGCGAACAGTACATAGGCAGCTAAAGTGGCTAGTAAATTTGTATCTGGCAAAAATGCAATTGCAGAATGCGATAGGTGTGGTTTCAGGTTTAAACTTACGCAGTTAAAAGGTTTGATTATAAAGACCAAGAACGTGAATATTTTGGTCTGCCCAGAGTGCTGGGAACCAGATCAACCTCAGTTGTTGCTAGGGATGTACCCAGTAAATGACCCACAGGCTGTTCGTAATCCTAGGCCAGATACAAGCTATTATGAACTAGGAAACAATGGTGCTGGAGGCAGTAGGGTTATACAATGGGGCTGGAATCCGGTAGGCGGGGCGAGTCAATACGATTCTGATCTAACGCCCAACTATCTGATTGCAATTGGAGAGGTTGGTACGGTGATGATTAACGTAGCGGCTTGGAGTGCAACAACGTCTTACTCCATTGGTGATGCAGCGTCTTACAGTGGTGGGTACTACTTGGTAACCAAAGCAAATATCAACCATGTCCCTACGGACATAACGTACTGGTCTGTTAATTAGGAGATGGATATGGACAAGAAACAAGTTAAAGCGATTGCCGATGTGGAAGTAAAGAAGGGCGTAAAGGGTCATGAGAAGTCGATGCACGGCATGAAAAAAGGTGGCCCTACCTCGATGTCAATGAAGCAAGTTGGGCGCAACATGGCTCGTGCTAACAACCAGCGGGGTCGCTAATGGCTACTACTAAGTACAAAGTTCCCCAGCCTGTTAAGGTTCCTGCGGGTTCTGGTGGCGGTGGTTATCCCCAAACGGGCATGAAGACCTCTGGCATCCAAGTGCGTGGCGGTAAAGCGCAGACCAAAGGTCGTATGGCTCGTGGGCCAATGGGCTGACCAATGAACTACGCTACGCTCGTCTCTACCATTGAGAACTACTGTGAGAACACGGAGTCGTTGTTTGTCTCCAGCATTCCCACGTTTGTTCAATTGGCAGAGGAGCGTATCTACAACTCGGTTCAGCTTCCAGCTATTCGGAAGAACCAAACAGGCGCTATGACTGGTGGGGATAAGTACCTGACGCTACCTACCGATTGGTTGGCTACGTTCTCTCTAGCAGTCATAGACCCAACGACTTCAGCACAGACATTTCTCTTGAATAAGGATGTGAACTACATCCGCGAAGCCTACCCCACCCCTAGTTCGACAGGTACTCCTGCTCATTACGCGCAGTTCTCCGATACTTCCTTGATTGTCGGGCCGACACCGGATGCGAACTACGGGGTGGAACTTCATTACTACTACTATCCAGAGAGCATTGTTACCGCTGGTACTTCATGGGTGGGTAATAACTTTGAGACGGTATTGCTCTATGGTTCATTGCGGGAAGCCCAAGTCTTTATGAAGGGCGAAGCCGACATCATTGCAAACTACGAAGCCAAGTACCAAGAGTCCATGATGCTGCTCAAAGTCTTGGGTGATGGCAAAGACCGTAGGGATGCTTACAGGTCTGGTCAAGCTAGGATAGCTGTACCATGATTACCCAAGGTTTGGTCACCTCATTCAAGCAACAAATCCTTGTTGCTACGCACAACTTTACTGCCACTACGGGTGATGCGTTCTATATTGCTCTGTACGATTCGTCAGCTACTTTAAATAGCGATACCACCGTTTACACCACTTCTGGGGAAATTACCGGGACGGGCTACACGGCTGGCGGGGCTTTGTTGACTTCGATTACGCCTACGACTTCAGGTTCAACGGCTATGGGTAGCTTTGCAGACGTTACTTGGTCTACCGCAACCTTTACCGCTGGTGGGGCATTGATTTACAATAGCACCCAAGGAAACAAGGCTGTAGCGGTACTTAGCTTTGGTAACGATAAAACAGTTTCTGGAATAGATTTTGTAGTTACGTTCCCGACAATGGCTTCTACGACAGCGATCATAAGGTTCCCATGACCACAGTCTCTTCCGTCTTTTCTGAAGCCCCGCAGGTGAATATATCTAATGTTCGCCCGTTGGAAAAAGACCTCTATAAGATGATGTGGGACAGGCCCGAGTATCGTGTTACTTCTCCCGGAGAGCATATCTCCCACGAGTTCCTGCGTCAGGCTAAACCGCCTAAAGGCGCGTCTGTACTTGACCTAGGTTGCGGCACAGGGCGTGGAGGTTTAAACCTAGCGTTCTTTGGTCATCTGGATGTGACGATGGTGGACTTCGCGGATAACTGTCTGGATGAAGATATTCGCCCCATGCTGGAGACACAACGTCACGCACTACGCTTCGTAGAAGCTGACCTGAAAGACCCCCTGCCTGTTACAGCAGCATACGGGTTCTGTACCGATGTTATGGAACACATCAGGCCGCATCTAGTTGATCAGGTCTTGGATAACTGCCTTGCCGCCTGTCAACACGTTTTCTTCCAGATAGCTACTGAAGATGACGTAATGGGTAAGCTGGTAGGTCATAAACTACACCTGACGGTTCGTCCGTACTCATGGTGGTTGAAGAAGTTTAATGACCGTGGCTGCATCATCCATTGGTCTAAAGAGGCATCAGGCTACTGCTTGTTCTACGTTACCTCTTGGGTAAGTGGGGCGGATGTCGTAGAGCATGGCGTACTCAATACCGATGAAGAAACAATCAAAGCCAACGTAACGCACAACATTACACGCGGCTTCCAGCAGGTTGAACCCCATCCGACTAATGACGTTGAGGTAATGATCGTTGGTGGTGGGCCGTCTGCTCTGGATAACATCGAAACCATACGCAGGTTGCGTAGTAACGGTGTAAAACTTATCGCCATCAATGGAGCCTATAAGTGGTGTATTGATAACGGGATCATGCCATCAGCCTACATCATGGTTGACGCAAGACCATTCAACACACGGTTTGTCAGTCCTGTTATTGATGACTGCAAATACTTTATTGCTTCGCAGTGTCACCCAAGCGCGTTTGATAGTCTGCCGCAGGACAGGACGTACATCTGGCACACCAGCGCAGATTTGATTAACGATGTCTTGGCTGCACAGTATAAAAATTGGTGGTCTGTTCCCGGTGGTTCCACAGTCTTGCTTCGTGCGATACCGCTGTTCAGGATGCTTGGGTTTAAACGCTTCCATCTGTTTGGCTGTGATTCCTGTCTGGATGGGGATATACACCATGCTTACGAGCAGAAGGAGAACGATGGGCAGATAGCTATCCCTGTAAATGTTGGCGGGAAGATATTTTACTGTCATGCGTGGATGATTTCCCAAGCGCAAGAATTTATTGATTTGATACGAATGTTGGGTGATGAGATCGAACTAGAAGTGTACGGCGGTTTGCTCCGTCATATTTTAGAAACTGGCGCATCTTACGCCGACATAAAGGAGATTTAAAATGGCTGCAACCGCATGGCAACTGTACAACTACGCTAAACGGTATATCGGTAACGGGACGATTACGCTTGGTGCAGGGGTTATTAAAATGGTTCTGGCACGAACTTCCAGCAACGCTTCGACCTTCACGATCAGTACCTACGCCCAGATCACGGCTGAGATTTCAGCTACGGGTGGGTATGTCGCGGGTGGACGGAACCTTGTCCCCGCTACGGCGCAGTGGACTACGGGCGCGTCAGCTAAGTCGATGAAGTTCACCATGTCCTCTGTTGGTCTGGCGTTCACGGCTTCGGGTGCTTCCTTGACCAACGTGCGCTATGCCATCTTGCGTAACTCAACGGGTGCGGGTGCTGGGAAACTGCTGTGTTTCTGCCAACTGTCTTCTGCTCAATTTACGGTGACTTCGCCTAATACGCTGACGGTTCTTCCTGCTGCAACTGGCATCTTTACGTTGACCTAAGATGGCAACTGGTTGGGGGCGTGGCGCTTGGGGCTCAGATGGGTGGGGCGCTGAAAATACAGAGATAATCCTAGCCGCTGGCTGGGGGGGTGGCCCTTGGGGTTCTGGCTCATGGGGCTCCGGTACGATAGGAGCCGTTGCACTCGCGGGTGTAGCACCAAGTGTTGTTCAAAACATTATCATAACGCCGCTAGTTAGTGCATTGGCATTAACGGGCGTAGCACCCGATGTGGTTCAAAGTAAGATCATCACACCAGCCGTTGGTGCGGTGGTACTAGCAGGTGTAGCACCTAGCCTCAACACATTAATAACCCCAGCGGTTGGGGCGGTGGTACTAGCAGGTGTAGCACCTAGCCTCAACACATTAATAACCCCAGCGGTTGGGGCGTTGACGTTGGTAGGGATTGTCCCACAAGTAGCGTACACAGACGATATGTTTGTCACGCCGTCAGTTGGGGCATTGACGTTAGTAGGTGCAGCACCAGCGGTCGTATCAGGTAAGGTTATTACGCCTACGGGCGCAGCGGAGATAATAGGTTCAGCACCAAGCGTTATAGTAAGTGGGAAAGTAATAACGCCAAACGCAGTGGCATTAACCCTTGTTGGTTTTGCACCAAGCATACTTTGGAATTTTATTGTCACCCCGCCAGTAGGAACACTAACATTAGTAGGTAAAGCACCAATGGTTCAAAATCCAAATTGGATTCCGGTAAGCACTACCCAAACACCTAATTGGCAGCAGATAGCCGCATAAAGGATAAATCATGGCATCGACCTACAGCACAAACTTAGCCCTTGAATTAATTGGTACAGGGGATCAATCTGGTACTTGGGGTACGACCACCAATACTAACCTTGGTACGCTGCTTGAGCAGTCTATCAGCGGCTATGTAACCCAAGCAATCACAGACGGTTCTGGCGCAAACACTACGATAACGATCCCCAACGGGACTACGGGTGTTGCACGGAATATGTTCATCGAGATGACTGGGGCTTTGACCTTCAGCACAACAAACCTGATCGTCCCGGCTAACAAGAAACTCTACTTCATCTACAACAACACTACGGGTGGGTTTGCCGTAACGGTTAAGGTGTCAGGTCTGACGGGTGTATCTGTGCCTAACGGCAGGAAAGTCATTCTTGTATCCAACGGTACAGACATCGTAGAAGCCCATAACGCTGTATCGGGTAACGCTACGGTAGGCGGAACGCTTGGGGTGACAGGGGTAACAACTCTGACGGGCGCTGCTACAGTAGGTGGAACGCTTGGTGTCACTGGGGCAACAACGCTATCTGCTGCTTTGACTTATGGTGGCGTAACGCTGACCAATAACGTCACTGGCACAGGCAAGATGGTGCTGGATACTACGCCAACGATTGCAACGCCTGTATTAACTAACCCAACAATAACAGCCTACCTAGAAACCGCACCAGCTATAGTCAACTCATCTACTTCGCAAACAATCTCTCTTGCAAGTGGAACGGTACTTTCCTACACGCTGACCGGTAACTGTACGTTTACAATGCCGACTGCGACTTCTGGCACTTCGTTCATTGTGCGGCTGATTCAGGATGGAACGGGATCGAGAACGGCGACCTTCACTGGCGTTAAGTGGCCCGGAGGCACTGTACCGGTAATTACAACTACCGCATCAACAGGCGTAGACGTTATTAGCTTTGTTTGTATCGCTGCCGTTTGGTACGGCACTGCTGCTCAGGCGTTCGCATAATGTTTGCGGCCCCAAATTCTTTTTTCACGCGAAAAGGTTATTCTGGCCCTACCGCAGTTGAGTATCTTGTTGTTGCGGGTGGCGCTTCAGGTGGTGGAGGAAATGCTGCTGGCGGTGGCGGCGGTGCTGGTGGATATAGAACCTCAACAGGTTTATCTGTACTTGCTGGAAATACTTATACGGTAACAGTTGGTGCTGGTGGTGCTGGGTCAGCAACAAACACTACAGTAGGAGTATCAGGTAATAATTCTGTATTTAGTAGTATTACCTCAACTGGCGGTGGCGGCGGTGCAACTTTAGTTGTACAGACAGGGGCCAGTGGTGGTTCTGGCGGTGGTGGTGGGGCTAGTGGATCATATGGGGCAAGTACTGCGGGTGGAACAGGAACAAGTGGGCAAGGTAATGCTGGTGGAGCAGGAGGCTACCCCGGTGGTGCGCCAACTTATGGTGGCGGTGGAGGTGGTGGGGCTTCTGCTGTTGGGGGTAATATAGGCCCTTCAGATGGAGTAGGTGGTACTGGCGGGGCTGGAACTGCATCTAGCATATCTGGTTCCTCAGTCACTTATGCAGGTGGTGGAGCCGGTTCATCGTCAAATTATGCTGGTGGCGTTGGCGGTTCAGGTGGCGGTGGTGCTGGAGCAGGAACAAATCTTTCTACACCGGGTAACGGTACAGCTAATACAGGTGGTGGTGGCGGTGGAACTCCGGGAGCATCTGCAACACCAGAAGCCTCTCAAACTTCTGGTGCTGGCGGCTCAGGCCGTGTAATCATCCGTTACGCTGACACCTTCGCTCTTGCCGCATCCACAACAGGTAGTCCGACGATCTCCACAGCGGGCGGCTACAGGGTCTATAACTGGACTAGCTCAGGGAGCATTACATTTTGAGTCACTTTGCGAAAGTAGAAAACGGCGTAGTTACCCAAGTCATCGTTGCAGATCAGGACGTAATCGACTCAGGGATGTTCGGGTCAGGCTGGGTGCAGACCTCCTACAACACAAAGGGTGGAGTCCACTACGGGCAAGATGGTCAGCCTGACAGCGGTGTAGCCATGCGTAAGAATTACGCCGGTATCGGTTTCACCTACGATGCTGGACGCGATGCCTTTATCCCTCCGCAACCTTTCCCAAGCTGGACTATGGATGAGGCAACCTGCTGGTGGACTGCGCCGACTCCTATGCCCGTGGATGATAAACGCTACACATGGGATGAAGCAACCTTGGCTTGGGTTGAAATGCCGTGACCGAGTTAGAAGCTAGGTTTATGTCGCACGAAGCCGTTTGTGCCGAACGGTGGAAGGAAACCATTTTGCGGATTAAGCGGATGGAACACATCCTTTTAGGTGTTGCTGGTGCAATCATCATGCTGCTTGTATCGTTGGTATTGAAGGTGCATTGATGGTCACCAAGAAGCGTGTCACTAGAAAGGTCACCCCCAAAAAGGGGACGATCAGCCCCAAAGGTGGGACGTATCTCGATAAGGGTATTGAACTCATCAAGTGGGTGGACACGCCGTTTAAACTCATTGCTGTTGTAATCCTAGCGTCCTTATTTTTTCTCGGCTACTTTGCATGGGACTCACGGCAAGTCATCCTTCAAGCTATCACGACCACATCGCATATGCCGACCCTGAAAGAACAGGAGAAGCTACTGCCTATAGCCGCTGCGCTTCAGAAAGATACGGATGCTGTAAGCGTAGTTGTCTACAAGGCAAACCTTGTCGTTAATAGCCGCGTGACTGTTATAGCTATCGGCAAAGAGGGTAGGGATAAAAGCATCGACGGCAGTATGAGCAGCTTATTTTCGGCTAGTTCTGAGCGTAACGCAGCGATGGTAGCCATGCTGAACGGCGAGGTGATGTGCAGCAAACTGGAGGTATCAGGTAAGACTACGGAGTGGGAAGCCAAGCAAGGTGCAACCTATGTCTGTAGAGGGTCTATACCGCCTGAAGTGGGAGCCTTTGCTGGATATGTCACCGCTGGTTTTAAAGTGCAACCTGAAGATGTTAATGCAATCAAAGTCCGTATCAATGCCGCAAGTACCGAAATGGCGAAGTGAAACGGACATGGCTCCTTATTTTCCTCCTGAGTCTTTGTGCTGGAAATGCGGAGCAGCCCTGCTTGGTTTCAGACTTCAAGTTAATTGCACTATCCACCAACAACTCAGTAGAACGGGAGAAGGCGGCGCTAACGTGGCTAAAGAAAGTAGGCCCTTTCTGCTCTTTGGAAAAACTAATCATCATCCGCAACAATCGAGCAAATTGGCTAGGTACAGCGGACACAACAGAAGTTGACGTATTGGTCGATACTTTGCTAGGAAGGAAGAAATAATGTTTCCCATAGGCGCGTTGCTCGACATCGGTAGCAAGATGATCGACAAGTTCTTCCCTGATCCTGCGGCGGCTGAGTCTGCCAAGTTAAAGCTATTGGAGATGCAGCAGAACGGTGAACTTGCTCAACTCAATGCTGACGTAGCAGAACAGCACGAACTGACTGACCGCCTC
>Ga0209596_1004362_pt1 | contig 10816 bp, 10 predicted proteins | sample M_130807_MF_Meta_FD_187314 | JGI IMG/M metagenome (GOLD analysis project Ga0209596, IMG submission 187314) | Freshwater microbial communities from Lake Montjoie, Canada to study carbon cycling - M_130807_MF_MetaG (SPAdes) (version 2) | ecosystem: Environmental > Aquatic > Freshwater > Lake...
TAGTAATCCACATCGCAGCAATAAATCCGACTGTCCCCCAAACCCTAATTGGCGGGAATACTTTTACCACATCAAATTTGTGATTCTTAAGGATATGATAGGCTACCGAATTAGATAATGAAATAGTTGGCATATAAAAAATCATAGCGATAAAAATTACCCAGAAAAAACTACCCGGATTATCAACCTGCGGAATATAGGCAATCGCCAATCCCCCGAGGATATGTAAGATTCCGTAAAGTTTTTCTGCATTCATCCAACGATCAGCAATAATGCCAGTTAGGGCCGGCATGAATAATGAAGAAAGTCCCAAAGTTGAAAAGATAGCACCGAATTCAGCACCATTCCAATGTTTGGTAGCAAACCAATAATTACCCACCGTAATCAACCATGCACCCCAAACAAAAAACTGCAAAAAGCTCATGACGGTCAAACGATTCTTTATTCCCATACGATACGTTATTATTTTTATACTAATTTGTAAATCTACTGTGTAAAGGCAGATAAACCAAACGGCCCTGACAATTTTGCACGGCTAATATTTGGGCGACACACAGGCTTAAAATTTACACTTATGCATATAAGGCTTCAATCTCCTTGCTGTGAAATGCAAATGAATGCCACAGATTCACAGATTGATGCAATTGTATATTTTTTATAATAGGTGAATCTGTGGCAAATAGACATCATCTGAATGAGAAAACGTTCAATCGCCGAAGTATGAAATGCAAATGAATGCCACAGATTCACAGATTGATGCAATCGGATAATTTTTATAATCTGCGAATCTGTGGCAAATAGGCATCATCTAAACGAAAAATAATTTCAATGAAACAATTCAAATATGCAAATGAATGCCACAGATTCACAGATTGATGCAATCGGATAATTTTTATAATCTGCGAATCTGTGGCGAATAATTTTACGCCGCAGTCATGCATCATCTGAACTAGAAAACGCTCTATCGCCGAGGTATGAAATGCAAATGAATGCCACAGATTCTCAGATTGATGCAATCGGATAATTTTTATAATCTGCGAATCTGTGGCAAATAATTTTACACCGCAGTCACGAATCATCTGAACGAGAAATGCGTTCAATCGCCGAGGTATGAAATGCAAATGAATGCCACAGATTCTCAGATTGATGCAATCGGATAATTTTTATAATCTGCGAATCTGTGGCAAATAATTTTACACCGCAGTCATGCATCATCTGAACGAGAAAACGTTCAATTAAACAGTTCAAACCATCCTATGATAGGCACTGCAAGTATCTCATAACTGATCAAAATGGATTACTTTTGCACGGCTACCTCTTTTTAAATTTAACGAATTTTCGCTTGACAAAAGACTCTAACATACTGATCACAGGCGCTGCCGGCTTTATCGCCAGTTGTATGGCTTCTTACCTCAATGACAAAGGATACAAAAACCTGATTCTTGTCGATGATTTTACAAGGGAGGATAAAAAACGAAATTTCGATACAATTGAAAAATTGGCCTTGGTTGAAAGAGATCAACTGACCGTTTTTTTACATCAAGACCAACCCATCGATCTAGTGATTCATTTCGGCGCAAAGACAGACACTACCGAAATGGATTATGCCGTGCACGAAAAACTAAACCTACTGCCATCAAAAGTGCTATGGAACTATTGCGCTGCCAAACAAATTCCATTGATTTATGCTTCATCTGCAGCCACCTATGGATCGGGTGAACAAGGTTATGATGATGATCATCAAAAGGTACACGAACTTCAACCCCTGAATCCATACGGTGTTTCAAAAAATGAATTTGACAAGTTTGTGCTTGAGCAATGTAAACAAGAGCAAGCTACCCCACCGCATTGGTATGGATTGAAATTCTTTAATGTCTATGGCCCTAATGAATACCACAAGGGCCGCATGGCTTCCGTGATTTTTCATGCCTATCATCAAATAATTGAAAAAGGTTTCTTGAAACTCTTCCGTTCTCATCGCCCTGATGTTGCTGATGGTGGACAAATGCGCGATTTTATTTATGTAAAAGATATCCTTGAAGTCACCTATTGGCTAATGAAACATTTACCTGAAAGCGGTTTGTATAATTTAGGCACAGGCAAAGCAGCCACGTTTGTCGACTTGGCGAATGCGGTCTTTGATGCAATGAATAAAGAAGCATCGATTGAATTTATCGACACGCCAATTGATATCAGGGAAAAATATCAGTATTTCACCGAAGCAACGATGAACAAATTAATCAAGGCTGGGTACGACGCACCTTTTTATTCAATCGAAGAAGGCGTGAACGATTATATTGAAAATTATCTTTCGACAGGACGATATTATTAATTCAATGCAGGATTTGTGGGCATATGAAGCAGCGTATTAAATTGTTGACCCAACGCCGCAATTGATTTCTTCCAAAGAGTATCAGCATCTGTTTTAAACACCAATTCAAGTGATGCGTCCGATACCAACCATGAGTTCACATCGAGCTCAGATTGTAATTGACCTTTACCCCATCCTGAATAACCAATAAACATTTTACAATCAGTGGGAACAATATCGCCGTTCATAATACCGTCTATTGCTTTTTCTAAACTACCACCCCAATAAATGCCATCGGCAATCTCTTCGCCTCCAATCAATGCAGGCATATTGTGTATCATATTGATGGATTCAAGTCCAACAGGTCCGCCAATATATAAAGGAAACGGACTGTTTTCCAATGAAGGAATTAATTGAGATAAATCGGCATCGGCTTTTTTATTAATAATGAAGCCTATGCTTTCATTGATATCGTGATGGCAAACATACACTACCGACCGTTGAAAACTTTCGTCCTGCAGCAAGGGTTCTGAGAGCAGCAGCTTACCGCTCGCAATCTTGATATTGGTATTATATTGAAATACATCGTTGAACATGATGTGAATGTTTGTACTAAAGTAACGGCTTCAATTTAGATATTCAAATATTAACGGACATTCTTATCTGCATCAAGGAAAAGAAAATGAATAAGTGCAATATTCATTCACAACAACCACCTAGAATGAGCAATGAAAAGGCGACTTGATCTGTCGGAAGAATCAACACTTTCACAAATTTTATTATCTTCGCGCTATGAATCCACAAAAACGCGTGTTTGACAATATCGTTGATGCGATAGGCAATACCCCACTAATCCGTTTAAACAGTATTACAAAAGATTTTCCTTGTCCAGTATACGCCAAGGTCGAATATTTCAATCCAGGCAATAGTATTAAAGACCGAATTGCCCTGAATCTAATTCAGGATGCAGAACGAAGCGGCAAACTAAAACCAGGCGGCACTATTGTTGAATGTACAAGTGGCAATACCGGTATGGGATTAGCGCTTGTGGCGTTGACACGCGGCTATAAATGTGTCTTCACACTTGCTGATAAAATGAGTAAGGAAAAAGTAGATATCCTTCGTGCCATGGGTGCAGAAGTACATGTTTGTCCAACAAATGTCGAACCCGAAGATCCACGTTCGTATTATTCAGTCGCAGCGCGTATCGCGAAAGAACGCGGCGGATGGAATCCTGATCAATACAATAACCTTTGTAACCGCGAAGCCCATTATATGAGCACTGGCCCTGAAATCTGGCATCAGACGGAAGGCAAAATCACACATTATGTGGCTTCTACAGGAACAGGCGGCACCTTGATTGGTACGGGTAAATTCTTAAAAGAGCAAAACCCTGATGTGCAAGTGTGGGGCATTGATCCTGATGGTTCGATACTGAAACATTGGTTCGATACTGGTGAAATCAAACCTGAATTAGCCAAAGTATATGCGGTAGAAGGTATGGGTGAAGATTTCATTCCTGAAAATTACGACCGCAATTTTATTGATCATATAGAAACCATCCATGATAAAGAATCGATGCTGATGTGTCGAAGGTTGGCAAAAGAAGAAGGCCTATTCTGCGGATCATCTGCAGGTGCGGCAGTACAGGGATTAGTGCAGATAAAAGATAAATTAAAGCCATCCGACTTAGTGGTTGTTATCCTTCATGATCATGGTAGTCGCTATGTAGGTAAAATCTATAACGATGAATGGATGAAAGAAAAAGGATTTCTTTAGTTGTGCAAAATAAGGATTTAGTAAAGCTCCATTCGTCACCTAATAGCAGAATTCAATAATCCTTAATAACATCCATGCGAATATTCATTTCCAATATCAAGTCATTACTGCAAACAGAGAACAACGAAAATTCTCGTTTACTAGCGCGTGGACAAGATATGAAAATGTTGCCCTCCATCGATAATGCTTGGCTGCTTATCGAAGATGGTCTGATTAAAGCATATGGCGACATGTCATCACTCGATACTTCATTGAATGTCGATCAGACAATCGATGCGAAAGGCGGACTCGTTCTTCCTGCGTGGTGCGACTCGCATACTCATTTAGTGTTTGCTCATTCAAGGGAACACGAATTCATCGATCGAATCAATGGTCTTTCGTATGAAGCGATTGCGCAACGTGGCGGCGGCATTCTAAATTCCGCTAAGAAACTAAATGCCGCAAGTGAAGATGAATTAGTTGATTTGGCCATGCAACGACTTGACGAAGTAAAGGCATTAGGCACGGGCGCTATTGAAATCAAAAGTGGTTACGGCCTATGTACAGAAGGCGAATTAAAAATGCTTCGTGTCATACGCAGGTTAAAAGAACATTCTACTCTAACGATCAAAGCGACCTTCTTAGCAGGGCATGCTTATCCACTTGAATATCGCGACAATCACGAAGGCTTTATCAAATTAATCATCCACGATATGCTACCCAAAGTAGCCGATGAAAATTTAGCCGAATACATCGATGTGTTTTGCGAGAAAGGTTTTTTCAGTGTTGATGAAACAGATCGTATCCTTGAAGCTGGAGTGAAATATGGCTTGAAACCAAAAGTACATGCCAATCAATTATACAATAGCGGCGGTATACAAATAGGCGTCAAACATCATGCTATCAGTGTCGATCATCTTGAAACGATGGATCAAGAAGAAATCGAATGCCTCAGACATTCCAACACGATGCCAACGCTTTTACCAGGCGCAGCTTTCTTTCTCGCGATGCATTATCAACCAGCCCGAAAAATAATCGATGCAGGTTTACCTGTAGCCTTAGCCTCTGATTATAATCCAGGTTCTTGTCCGAGTGGAAATATGAATTTAATCCTATCACTCGCTTGTTCGCAAATGCGCATGACGCCAGAAGAAGCTATCAATGCCTGCACAATCAATGGCGCCGCTGCGATGGAAGTCAATGATATCCTAGGAAGCATTAAAGTTGGCAAGAAAGCAAATCTGATCATCACAAAAGCAATTCCTTCAGTGGCATATTTGCCTTATGCCTTTGGTACGAATCTGATTGAGAAAGTAATGATCAGTTAAGCCTGCGATTCTTAATTGCCTATACTAATCTTGATTTTAACTAAGATTATATCCAACAAATTGTATCACTTATCTTATACCTAATAACTCGTAACTAATAACTTATTCCTTACGCATTACGCCTCTTCCTCTAACTTTATTTTCCTTAATCGTGGCGCTGAAAAATAGGTTACGATAACAACGAGGATGGTCATGATACCACCAAATACAACCGCCGGCACTGTGCCCATCATTCGGGCTGTGACACCGCTTTCAAAAGCACCTAATTCATTACTCGAACTGATGAACATCATATTGATAGACGATACACGACCTTTAATTTCATCTGGTGTTTTCAATTGCAAAATAGAATGACGTATCACCACACTCACACCATCAAAGAGCCCAGCAAAAAACAAGAGCCCAAACGATAGATAAAAATTTGTCGACAAACCAAAGAGCATTATGCAAGCTCCAAACCCACCAACACAAAGAAATAGTTTAGTCCCCACATTTTTCTTTAACGGCAGATACGCCAATATCAACAATAGAAAAATCGCGCCAATACCATGTGCACTTCGAAGCCAACCATAGCCAACCTCACCGATATTCAATATTTCCTTAGAGAAAACAGGCAACAACGCTTCAGCCCCGCCAAACAATACCGCAAACAAATCGAGACTTAAAACAGCTAGTATGATTTGCGATTTGAATAGAAAACTAAATCCTTCTTGGAGACCTTTTATGATACCAACGTCCTTGGTAAATGTCACAGCTTTTGGTTTAATTTTTAAAATGCTGAATAAGGCGAATGACAAACACACAGCTGCAATAATTAATGTGTTGCTGACGCCAATGCCCGCCATCAGAAAACCGCCCGCTAAAGGCCCTAATACAGAACCAAGCATCCACGATGTGCTACTCCACGTAATCGCTTGCGACATGCGATCTCTTGCCACTAATAACGGTAAAAGTGAAAACGAGGAAGGCGCCAAAAATGAACGTATACAGCCGCTGAAAAACATAGCAGCCAAGATTAACCATTCGATTGTTTTTACCGAATGTGAATGAATAAACGAATTGGAACAGATGATGAAAATAAAAACGGCATTGAGCAAATAGAAGAGAATACAACGCAGATACATCGTTCGTTTTTCGCGCTTATCAACAAAATAGCCAGCCAACAACGCCATACTAAACGCCGGTATCACTTCTGCCAATCCAACCAAACCAAGTGACAATGGGTCTTTTGTAAGCGTATACAACAAATAGCTCACAACAGTTGTCTGCATAAAAAGTGAAAAAATCACCAGAAAGCGTGTTGATATAAAGTAAGCAAACTCTTTTTCCTTAAGTAATAAGATTGTTTTTCGTGCCGAGGAACTATCCATGTCGGGCAAATATAATTCATATGATTTTATACCAATGTCTGAATGTGATAATAACCCATTCTCAGTTTATCTAATTATCTTCGCTTTTCATGTTTCACGTTTTCATACAGAATTGTAAAATGGCGCTTGAAGAACTCAGGACCAATAAGCTTCGCACCTTTCTATCGCTGTTAGGTGTTACCATCGGAGTCTTCTGTATCATCAGTGTGCTTACCGTATTTGACAGTCTGCAAAACAATATTCAAACGAGTATGCAATCGTTGGGAAGTAATGTATTGTATATCGGCAAATTCCCTTGGATACCTGAAGAATCAGGCGAATATCCGATGTGGAAGTATAAAGCCAGACCTGTTTGTAATTATGCCGAAATGATGGCTATCCATAAATATGTCAATAGCGCTTCCTATACAGCCATTTCCTATTCGGATGAGTCGGAAAATATCAAATTTGGAAGCAACGAATTCAAAGGCGTTGGCATATTCGCTGTGACCTATGATTTCAATAAATTACAATCCATTGATATCAATGATGGACGTTATTTTTCATTGTCTGAAATGCAGGGTACACAAAGCAATGGCATTGTTATTGGCGCCACTGTAGCTGAACAACTGTTTGGCAACTCCATTTCTCCAATCGGCAAGTATATCGATATCTTCAGTCGTTCGTTTCAAATCATTGGTGTGATGAAAAAACAAGGCAAGACAATCACTGGTTTTAATTTCGACGGAGGCGCCATTATTTCATACAACTATCTGTCGTCCTTTCGTAAAATCGATAATAATATTGGCAGTGGTTTTACCGACCCTATTATTATGGTGAAAGCAAGAAAAGGTTTTGCCTTAGACGAAATGAAATATGAAATTAAATCTGTCCTTCGAGCGAACCGCAAATTGCGCCCTTCTGAAGCAGATACGTTTTCGTTCAATCAACTCGATAGCATTCAAAAGAGCATCAGCGCTATCTTTATCAATTTCAATATCTTTGGTTGGATCATCGGATTCTTCTCGCTGATTGTGGGCAGCTTCGGCATTGCAAATATTATGTTTGTGTCTGTTAAGGAACGTACCCGTTTTATCGGTGTCAAAAAAGCTATCGGTGCACGTAAGTTCACCATCTTATCTGAGTTTCTAATCGAATCGGTGATCCTTTGTATGATGGGCGGCTTGATAGGCATTTTGTTCGTGATGATTTTATCAAAAATCTTAAGCGGACCGCTAGGCTTCCCCGTAGAATTATCAATGAATAATTTTCTTCTTGGCTTAGGTATCAGTGTCATGGTAGGCATCATCGCAGGTTACATTCCTGCCAAACGTGCCGCTAATCTTGATCCCGTAGTCGCAATACGAAGTTGATGCAGTTGCTAATCGTCAACATCGCATGCAAGACGAAACAATAAATAGCTTAACCAATGAATATTGAAGTGCCAATACCACAGGCATTTCAATATATGTGATTGGCCCTGCAGACAAGCACTATCTACCGAGCACCTACGGAAAAACAATCGGCAAGGCAAGCGTAACAGCTTATTGTATTAAATTCAAAAATCTTAACGATATTCAGTTGGATATATTGGATATCCTTATTCAAGATGCATTGAAACAAACAACGAACTAAACAAACATAAATCTCAATACCAAGGCAACTCGCATCGGGTAGGCATATTCCACTTGCTTCAACAAGTGTTTTTACTTAATTTTGGACATCCATAAAAGGACTCCTATTATATGAACGAAAAAATAAAGAATATCATCGCTTCCTCAATCGATACAAAACGTCAGATCATGGAAAACGAACGCATGATTCAAACGCTTGAAGATTGCAGCAACGTCATTACCACCGCATTTAAAAATGGCAATAAAGTATTGTTTTGCGGTAACGGAGGAAGTGCCGCCGATGCACAACATTTAGCAGCCGAATTCAGCGGACGTTTTTATACCGACCGCGATGCACTGCCTGCCGAAGCACTTCATTGCAACACGTCCTATATGACGGCTGTAGCCAACGACTACAGTTACGATGTCGTTTACTCACGCATGATCAAAGGCATAGGTAATCCAGGTGATGTATTAATCGGATTGTCAACAAGCGGTAATTCAAAAAATATTGTTGAAGCATTTAAGACAGCCAAATTAAAAAATATGGTTACCGTTGGTCTCACCGGCGACAACGGTGGCATGATGAAAGAGATGAGCGATTTTCTTTTGAATGTCCCTTCCTCTGATACACCGCGCATTCAAGAATCACATATTATGCTAGGTCATATCATTTGTCAATTAGTAGAAGAAAAATATTTCGGACATGCATCATAAGGATTGTATCATACTTGCCGGTGGCATGGGCACTCGATTGCAATCGGTCGTCAATGACAAACCCAAATGCTTGGCCGATATCAATGGCAAACCCTTCCTCTCTTATCTCGCACAGCATATCAAAAAATATGCCTTTCGCAAGGTGGTCTTTTCCGTCGGTTATAAGAAAGAGATGATCATCGATTATGTAAGCAATCACCCTGACGAATTCCCCTTCGATATCGCCTTTGCTGAAGAGAACGAACCTTTAGGCACAGGAGGCGCCATCCTCAACGCCATCCCCTTTTGCGAAACCGAAGATATCTTCGTGATGAACGGCGATACTTTTTTTGATGTGGATCTCAATGCCATGCACGAATTTCAACGAACGAAAATGGCCGATTGCACCTTGGCGCTCAAACCTATGCAGAATGCAGACCGGTATGGTCTTGTCAAGTTGAATGAGGATTCGATGGTGACCGGTTTTGAAGAAAAACAAGTTGGCGCATCAGGTCTTATCAATGGCGGCATCTATTGTCTTTTTAAAAGCTCCTTTATCAATATTCCGTTTGAACACAAATTCTCATTTGAAAAAGATTATCTCGAAAAATTTATTTCCGAACGCGAAATGGCTGGGTTCATTCAAGACCATTACTTCATCGATATCGGTATTCCCGAAGATTATGAACGCGCGCAACATGAACTTATTGTTGAACCATAAGTCGATTTATATTGTGGGCGTGCCCCTCGCCCGTCAAAGCCCGGATCCGAGGGTCGGGCTGTACGCTTCAATCCACGCTCATCGCGTGGGATTTTCACTACCATCCCTCACGCAGTTAACAACCACCTTCTTTTTTTCATTTACAACCTTTGTATACAATGCATTTCATCAATCACATCGACGCTAGTTGGACCTTATTTCTCGATCGCGATGGCGTCATCAATCACGAAAAAAATCAGGACTATATTCGCAATGCCTCAGAATTTGTTTTCTATGATGGCATGCTCGAAGCATTGAAAAAACTCAGTCAGGTTTTTAACCTCATTCTGATCGTCACTAATCAACGTGGCGTCGGCAAAGGCCTGATGACGCATCAAGACCTGCATGATATCCACGAATTTATGTCAACGGCCATAACACAAACAGGAGGACGTATCGATCGAATTTATTATGCACCTGATTTAGACAGCAATGCAATCGATCGCAAACCAAATATCGGTATGGGACTAACCGCAAAAACAGAATTCCCGTCCATCAATTTCGAAAAAAGCATTATGGTCGGTAATAATATCTCCGATATGAAATTCGGTAAAGCATTAGGGATGCATACAGTCTATGTCGAAACCACCAACTTATTACAAGAAGAAAATGAATTCGTGGATATGAAAACAGACAGTCTCGTTTCATTCACAGCTATGTTATAAGTTCGTACCATCAGCATGACGATGCGATTTGATGCACCTACTATCACGTCAAAGTCAATCTTATTAAAATCAAACATTATAGTATTTTCGTCTTTATGAATCATGCATCTATGAAACAATTTTTACTACACACATTCTTTTTTTTGTTTACACTGCAAGCCCATGCGCAAACAAAAATAGTTGGCAATGTCACCGATACCAAAGGCGAAACATTAATCGGTGTCAATATCTCGTTGGTAGGCACATACGACGGCGCCACCTCTAAAGCCAATGGTGATTATTCCTTTACAGCCTATAGCACTGATTCGGCTACAATCAAAGCAACGTATACAGGTT
>Ga0209596_1004368_pt1 | contig 10808 bp, 7 predicted proteins | sample M_130807_MF_Meta_FD_187314 | JGI IMG/M metagenome (GOLD analysis project Ga0209596, IMG submission 187314) | Freshwater microbial communities from Lake Montjoie, Canada to study carbon cycling - M_130807_MF_MetaG (SPAdes) (version 2) | ecosystem: Environmental > Aquatic > Freshwater > Lake...
CCACGGGCGATGGCAGCTCCCTCTGCCGATCCCCTGGCCCCACGGCCCCCGCAACTCAAGACCCGGGCCAAATCGGTCATCTGGCTCTTCATGAACGGCGGCCCGAGCCAGGTGGATACCTGGGACCACAAGCCGGAGTTGGCGCGCCGCCACGGTCAGGAGTTACCAGGTTTTGACAAGAAGACCGGATTCTTCACCGACTCGGTGGGGCCCTTAATGAAGTCTCCTTTCGCCTGGGCCCAACATGGCCAGAGCGGCACCTGGGCCAGCGACCTGTTCCCACACCTGTCGCGACATGTGGACAAAATGGCTTTCCTGCATTCCTGCCACACCGAGTCCAACAACCACAGCCCCGCGCTCTTCATGATCAATACGGGCTCGACGCGCATGGGTTTCCCCTGCGTCGGTTCATGGATGACCTACGGCCTGGGGAGCGAAAGTCGCGACCTGCCCTCCTTCGTGGTGATGAGCGACCCACTCGACCGCGGGTTGCCCAAGGGGCAGGCCAGCAACTGGGGGGCTGGCTTCCTGCCCAGCGTCTATCAAGGCACTTGGCTGCGGCCCAAGGGGGATCCTATTGACAACCTGAATCGAGCGGCCGGCATGAATGCGGAGGCCCAACGCGCCCAATTGGATTTGCTCCGATCCCTCAACCAGCAACACCTGGCCCAGGCGGGATCCCAAGGCGAACTGGGAGCACGGATCGAAAGCTTCGAACTGGCCTACCGCATGCAATCGGCTGCACCCGAGGCTTTCGGCATTGAGCGCGAGCCGGAACATCTCAAACACCTCTACGGCCTCGACCAACCTCACTGCCGTCATTTTGCTGCCCAATGCCTGACGGCCCGCCGCATGGTCGAACGCGGTGTCCGCTTCGTTCAGATCTACTCCGGCGGCATGGAAAACCAACGCAGTTGGGACGGTCACGAAGACATCGTCGGCAATCACCGGGGTTTCGCCCGCGAGACCGATCAACCCATCGCCGGACTCCTGGCCGACCTCGAACAACGGGGGTTGTTGGATGAAACCCTGGTGATCTGGGGCGGAGAATTTGGCCGCCTGCCCGTCTCCCAAAAGGGCGGCAATCCGGGTCGCGACCACAATCCCCACGCCTTCACCTATTGGCTGGCGGGCGGCGGGGTCCGTGGCGGTGTGCATCACGGCGCCACCGATGCCTTTGGTCACAAGGCCGAAGTCGACAAAGTGAGCGTCAATGACCTCCACGCGACCATCTTACACCTCATGGGGCTGGATCATGAGCGACTGACCTTCTTCAACAACGGGCGAAATTTCCGGCTGACCGATGTGGCTGGGGAGGTCGTCCGGTCGGTGATCGCCTAAGAAACTTAAGGAGCAGTCGCTCCTAAAAAACCCGAGATTGGATTTGGAAGGTTTCAGGAACATCTTTGAACTCCGTGCTGAGCGCGTCGCGCCGTCCTCCTGGGTTGTCCGGTGTCGCCGATGAACTCCGCCACAGCTCTCATTCCATCCATGTCCCTGAAACGCACCCCCCTCTTCACAGCGCACCAGCAACTCGGCGGCAAGCTCATCGAGTTCGGAGGCTGGGAAATGCCCGTACAGTACACCTCGATTGTCGAGGAGCACCATGCGGTCCGCCGCTCGGCCGGAATCTTCGATATCAGCCACATGGGCGAAATCTGGTTCGAAGGGCCCAAGGCATTGGAATTCCTCAATGGATTGCTCACCAACGACCTTCGAAAACTAACCATCGGCCTCGGCCAATATACCCACTTGTGTCTCGAAACGGGCGGCACCATCGATGACTTGTACGCCTATCGGGTCGCCGAAGAAACCTACCTGCTCATTATCAACGCCGGCCGCATTGACGCGGACGTGGCATGGCTAGAGACCCATTGGAACGCCTTTCCGGATCGCTCGGAAGTGCGCATGAACCACGTGTCGGCCACCACGGGTGCCATCGCCATTCAGGGGCCCCGTGTTCCAGAATTCATCGATGCACTGTTCCCGGGCCATTCGCTCGGCGGTGTCACAGGAGTGTCTGCTTCAGCGTTGGCCAAAAACCAAATCGGGCGGTGGGACCAAGACGGTCAAACTCTCTGGGTGGCCCGTACCGGCTACACCGGTGAGGACGGATTCGAAGTAGTGGCTCCGAACGCCTTACTGGAGCCCCTCTGGCAAGCAGCCCTTGCCGCTGGGGCCTCGGTAGGCATTCGCCCCTGTGGCCTCGGGGCCCGAGACACCTTGCGGACGGAAGTCTGCTATCCGCTCTACGGCCACGAACTTGACGAACAAACCTCGCCAGTGGAGGCGGGACTGGGCTTCTTCATCGCCTGGGACAAGGGAAACTTTGTCGGTCGTTCCGCGCTGTTGAAACAAAAGGAGGAGGGGCTTTCCAAAAAGTGTGTCGCCTTCCGGATGACCGAAAAATCAGCTCCGCCTCGTCCGAGCTATCCGGTCGTGGTGGCCGAGGCCGTGGTTGGTACGGTGGTCAGCGGCACCCAAAGTCCTACCCTCAACGCGGGCCTTGGCATGGCTTATGTGCCGCCCTCCCTCGCCACCCCGGGAACCGCCCTCCAAATCGAAATCCGAGGTAAGCGGTTTGCCGCCGAAGTGGTCAAGAAACCCTTCTATCGCAAGGCCTAGTCCCGTCTAAAAACCAACAGGGTCCGCCTCATCGGTAGAACACCGTATGAAGCGGACCCTGTTCGTGTCAGAAATTTTGGTAAGAATCGAAGCGGCTAATCTGGCTGTCTCGGCTGTCTCGGCTGTCTCGGCTCTTTCTAACTTCAGTGGGCCACTTGAACATTCGAGGCCAACCCGAAGATATTTAGAATTCGGATGAGGATCCAAGTTAGATCCATCTGATACCAGCGAAGACCATGTCGGGCCGACTGCGGATGTGCGTGGTGGTTATTGTGCCACCCCTCACCGAGCGAAACGACTGCGACGGCCGCATTGTTGCGACTCTCATCCCGAGTCTTAAAGGGTTGTGTACCCCAAAGATGGCAAATGGAATTCACGCTCCAAGTGGCGTGGTGCCCCATGAATACACGGGCCAGACCGCCCCAGAGAAATCCCGTTAAGGCCCCCATCCAAGTTTGGGTGATCAAGCCACCCAGAATTCCGGGAAGAACCAGCCCGGTCAGTGCCCACCAAACAAAACCGCGGTGAATCACACGGGCCACCGGATCCTTGGAGAGGTCGGGCAGGCTGCGAACGGTCATCGCATCGGCGCCGCGGAACATCCAGCCCATGTGGGAATGCCAGAAGCCGAGCATCAGGCCCTTCATGCCCTCACCGTGTTCGTGGGGTGAATGAGGGTCACCTTTCACATCGCTGTGCTGGTGATGACGGCGGTGCGTGGCCACCCAGAAGAACAACGGCCCTTGGACCGCCATCGATCCGGCGATGCCGAACAACGCGCGAATAAAGGCTGGGCAGGTGAAGCTGCGGTGGGTGAAGAGGCGATGGTAGCCCCCGGTGACACCAAAACCTGCGATCAAGTACATGATCACAAAGAGGATGACGTCCAACGGGCGAAGGATCTTGTTCCAAGCGAGCACGGCGGCCGTCATGAAACCGATCCAAGGTACGAGGACTGCCACCAAGGTGAAAACCTGGGTACGACGAACGCCCGAACTAGGGGCAGAGGTTGATGGCTGACTGGTCACTTGAGTGGAACTTGCAGATCCTGAAAGTGGAAAACGAGACATTTTAAAAAATTTAACCTGCATCAATTGCTTCTAGGACAACAAAACCTACAAAGGCCTTTTTGTCTACTAACGGCCTGCAAGCCCCATAACCAGCCCCCCTACACCGATGCGGCCGTAGGATGGGTCCAGGGACTACGATAAGGCCGCGCCAACAGACGTGTCGCCTCGGTGTCCCCGACAATGGTGTGGGTCTTAGGATCCCAGCGCAGGGTTCGCCCGCCGAGTTGCTGAGACAAATTGGCCAAAACGCAAGTCGCTGTGGAAATGTGCCCCTGCTCGATATCCGCCACCGGCTTAGACCCGCTGCTGCGGCACTCCAGCAAGTTGCGCATGTGTCCACGAATGGCCGGAGCGCAGTGCTTCTCTAGGTCCTTCTCTGTCTGGTCTTCCGGATACTGGTCGAGCTCCATACCGACATCCTTGTGCACCGAATTACCACCGCCCTGCGGCGTGTAGTCGTAGCCAAAGACACTGGCCTTGAGAGTGCCCTTGTCACCGTAGAACGTGGCACTCCAGGGGTACTTGGGATCGCCGCCTTCACCCCAAGTCCGGTGGGTCCAGCGCACTTGCACGTTGCCGTAGTCGAAGGTCGCGGTCTGCGTGTCGGTGATGTTGGCCCGGCTCGCCTTGTCCACCAAGATGCCGCCATTGGAACTCACCGAGTTGGGCCATCCGAGGTCCATCATCCAGCGCACCATGTCCAGCATGTGGATGCACATGTCGCCCACGATGCCATTTCCATATTCCGAGAACGCCCGCCAACCCCGCGGATGGACCATTTTGTTGTAAGGCCGCATGGGTGCGGGGCCAGTCCACATCTCATAATCTAGCCATTCTGGTGGCGCGGTGTCGGGCGCGGTGGCCAGGGTGTCCCGGGCCCGCATGTGCCAGTAGCAGCAGATTTCCACATGGGCGATAGTGCCCAGCTTGCCCTCGCGAAGAATGCGATCACGCGCCTCGATGAGGTGCGGTGTGCTGCGGCGCTGGGTGCCTACTTGCACCGTCCGACCATATTTGCGGGCCGCCGCCAGCATGGCCTCGCTCTCGACGATGTCCACGCCTGTGGGTTTCTGCACATAAATGTCAGCGCCCGCCTTGCAGGCCTCAATCATAGGCAAGGCGTGCCAATGATCCGGAGTCCCGATGAGCACCACATCCAAATCCTTCTCCGCGAGCATCTTCCGGTAATCGCCATAGGTCCGGGGCTGCTTGCCGGACTTCTGCCGCTGGGCCACCAACGCCGCCGCGTCGGTCAGCATACGACGATCCACATCGCACAGCGAAACCACGTCCACCGGGGCAACCTGAATGAGTCGCAGCAAGTCCGCCTTGCCGTACCAACCCGTTCCAATCAATCCCACCCGAAGGGCTTTTTCCTGAGCGAAGGTCGTCGGAACAAAGGTGGCGGCCGACAAGGCTGCGCCAGTCTGGAGAAACTTTCGGCGTGTCATGGCTCTTTGCTAGACAATCGAGCCCGCCAACTCAAGCCCGCTCCGGGCCCAATGCCGCCCTGATGTCGGCCGAGCCAGTCCTTGGAGTACTTTGAACCTGTCACTTTATCATCACCCAGAGGCAAGGCTGAGCTGAACCCACACTTTGAACCTGTCACTCTGTTGTGATCGCTGGCGATGGGACCTGGGGTCGCTCTGTGGAGTACTTTGAACCTGTCACTTTGTTGTGATCGCTGGCGCTGGGCACTGGGGCAACGTCGCTGCCGAGCCCAAAGGCAGCGATCCAGGCCTTGCTCAAACATCGAATCGGTCACTGGAGGCCGCCAGCCAACATATCATCCCATCAGGATCGATTGATTTGACTCTTGATTCCATATCCAATCCGGCCACTCTTGAAAGTCATGATCCGCCACATCCACGAGATCCATCGGGAGAACGCCGGACGGGGCCGCCCCTCGTATTCCATCGAGTTCTTTCCGCCCAAGACTGAGGAAGGTGAGCGGGCGTTGTTCGAAAAGACCCTCCCTGCCCTCTTGGCCGCTCGGCCGGATTACTGTTCGGTGACCTACGGAGCCGGCGGATCCACCCGTGAAAAAACCCTCGGGATTGTCGAGCGCATCCAACGCGACTTCGGGTTGACGACGATGATGCACCTGACGTGCGTCAACGCCGACAAGACCGAACTGGGTTCGGTCATCGACGAAGCAAAAGCCCGCGGTGTGCGCAACATCTTGGCGCTGCGCGGAGATCCTCCCGGCGGTTCTGGCGAGTGGGTGCCGACCGAAGGGGGATTCCGTTATTCCTCGGAACTCGTGGCCTACCTGAAAGAGATCGGCGACCTGAGCATCGGCACGGCCGGATTCCCGGAAGGCCACATCGCCCAGACCGGGGGTAAGCATCGGGATTGGCAGCACCTGGCCGACAAAATTCACCAAGGAGCCCATTTCGTGGTGACTCAATTGTTTTACGACAATGACGACTACTTCGCCATGCGAGACCATTTGACAAAGACGTTGGGCGTCGATGTGCCATTGATCCCAGGCCTCCTGCCCGTCGTGGCTCGCAACCAGACCAAAAAATTCACAGCGCTCTGCGGAGCGCGGTTGCCCGAGCGATTCCTCTCCCGCCTCGAAGCTCTGGGTGACGACGATGCCGCCGTGACCGCATTCGGCATCGAATACTGCACGCAGCAAATCGAAGAACTCATCCGAGGTGGCGCTCCGGGCGTGCACTTCTACACCTTGAACAAAGCGCATTCGACGGTTCAGATTCTCAAAAACTTGGGTCATGCCTGACGTTCAGGAACATAAACCGTCCCACCCCAATGATCCGTGCCGTTTGCCTATCTCTGCTCCTCATCCAAATCGGACAGCTCCGACTCCAAGCCGAGTCTCAAGCCGAGTCTGAATGGCGTCCGTGGGTGGAAAAAATCAACGCACGACTCGTCGACACGCTGACCCCGCAGCAGCAGTCCCGTTGGGGCAAACCTCCGGTGAAGGCCTCGAACGGCAAAAACGCATGGGTGGAATCCATCGAGCAACAAGTGGTGGTCAGTGACGCCACCACTGAATTGTGGTCCCGCATCGCCTTGGCCATCGGCCGGGATGCCTCGTGCCCGGGTTATTTGACAGAATTCCTGCGCCGGTGTGCAGACGCTCCGAACGGTATGGCCGCATTGCCGGATCCTTCAGAGCTTCCCAACAAGAAGGCCAAAAAGCCCATCGTCGATGACCGCAACCAGCAACTGACGGCCTTCAACCAACTGGCGGCCACGCTCATTTCCACCGAACTGGTCCGACCCTCGATCGTCCCGCAAGACGGCGCATCTAAGGGCGCTGCGCGACTCACCGATGCCCAAGCCCGTGAAGTGCTGCTGGAAGGCACCCGATTGGCAGCCCGCAGCGGTTACACTTCCGAAGCCCTTCAAAGCCTGCTGACCGCCTTGCCGGCCGGAGCCCCTTCACCGGTTTGGGTGAACGCCTTCCTACCGGCTCAGACGCGGGGTGCAGCCCTGGCCAAGGAAATCAAGAAGGTCGAACGCAAAGCGACAGGCCGGTGACATCCGGCTCGGGTTGATCGAAGGCTTTCGAAGGCTTTCGGACTCTCGAGTTACCGAGCGGTACAGCAGTCGTGATGGAAGAGATTCGAGCTCTCCCACAGGCTTGGATCCCTGCGACACAGAAGAAACTTTGCCTTCAGCCTTGCCGTAAAGGCCACCATCCCGTATCACTTTGCGCCTCGGGATCGCGGGGTGGAGCAGCCCGGTAGCTCGTCAGGCTCATAACCTGAAGGTCCTAGGTTCAAATCCTAGCCCCGCAACCAACTTTTAGGCCGTTTTCCTTCGGGAAAGCGGCCTTTTTGTTGAGCCAATTAGGCTCATCATTCCGCTATCGCGAGATCCAAGATTCAGACCCCACGTTCGCCACTAGTTTGGGGTTCGGTCGGCAACAACTGCCACTGCACGCCCAAAGACTTTGTAAGGGTCGCTCCCCCAAGCAAATTGGACCCGAGTGATTCGGGGAGCTACTCGATATACCAGTCCAGTCGAAGTAGCCCCACTCCAATCCGCCCCTGTGACTTCCGACATCCACCTTGAGCCGCGGTACTTGCCGCTGTACGCGCTGTACAGTTTGTCGCGGGGCGTGGGGGCTTATGGTCTGTCGTTTGTGTTCACCCTGCTCTACGGCTATGCCATGGCGCGGGTCGCCGGTGCCGAACGCATTTTGGGGCCGCTGCTCGATATCTTGCAGAGTATCCCGGTTCTGGGGTTCTTGCCGGGGTTCGTGCTGGGGTTGGTTCACTTGTTCCCCAATTCGAACTTCGGATTGGAACTGGCCTCGGTGCTCATGATCTTCACCGGACAGGTATGGAACATGACCTTCTCGTTTCAAGCGTCTCTGAAGGCCGTTCCCGCCGAGTTGGTCGCAGTCGCTCACCTGGCCCGGATGTCTTGGTGGGAACGCTTCTGGAGGCTCGACCTCGCCTTCGCCGCAACGGGCCTCCTCTGGAATAGCATGATGTCGATGGCGGGCGGGTGGTTCTTCCTCATGGTGAGCGAGGCCTTTGTTCTCGGTGAACACGATTACCGACTCCCTGGTCTGGGATCTTACATGAGCCTCGCCATTGAACAGGGCGATGGGCGGGCTCAGGCGATGGGCTTGTTCACCATGCTCGTGATGATCGTCGCCGTGGACCAAGGTGTGTGGCGGCCCCTGGTCGTCTGGTCGCACAAGTTCACCGAGGAGGAGTCGCCGCGTCTGTCCATGCCTGGGTTCTGGAGGTGGGTTCGCCGCACTCCCTTGGGGTCGCTGGCCTCACGCCAACTCTCAGCCATGGGCCACTGGCTGGGGGGACTCGCGGGGTTCTTTTCCAGGATTTGGCAACGTCGGGTGCCGCGGCTTGGTCTGTGGACGCGCTCAGCCAGTCCTTGGGTTTTCCGCGGATTGCTGGGGGTGGTCGGAGTCGCGGCAGCGTTCGGTTGCGTGCGGTACGTGGTTCTGCTGGAGCGTGTGACCGCACAGCAGTGGGTGAATCTGCTTCAGAGCACCGGCATCACCTTCCTGCGGGTCATTTCGGCCGTGGCCCTCGGATCCCTTTGGGCCATTCCTGCAGGGGTTGCCATCGGGCAAAGTCCCAAGGCCACACGCCTGTTGCAGCCGCTCATACAATTGGCCGCCAGTTTTCCGGCCCCCATGATCTTCCCACTGGTGGTGGCCGCACTCATGTCACTGGGCGTCGGTCTCGGAATCAGCTCGATCGCACTCATGGTCTTGGGGACGCAGTGGTACATCTTGTTCAACGTCATCGCCGGAACCGGACGGATTCCGCGCAATTTGTGGGAAGTGTCGCGGCTGGCGGCTTTCACGCCGTGGCAACGGTGGCGAAGGCTGATCCTACCAGGCATTTTCCCAAGTTTGCTCACCGGATGGATCACCGCGCTGGGAGGCGCTTGGAACGCCAGCATTGTCGCCGAATACCTGAGGCATCAGGGGCAAACACTGCAAACCCTCGGCCTCGGTGCCGCCATCAGTCGGGCCACCGAGCGGGGTGAATTCCACCTGCTGGCTGCGGGCATCGGTCTCATGGCGGTGACCGTGGTCGGCTTCAATCGGATTGTTTGGCGGCGACTCGAACGCCTGGCCCGATCCAAATACTCCCTCGAAAGCTAATCATGCTCGCCCGGCCGCTCATCCAAATTCGAAACCTCTTCCAGTCGTTCCCTACGGCCGGTGGTCAGGAGGCTGAAATTCTCCACGACATTAACCTCGATTTGTATGAGCACGAAATCGTCGCCATCCTCGGGCCGTCCGGCTGCGGGAAATCTACCTTACTGCGAGCTATCATCGGCCTCGAGCCCGCAAAGACGGGGCAGATCTTGTACCGTGGCCAACCCCAGATGGGGCTCAATCCGTCCGCCTCCCTGGTCTTCCAAAACTTCGCCCTGTTTCCCTGGCTGACGGTTCAGGAGAACATCGCCTTGGGTCTGGCCCATTCTCCACTCACGGCTGCCGAACAAACTCAACGGGTGCGCCGTGTGATTCAATCCGTAGGCCTTCAGGGATCGGAAGAGGCCTATCCCAAGGAGTTATCCGGTGGCATGAAACAGCGGGTGGGATTAGCCCGAGCGCTGGCCGTGGAGCCGGAGATCTTGTGCATGGACGAGCCCTTCAGCGCCCTCGATGTGCTCACCAGCGAGACACTCCGCAACGAAGTGATCGACCTCTACACCCGCAATCAGTCGCCGGTGAAAACCATCCTCATGGTCACCCACAGCATTAGTGAAGGGATCTTCATGGCCCAGCGACTGGTCGTGATGGGAGCGCATCCGGGCTCCATCCGGGCCATTATTGAAAATCCCCTGCCCTATCCCCGAGACGAACACGCCCCGCTCTTCCTGGAGTTGAGCAATCGTATCCACGCCCTCATCACCCAAACCGTCCTGCCCGCGGATCCGACTCCGCCCGCGACCTCCCTCCCGGGCCGGTTGCCCGTTCAGTCCATCCCCACCGTCTCGCTCAGCCGCACCATTGGTTTGCTGGAAGTCCTGGAAAACGAAGGTGGTATGGAACTCTTCGAGCTCGCGCGCCAGGTTGACATCGACCTGACTCAATTACTTCTCGTGGTGAAGGCCGCGGAGCTTCTGCACTGGGTGACCACCCCGGGAGGCCGTGTGGAAATGACGCACGAGGGACGGGCTTTCCTAGCCGCCGACATCGATGCGCGAAAGAAACTCCTCAACGGGATCCTGAGGCAAATCCATGTCTTCGATTTGGTGATCCGGGGCCTGGCTGCGTCACCGACGAATGAACTCGCAGAAGACATCATCCTGGGCCAACTAGCCCTGACTTTCCCTAGAGAACGCCCTCAACGCATTTTGCACACCCTCGTCTCGTGGGCCCGCTACGCCGAACTCTTCCGCTACAGCGCACCGCGTCGGGTGTTGCACGGACTCAAAGCCAGTGTCCACCCATCGCATGACGAATGACCACGGATCGAACGGGACGCCCGCTTTGAATATCTTCGGTGGTCAAGAAGGCATGGCCAGCGAGTCGGCGACGGATCAGGGTCAGCGGCGATGACACCGCTGGAGCGCATCCTCGATTCACCCTGGAGCTTCTTTAAGATTGCTGGTGTCACCTCGGTCGATGCCACGCTGCGCTAC
>Ga0209596_1004369_pt1 | contig 10807 bp, 11 predicted proteins | sample M_130807_MF_Meta_FD_187314 | JGI IMG/M metagenome (GOLD analysis project Ga0209596, IMG submission 187314) | Freshwater microbial communities from Lake Montjoie, Canada to study carbon cycling - M_130807_MF_MetaG (SPAdes) (version 2) | ecosystem: Environmental > Aquatic > Freshwater > Lake...
TAACGCCCAATGTGCCCACAACAGTAGCGTTTGTGCCGACATAAAGCGCCTTGGTAATACCTACCCCGCCAGCGGTATAAATTGAACCCGAAGAACCGTTTGTGGTGTCTGTGGCAAGGCTTGAATTAATGCCTTGTGCAAACGGGATTCGTGCGGTGGTTGTTGTTTGCCCGTCCTTTGTGATTGCTGTGGACAGGCCGGTTGCTAAGTCTGCTGTCAGCGCATTGAATGCGGAACTGCTGATAACCGTGCCGGTCACCACGGGCTGGCCTGAGGTGTTGATTTGGAATGTGCCGGAGCCGTTGTAACTCATGGTTTCACCTTTGTTGCATCATAAGTGATGGATTGTTCAACTTTTTTCTTTAGTTCGCTTTCCTTGGCAATGTCAGAGACTGTTTTTGCCAATGGAATCCGCAATGCTGCCAACTTGTCCAATGCCCGAACAACCACGCTGCCGGTGTTGGAATAATTGACCGTGCCAGGAATCTCAACAAGCGCATCTTTCAATGTGCCTTGCAGTTCTGTAAGCGTTTCGCGGCCTTTTTTGCCAAACATATAGTCCAGCTTGCCCTCTTTGTCCAATGTCGCAAGTGTCTTGGCAAATGCGTCATAGGACAGCTTGCCGCTTGTGTTTCTATTAAGCTGGTCTTTGAGGTACTGGATGGTTTGACCTTGCAGTGCAGCATAGGCTTTTTGCCCATCTTCGCCGCCATTCTTGAGCAATTTTGTGACTGTCCGCATTTGATCCAAGTCGCCATCAAGGACAACATGGGAAAACACATCATCCAATGCCACGGCGCGGTCAGCATAGCCGCCTTTTGTGCCCAATAGCTTGGCAACCCTGTAGGTGTCTTCAAATTGCCTGCCCAAGCCTGCGCGTTCTGCGCGGGCGGCACGGTAAAGATCACCACCAGCGCCTTCAGTCACATCATTGATTACGCCTTTGACTTGCCTCATAAACACATTTGATGGGTCGCCTGGCTTGCCAAGTTGTCCGGCAGCTTTGTAGAGATTTTCCAAGTCATCCACGGTTACTTTTCCACCGGTGGCTGTTTTCAACGCATCCAATTTAGCTTTGATGGAATTGATTTGAGGCACAGAAATGGCCTCGGGCGCATTGTCAGCAAGCCATTGATCCAATCTTGATGTGTCTACTATTGCTTTGGTTTCGCCCGCATCTCTAGCTTTTTGATAAGCATCATTTACCAATTTTTGTTTTGCTTCAAATTGCTTGACCAATGCGGAATCCACAATTGAACCAACTTTGCGAGGATCGGAAACATTGACATCAGCGCCGGTTTGGTCAATTAATTGCTCAAAACGCCCTTGAATGTCTTTCTTTTGTTGACTTTTGAAATCCAACAAACTTTTGGCAAGGTCGGGGCTTTGCTTGACCACATCCGATTCAAATTGCTGCTGTGCAAAATCTTGCAATTGTTGGCCTTTGGTTAGCGGAATGCCTTGGCTCAATGCTCTTTGTTGGCGCACCAAGGCTTCATCTGCGGATGCTGCACCGCCGCCCATCATTGTGGATTTAGGCGCTAAAAGAGCCGCCATGCGTTGCTGGGTTGATGCCGCCGCTGGAGCCACCGCCGTCCGCATTTGACCCACCGCAGCCGGTGCAAGTGCAGTCAATGCGCTGCCCGTTGCGCCAAGGGTTGGCGGCAATGCGCCAAGAACACGCGCCATGCCACCTAAAACGTCTTGTGCCGTTTCTGTGCGCGGTTGGTAGGTGTTGCGCTCTTGAAATCCTGCCGCCTCACGCTGGCCTATTTGCACGCCTTCGGGCGTTCCCATCTTGCCGCTGGTGATGCCTTTGTAGAGGCCATAGGGCACGGCTGCTGCGCTTGATACCAATCCCGTTGCCATTGTCGCAGGCACTTCCAAAACAGCGCCAAGCCTGTCCATGATGCTTGGCTGGGCTTTGGGCAATGTGATGGTTTTTTCGCTGCCAGGCAATTGCGATCCAACAATGTCAAGCTGTTGGAAAAACTGCGGTCTTGGAATGTCGGAATAGAATTTTTGATGTAACGAATCAGCCAGTTCAACGTCCGGCATATCGTTGTATTGGGGATATTTTGTGCGAAATTCAGCAAGTGTTGCCATTACTTTCTCCGCAGCATTAGAGGATCACTACCTTGCGTTGATGTAGGCGGTTGTGCGCCTGGCATTGCAGCGTTTGGTGCTTTATTGCCGGATTGAATATCCATTGCGCGAATTGCAAGATCGCGGGCGGCCCGTTTTTGTAATATGACCGGTTGACTGTCACCAAGTTGAGGAAAATATTTTTTGTCTTCGCCATAAAATTCTTCGGGGCTAATTGTTGCTCCTGATTCTTTTCTCAAAACCGCTGTAATAAAGTTGCGCCGCGCTTGTTCAACTTGCTGTTGTTCAGGGCTTGGGCCACCCGCCCATGTTGGCAAAATATTCATTGCTGAAGATGTTTTTTCTTCTAGCTTGCCGCCAATAGCTGGAACTGCGCCCAAAATACCGGAAACAACAGATCGAGCCGCACCGGTATTGGTAATTCCTTTATCTTCCATGTCGTTCAAAACAGAATTTGCTTCTTTCATCCTCATGCCAAATGCTAATGCATTGCCTTGGCTCTCATTTTTGATTTGAGGATTAGCCGCTTCCCGTGCTGTTTTGTCAGCTTCTTCACGCGCTCTTGCCATGCGTTGATCGTATGCTTTGGGGCTTTCGCCAGCTTGTCGGGGCATTGGCGCAGCACCGGAAACTACTGATTGCATAGCGGCAACCAAAGGATCGGGCGCTGCCGCAGCAACCGGCTTGGGCATCACAACCGGTTGAACAGGGCGCGGTTTAGCCGCTGGTGCAGGCACTCCAGTTATTTCTTCTATTGAATATTCTGCCATTTTGACCTCTTAATCTACAAATTTTGAGCCATTAAATAACAAAACACCTTTGTTGGTTAAATAATATTGTCCTGCTTTGTAATCTGATGTTTGTGCTGGTAATGGTAAAGGTGCAGCTTTTGTTCCAATAGCCGCTGGTGTTGCACTTGCCGATTGTGCGCCGCCAAGCAATCCTGGCGTTGCTTTTATGTTCAATTTGTCCAATACGGCTTTTGGCACGTTAATTCCTAGGTATCCCAATTCAGCAAGCACTTTCATTTTTTGCAAATCATAGCCAGCCACAGATTCAACATCCGCGCCACCAACACCTTTGACAAAGTAACGATTAACCATATCGGAAAGTGCTGGATTGTTTTTCCAATCGCCAATCGGCACACCAAGCGCTTGCAATTGACCAAAAAAGCCCTCCAATGGCTTGACAACACCTGTTTTAAGAATTGCATCGTCTTTTTTGACTTGCCGCATTACAGTTTGACCTTGTGGATTTACTTCTGTAATGTTTACATATTCTGGCCCTTTTATTGCAACACCTTCAACAAATTTTGGATCAGATTCATCCATCAATACCATTTTTGTTGATCCGTCTGCGGCTGTAATTTCTACGCGAACTTTCTTAGATGGCGCTGCGCTTACTACAGCTTCACCAGCTATATCAATCAATGGCGTTACGCGACCTTCACGATCCATTTTCATTAATGCTTTGCTTCCATCTTTCATATCTACCGTGACTTGTTTATAGTCAGGATTTTTTTGTTCCCATGCCAATCTTTCAGCGGCAACATTTCGCGTTTCGTTTGCAATCGCGGCATCGTATGTTGTAAGCCGTGGATCATTTGGATTTGTTGCCGCTATTGCAGCGCGTTCTGATTGCAATCTGCCCAAAGGACTAAGGGTTGCTGTTGTTGGTGTTTTTGAAACGCCAACCACTTCCTTAAAGTCACCGCCGCCAGTTCGCCGTAACAATCTTTGATTTTCTCCAAGCGTCACTTGCTCAGGCTCAAATTGCTTCAAATATTTAGCCATTAGCAATTGCTTGACTTCGGGAATGTCAATTTTTTGCAAATCCGCTGCGCTGATGTAACCGGCGGGACGGGCCTCTACAGGTGCAACAGCGGCTTGGCCTGGAACAGCCGGAGACACTTCGTATTGCCCATCTTCTTGCGGCATTCCATAACCGCCAAAGCCTTGTTTAATCTTTGGAGCCATTACCGCTGGTTTATCAGCAACAAATTCTTGACCCGCAACACCTTTGACTTCGGGTGCAGAAATCAAACGTGCCATTTCGCCAAGTTGGGTGTTGTAATTTGTGCGGTATTCGTTTTGCAACTTGGTGTAATCGTCCCGCGCTTTTTTCTCTTGATATGCGCCAAGTCCCGATTCCAAAATTTTTGCCAAACCAGCAAGCGGGCTGATTGCCACGCCTGGCGTTGTTGGCATTTGCAAAACTTGTGATCCTGATTCTTGCAATGCTTGCGCCATGCGTTGTCGCCGCGCAATTTCTTCCGCTTGTTGCGAGTAAGGATCAATTAAGCTGACTGTTGCCATTTACATTTCCTTACAAAAATGCATATTTGAGCGCCGCGCCGCCCAAGCCATAAAGCCCTGCGGTATTTGCGTTTTGGGCCGCCACTTGTTGGTTGTATGTGTTTTGAGCCGCTTGCCCTTGTGCTTGTACACCCGCCATGATTGGCGCAGCCGCTACATTTGAACCCGAATATGCTTGAAATTGCGGATTTTGAATCTGACTGCCGGACATCAATGCGCTGATTTCATTCAAGGGCATTTGACGGCTTTGGATGGCTTGTGCAAGCGCCTGTTGTTGGGCGGTGTTGCCAAACTGTGCGCCTTGCAGGGCTTGGTTGTATCTTTGTGCTTCTATTGCATTTTGGCTTTGTGCAGATGACATTCCTTGACCATAATTTTGACCAATGGCTTGATTTTGCATTTGCTGTGCAGATGCGCCTTGACCAAAGTTTTGAGCAATAGCCTGATTTTGCATTTGTTGTGCATTTACGCCTTGCCCGTAATTTTGAGCAATAGCTTGATTTGCAGCTTGTTGATTTTGCAAATTTGCGCCAAAACCTGACAATTGTGCTTGATTGCCAAATCCAGCACTTTGCAAAGCCTGACCATAACCTTGTTGGTTAGCCGACAAATCTAGGCCAATGCCTTGCAGCACAGCTTGTTGGCGCGCATCGTTTTCTTGCTGACCTAACAATTGCGCTGCATTGTTATAAGCCTCAGTTCCAGGTCGCAAACCTTGATTTATCAATTGCGTTTCGGTGCTTACTCTGTTTTTTTGCAAAGATGGCTCCAAACGCGACATGATGGCTTCTTGCGCTGTCATTCCGGCGTTTATTGGCATTTTTGCCACATTGCTTAGGTCTAAAGATGATGCCAAATTTGGGGCATTGACCCCACCTTGCGCCATTCCATATCGACTTGCGTTTATTCCGCTTGCTTGTCCATAAGCATTAGGATTTACCGCGCCAGCCATTCCATATTGCCCCGCTGATGGGGCACTTTGCAATGGGCCACCTTGATTAAAAGATGTTTGAACAGCAGGCCCATTAAAAGCAAATGGCTTGTCAAGAACATTGCCTGCAAGTTGAGTGCCTTTGCTGCCAAGTTGAGCAAGCTGATATTGGACGTTTTGTTGCTCATTCAGCGTCTTTTGAGCCGCTGGAGTCAAAGACTGTGTGATGGTTGGAGTGTCGCCGTTATAGGACACCAATTGCGTGCCATAAGGCGTGTAGACATTGGGATTGTTCAGCTTAGACTGAACACGCGCCGTTTCGACGTTTGCCGCGCCTTGATCTATAGCAGCCTGTTTGTAATCAGGTGCTGCTGGCGCTGCCGGTGCACTTTTTCCCATATCGATTCTCCAAATATTTGCATCGTTCCTTTGGCATGGTGAAAATTACCATATCCCCGTCTGCCATCGCATCCTTGATCCGCGCTTCCTCTTGAAAGCCCATTTTTTCAACAAATCTGATGCTTGTGATGTTTGCGCTGCTGATCGGCACAATGATTTTGCCGACATTGCAAACATTAAACGGGTAATCAAAAATGGCGGCAAGATAGGCCGATGTCATGCGTCCGGTAACCGCAATGTGGCAAGTGATTGACTTGCCATGCCAGTTCTCGTAGATGACACCGGCGACAAATTCGCCGTCTTTCTTCAACCCGATAGACCGGCTGCGCTCTTGAAAGTAGCCACCATCGACCTTTTTTGCAGTCCAAAAGCCTGCTGCATGGTCTGAAGTAATCTCAAAGGACACCACCAGCCTCAAACACCAAGTCGGTTGCGACCCATTGCAATTCTATACCTTGCGTAGCCGTTTTGAACAGCGGCGCAAAGGTATATCCAATGTTTGTAGCGCCTTGCCAATTGGCAGATGGAACAAGCCCCGATCCCCAAATGGCGCTATCCCACAAACCCGAACCCCAAATTCCAAAATTGGAAACAGAAGAATCAAGTTGGGCTGATTCGTCAGCAAGGTTGTAGTCCACATTAACATTGCCAAAAACCGATGGTGTTCCATTGGTCAAAATATGATAGCGAATCATCTTGCATTGCTTTTGCAACGCTGTACCATAACTTTGAAAACTTTGCAATGCAAATCCTGCAATGTTGGATTCGTGATCTTTAGTGCCGTTCCACGCTTTGGCAACATACCCATTCCCGCCAAAATAAGGGTCATCCCTATAAATTTCCCAACAATTAGCTTCCCAACCGGTAAAGTTGCACCAGCTTTTAGTGATGTTGTTCATCACATACTGCTGCTGCTGACCCTCGGCAATGGGCACATTCAGAATCAGTTGGTTTTCTTTTGGGTAATACAGCAATTGCCAGCCAAAATTTGCGCCATAGCTTGATATGGCAACGCTCATGGCATATTGAATTTTGTTGGTGATTGACACGCGCGGATCAAGCCGCGACGATTGCAACGAACCGGACATAGGAACCACGCCATCTTGCGTGATGATCAACAAATCGCCGCCAAATTTGACAAAACACCGCCGATCAATCGGTGCGCCAACCGTGTAGATACCAATCAACGAAATGCCAGATGGCGTTGTTGGATCGGTTAGCCGCCAAACAGCAACTTCTCCATTGGACGTAATAAACGCAAGGTAATCGTCCATTCCATAACCAGCATCTAACGTCCAAGTCATGCCCGCCATGATGTAACCACCATTTTGAAATAAGCTAGACATATCCAAACTAACAGCCGCACCGCCAATTGCATTGATGGGCAAATACCATGCTTTTAGCGATCCAATTTCAATCAACCAAATGCGATTTTTGAACAACGTGATGTTGGCACAATTGGCGGTGTCCACACCGGTGATGTCGTAAGGCGCTCCATCGCCATCTTTATGCCATGCGGAACCATCAAAAAACCGCATTTTGTCTTGCCCATTGACGCACATCAAATATGAGCCGCCTGTGGTTGTCATGTTGACGTTTTGAAACTTGACATTGGATAAACCGGTAACCGCCGCCGATCCAACCGCGCCGCTGCTTGTTGCATCATAGATACCGCTGCCGGATGCTGCAAACAACTTATTTGCTGTGCCGGAACTGTAGGCCATAACACTTTGCACTTGTCCTGGAAAGCCCGTTGCGTGCTTGGTGTAGCCGTTCCGCAAAATGACCGAGTTTGTGCCAGGCCAAAAGTTTGTCAGAGTGACCGCATCTAGCGGGTCCATTGCGCCCAATGCATCGCGGGCATTCCAGCCGCCGATGGGCGCAGCTACAGATACCGTTTGACTACGTTGGGTTGATGGCGCTCTGCCAAATGAATTTAGCATCAGTCTTTATTTCTTCGTGATATGGCCTTAGATTTGGCCCTTGCATCTTCTTTTGAACTGGCTCCCCATGCCTTCAATGACAAGGCCAATCGGGTTGGCTCGCCGTTCTTTTCCATTGGGCCTGGCATATTGCCCATCCGCGCAAGAAATGATGCCCTGCGCGGGTTGTCGCCTGATTTAACAGGCGGCTTCAAATCCATGCCCTCTGCCTTTGCCGAGGCTCTGCCCTTAGCGTTTAAGCCGCCTTCGGGATTTTTGCCTTCCTTGCGCTGCCAAGCCGCTGTCATTTCTTTTTCTCAGGCTTTGCAGTCTTTGCAGATTCCTTGAAAGCCTTGGCGGTAGGTGCGCCCTCTGTGCCAGGCTTACGCATTTTCTCGCCAGACCCTGCGGCTATTCTTTCTCTCTTTGCCCGAATATTGGCATAAAGTCCATCTAATTTCATGCGATCTCCTTTTAAGCAGTAGGCCAATTGCCGTCTTGAACAGACCAAGGGCCGACCAGCGGATTCATGCCAATCGGGGCAAGAGACTGCGCCGGTACAGGCACATCTTGCGCTTTTGTGTAACTCAGTGTTCGTGTGAATTCGCCCAATTCAATGGCGTAATCCAGCTTTTTGGCCTTGAGAAAATAAAACTTCAGACCCGCCAGCATGAGGTCATCAGGGAAAATTGCCGTATCGGAATCAACGGTATATGCGCCCTTGTCGCCTGCCGTTGCGCCGCTAGACATCACCCAATAATTGCTGACGTACTCAAACGCAAAAGTGTAGATGCTTGTCAGGGCTTGGAAAATCCGCAGGCGGTTGTTGTATATGCGGTAGCGTTCCCGTGGGCCAACCGAGATAATGCCGCCTTGCAGCCATTGCCATTCTTGGCTGGTTTTTGTTCCAAGGTTGCGCCAATGGTTTGTGCGATCCCAATTTGTGTCTGAGATCATGCGATCAAAGTCGGTCGGCATCGCATAGTCTTGCTTGGCAAACGTCATTGATACTGCCGCCGTAGATGTTGCCACAGGCGTGTTTAGCGTGACTTGAGTTCCCGAGTCAATGGTCAGAATTTCAGCGTATGGAGCCTGCCCCGTGCCGGTGACCACATTGCCCACTTCCAAGCCTACGGTTGTTCCCATGCTGGTGATGACCTTTGAGCCTGCCGTAATTGTGCCGGTGGTGCTGATTCCAGCGGTTGTTTGCAGAACATAAGCCTTGACCAGCTGCTGCCACTCAAACTCGCGCACCAAGTCTTTGCCCAACCGCTGCGCTAGGGCCAGCAGTTGGACAGTTTGGTTGTTGGTGGAGCCAATTACTGCCGCCGGTTGGGACAAGCCCAATTCGCCCGAAACTTGGTCAACCAGTTGCAGTAATGTGTAAGCCATTTATTCCACCAGTTCTTTGCGAGGTCTGCCAGCCTTTTTGGTTGTCAATTCCTCAATCATGGCACGAAGTGCAGCCATTTCAACCTCTTGGGCCTTCAATTTTTCATCAGTCTCAGCGCGGATTTTGTCCATCATTTGGCTATCCTGCGCCGCACCTATAAATGCTTGAGCCTTGGCCCGCAATTCGTTGAACCCCATGATTTTGTTGCCTGCGGAATCTGGCAGCTTGGCAAACTGGTCAATTGTGAAGATGTTAAGTGCCCGAAATTCAGCTTTTTGCGTGTCGCTGATTGCTGCCCATGCCTCAATCGGAGTGCCATCGGATTTCTGTTCTTTCTTTTGCTCAAACCGCGCCCATTCAATAGGGAATTCTTCCATGTCGCTTTCGCGCATTGGGCGGTCAACCACCAGCGTGGAATCGCCTGGAACCAGCTTCTTCAAGTAGATGCGTTCCTCAAAGATTGGGCGCTTTTCCAAGTCCGATTTGTAGTTATTCTTGATTTGCACAGCATGGAAAAACACCGCCATCTTGCCTCGGTTGTCCTCCATGAAACTTTCATTTGTCCATCCAGCCGTTTCGTTCTTCATGCCATTTCCTTTAGTTGAAGTGCCGTTTCTTGCATAAGCCCGTCACCAAAAAATGCGATCTCCGCATCCTGAGTTGTGATGAATTGCTCCATCTCAATTGCTGCTTGTAGCATCTGTTTAGTGGTCTGAAATACTCGGTTTCCAGCTTTCACAAAGATTTTAGCTTGTTCCTTGCCCAAATGCGCCGCAGCGTGTCGGTCGGTCGTAAATGAGCAATCCATGCCGTGGATGTTAAACCGCCGATAGCCAAGCGCTGCCATGACGTTCATCGCCCGTTGCCCGACTGAACTGCCGCCGCCAATCATGCTGTTTGCGCCCTCGGGGTGATTTTGCATCACCCATGCCACGGTTTCTAGGTCATCGCCGTTGATCAGATGCCACAACCGCACTTGGCGGCCCTTCAGCACTTCCCAATATTTCGGATGGCAGACGGTTGCCATCAGGTAAATGGTTTTGGCCTGCGGGTTTTGTAGCATCCGCGCCTTGTGTTCCCTTGGGTCACAGTCCACATGAAAATCCGGCACGATTCCGCGCCTGACAAGATAATCATGTGCGCCTGATACCGTGACAATGGGCCGCTTTATCAGTTTCCATGTGTCCGCAAGGCTTGGGCCATAGCAGACAATAGATGCCCATTTATCGTTAAATTTGGGCCTTTTCTTGAGCATTTGCCCATGTGCCTGCGACATTTGGGCATGGCGCTCGGCGTTACTTAGGACACCTTGTAGCATTCAATCCTCATGTCTCGAAACGGGAAGTGATAACGCGGGTCAAAGAATTCGATGCGTTCCATGCCCACCGATTGCAGCATATCGCGCAGCGGATTTTGAAACCAGCCCCACCGGTGGCACATGGCAGGGTCTTTGTGCTTGGGGTCGCCCCATAAAGCATAGGTAACCATAAACGGTTGCAAAGGCTCTTTATGCACCACGCAATTGTGGATGTAGGCAAACACTTTGTCCATGCACGGCAATTCAAGGATCATCTTGCCGCCTGGCTTGAGAACACGCATCCATTCGGTCAGCAAGGCGTGGACTTCCCATTCGTAAAAATGTTCCAACACATGAATGGCGGCAACCGCATCGGCTGAGTTGCTGGCAAGTTCCAGCTTACGCAAGTCGCATTTGATGTCCGATGTTTCGGAATACAGGTCT
>Ga0209596_1004375_pt1 | contig 10800 bp, 23 predicted proteins | sample M_130807_MF_Meta_FD_187314 | JGI IMG/M metagenome (GOLD analysis project Ga0209596, IMG submission 187314) | Freshwater microbial communities from Lake Montjoie, Canada to study carbon cycling - M_130807_MF_MetaG (SPAdes) (version 2) | ecosystem: Environmental > Aquatic > Freshwater > Lake...
AAAGGATATTTTTTAACTTTTTCAAAGATCTAGACGAATTAAGAAATTGCAGGATCTGGGGAATACAAACCTATTATTCACAAACTTTCGAGAATCAATCTGTAGGAACATTAAAAAACGATCCAGATTATAATTTGCCTGTTATAACAGAAAAACAATATAGAAACGGATTTTTGAATCTTTACGATACAGACAATATAAATTTTTTAATTAACGCACCTTTGTGTATCTTTGGCACTATTCAATCAATGCCAACAAATTTTAATACAATACCTGCAGGATTAGTAGAAAGAGATGCAAAAAGCTTATCAGGACAAAAGATAGATATGCAAAATAGTAATGTTGTTTTTAACGGAAATGCAAACACTATTAAAGAAACTAGGACTATTTTTTTAGATATATACTATTCTCGAATGGATCTAGACAAAGTAATAATTAATAAACTTAAATAAGATGCAAACAGACCACACAGGAGTAGACGAAGTAGCTGGAGCTATTAAACTAAGCAAGAAAACTAAATTTAGGATCACTAAAGCAGGGATACAAAAAAATAGCTTTCCTGTTTATGAATCTACAGACAGCACTACAAACGAAAAAGCTGTTTTAAGGTTTTTAGAATGGGCTGAAATTACGGACAACTGCATACCTTATAATCTGGAGCTATTTTCTAATAAAGAAGAAGATGAAGCTGCAGGACTTGAGTACGACAAAAAACTAGGAAATAGACGTTTAACCTTTAAATTGAATAAAGAGGAAAAATACTCTAGCCACCACCAGCACCAAAACAACCACCCCCAATACGATCAGGCAGCTATCATAGAAAATGCTTTGTTGAAGCAAAAAGCTTTTTATGAAAATAACGAGCTAATGAAAAGACTTGAAGCTATGGATCAGAAGCTAAATGAATATATGGAGGAGGAGGAGGACGACGACAGAAGCGAACTAAACGGACTAAATAACCCTAATATCGTTAATTTACTAGGATTATTGACTAAAGCTTTAAACACTAGTAAACCTGCTGTAGTAAATGGAGTAACCCTACAAACAGATCAGATAACAAATATAAACAAAGCTGTAAAAATACTATCCAGATATGATGATCAGATAGACACCGATCTATTGAAACTTGCAAATTTAGCAGAAACAAACACAGCTACTTTTGAAATGCTTTTGAGAACATTAAGATCTATGTAATTTAGCAGCTTATACTTTTATTCAAAAAAACAATGGCAGACGATAAATCAAAACAGGTATTCGGTTACATAAAAATAGCAGCGCTAGTAGGAGGAGCTTTTCTAGCTTATAAAGCTATTAAAAATCTAGCAGAAACATTCGGACTAGTAAAAAGCGAAGCAGAAGAAAAAATAGACAAAGGAACAGAACAAGCTGGAGGATCTACAATAGAAGCTCAGAGTACCAATCCATATTTATCTTTTTCTCCTCAATATATTTTTGCTCTAAAAGAAGCTTGGCAAAAAAAATATCCTAAAAAAGTTTGGGAGGGAAATAAGCAGCTTAAATTTGATCCTGCAGCTTATAAAAAATTTGCAGATACTTTGTATAATGCAAAAGGTATATTTAAGGACGACGAAAATAGTGTACTAGATATTTTTAGAAACCTCCAGACACAATTTCAAGTTAGCCAACTAGCTGTTTTTTTTAGCTTTTTTTACAAAAAAGATATGTTATCATATATGAAGACATTTATGGACGATAACAACCTAAAAGAAGTTCTAGAGATTATTAAAAATTACCCACAATACTATAAATAATGGAAAAGAAGTTTAAATTTAATTTTAGATTAATTACGTCAGATACTACAATCAGCGATCAGAATGTAACGAGCTTTAAGTTTATTAATTTAGGGGAGCAAAATGTATTAATAAATAACCAACTATTGTTACAAGGTATTCAAGTAGGAGTATCTCCTCAATTTTTCGATGAAGGTTTTAATACAGGAGAAAAAACAGCACAGCAATATAAAATAGTGTTCGCAAAACAAATTAATAAAACTAATTTAGTCCAGCTTATTGAAAAAATTGAAGTACGAGATTAAAAGATGTTATATAAACAACGACTTGCAAAACCTTATAAGATAGTAAACGGAAAAAAGCATACTACTTTTAATATCAGAAATAAAGGAGGAGTATATTTGATCTATGATCTGGAGGAAAATTTAAAGTATGTTGGAATGTCTGAAAATAATTTGTACAGGACAATGTACCACCACTTCCAGAGCTGGAATGATTATACTAATTACTATCCTCAAAAAAGGGTTTTATATGATCCAGAAAAGGTAAAAGTTAGAGTAGTTTATTGTAGCAGCTTAAAACAGATAGATAGGTTAGAAAAAGGACTAATTTTTAAGTACAGGGATCTAGTAGTATTAGATAACCCTAACCAATATAGAAAACACGAAGCAGACGAAAAGGAAAAAAACGTAGTAAGAGAATATATACAAGAGCCAAGTAAACCTGTAGCAGAATTTAAAGGAGATATACCTTTTTAATATATAAAAATATGAAAAAATATAAACTAGACAACGGATTACCTGCTTATACAGAAAATGAATGGATCGACTTTTATTTTACTTTATTGCAAAATTTATATATAGCGAATAAATTTGAAAAAAGAAGTATTGAAAGCTTAAAAGACGGAATAGAACTATCTAGAAAAATACAAAAAAAATTCAAAATACCTACTAAATTTATATAACATAAAAAAACAATGAAATTAATTAAAGGATCAGCAGCAGCTAAAAGCTTTATGAAAAAGTTAAGAGCTTCAAAAGGGAAACCAAAAAAGTTATCTGGAGCAAAACCAAAAACAAAATTAACCAATAATTATGTTAATATTTTAGGACAAAGAGTTAAAAAAGGCACTAAATTATATAACAAATTAACATCACAAAAAAAGCATTTTGATGATCTACAAAAACACGAAATAAACGGAGATACTCATACAGACACAAAAAGCCATAATTATAAAATAACTATTGGAAATTTAAAAACAGATACTTTAGAACAGATTAATGTTTTAAATAGAAAAATAGAAAATTGCGAAGCTTTTATAAATCATACTCAAAAAATGATCTTTGGTAAAGATGCAATTTTAAAAAATCCTGCAGATCGTAAAATAGGTAAAAAAAATATAGCTGGAAGCAGAAAATATATAAGTTTATATAAAAAACAAATCAGAGAACTAAAAAAACATATCTAGCACCATAAACCTTTATTCAATATGAAAAAAACAGCAAACGCAATTATAATTTTTTTAAGCTTCATTTTAATTTGTATCGGCTTTACAGCTATAGCTCAAATAGATAGCACAGGAGTACAAAATTTACTTTCTACAGGAGTAAATATAGCTACAGCTACAAATAACACTATCATAAAAGGACTGCCAAACGAGATAACAGGATCTTTGATTACTTTAGTAGCTGGTTTTATTATCAGGATCATAGAAAAAAGACATTTACGCAAAAAAGGTAAACTAACAAAATAATGGACTTACTAAATATATTACTATCAATTATCGGCTTTATTGGAGCTATATCTGTAGGACAACTAATCAGCATAGCTAAAAGTTTAAACCAGATCAAAACTAGTTTAGAAGTATTAACCACCAGACACGACTATTTGGAGAATAGAGTAAAAGACCTTGAAAACGATTATAACAATCAAAAATACACTCATAAGAACTAAAATTTACGATATTCAAAAAATCGTTAATTTAATAGAATTTATAAATAAATGTCTTTAGATCCAGAACTAAATAAAAAATTTGTTGCTGCTTTACAAAAGTATGGAATAGACAATAAAAATCTACAGGCAGCTATTATAGCTGTCATATATAAAGAAAGCAACTATAAACCCACCAGCGAAAATTTAAGCTATTCGGCTAAAAGGATCAGCGAAGTATGGAGAAAAATTCCTCCAGAAATAGCAGCTACTTTAGCTAAAAACCCCGAAAAATTAGGAAATTATGTTTACGGAAATAAGTACGGAAACGCAGCAAACGAGGGATACAAATATAGAGGGAGAGGACTTAACCAGATCACTTTTAAAGACAACTACAAATTTATAGGTAATCTTATTGGAAAGGATCTAGTAAGCAATCCAGATCTATTAAATCAATTCGATATAGCTGCAGAAGCTTCAGCAGCTTTTTTTAAGTATAATATAGATCAGGGACTAAAAAACAATAAATTTAAAAAGTTTAATGTAACTAGTATAGATCAAATTAAAGATACAACTACAGCTTTAAAAATAGCAATCCAAACAAACGCAGGTTTAAATACTAGTTTTGATAACAATATAGTACAGGAGGGATATAAAAAAGCTTTATCTGTTATAGAGGATATATACAAAAGTATAGGATCAGGAACTAAAAAAGCTATCTCTGGAGGACTTATTCTAGTTTTAGCTGCAGGAGCTTATTTCTATTTTAGGAATAAATAATTTTGGCACGATAGTAGTATTTAGAAAAAAAGAATATATTTGCACAGATCAGTAGAGGATCTCAACGCATAAAAAAATAGCTTTATTGAATTAAAGCACTTTTTTTGAAACGGACAAAGCTCTACTTTGCTTCGTTTCTTTTTTTTACTAACTATGGAAAAGATTAAAAAATTAGAAGAAATAATAAAAGATAGTATTTTTGTTGATAACGAAATACCACAGCCAACTGCATTGATAACAATACAGGAAAAAATTATTTTAAACGAAAATAGTTTTATCACTCTATCAGGACTACCTAAAAGCAGAAAAACAACCATACAGCAATTTATTATAGCTTCGTGTATAACAGGAAAAGCTTTTTATGGAATACAGGCAAATCTGAATCCAGATGATAAATTTATACTAATTGATACAGAGCAATCAAATTACGATTTTTACAGGCAAAACAAATTTTTAAAGAAGCTTATTAAGAGCAATAAAACCCCTGCAAACTTTTCAGCTTATCTTTTTAGGGAGTATGATCCAGACGTAACTTTACAAGCCATTTACCAGATCGTTGAAACCGAGAAACCCAGAATACTATTTATTGACAATTTAACAGAGCTTTGTAATGATCCTAACAACATACTAGAAGCAAAAAAAGTAATTCAGTTACTCAAAAAAATGTCAGCTAAATTTAATTTAGGAATCGTATGTTTATTACATTTAGGAAAATCTAATAACTTTACTTTAGGGAATTTAGGGAGCTATGCAGATAGAGCAGCTCAATCTGTTTTAAGAGTAACAATAGACAAAGAAACGGACACAACTACACTAGATTGTACTATGCTTAGATCAGATGCTCATTTTAACCCAATATCAATACAATTTAACAAAGAAACCTCTAGCTATATGGAAGTAGAAAAACCCCCCGAAAAAGAAGTAAAAAAATCTAAAAGCTTTACTATGGATCAGTTTAATGATCAGGAGCTAAAATCTAGAATAGATATACTTTTTGAGATGCAAAGTATTTATACATATGGAGCTTTAGTAGAAAACCTTAAAAAAGTATTCGGAGTAGGAGATACAAAGATAAAGCAGGTAGTAATACCATACATAACACATAAAAAGTTAATAAAAATCGAAAATAAAACCTATCTAAAAAACTAAAAAAAATGTACACAGAAAAAAACGAAAGAGCAGAAAATATAGCTAAAGATATTCAATCCCTAGCTTTAAAATTAGATCCCTCATTAAGTATTAATAATAGAGTAGCAATAGCTTCAGCTTCATATGTTATAGATATTTTACACGATCTGGAGGACAATGTACTTTCTTTATCTATTGATATGGAAAATGTAATAGTAGAACTACAAAAAATAGACAGACAAATTTATTTTAAAAACTAAAAAAATAGTGGTTTATTGCCTGTATGTATTTATGCGAAGAAGAAGTATGTCAGCATATACAGGGAGTATAAAATCAGCGACTTAATACGTTTTAATACTTTCCTATTAAAGAGATCACGACCACTTATTAAAAACTAAAAAAACTATGGAAAAAGAAGAAAATAAATACTCTGTTTTAGTAAATGGAGTATGCTATGTAAAAGAAATAACTAAATTACAGGTAATTGAATTTATACAAAGGTTTATAAAAAACAATGGAATAGCAGGAGATATAGTAAAAATTAAAATAATTTTAACAAGTAAATAGATATGGAAACAAACAACGACAAAGCAAACAAAAAAATTTTTGAAATTATACAGAAATTAGATGATAGTAATTTATGCGCTAATTGGGAATGCGAAAAAGAATTTATAAGATATATGATCCAGCAGCATATTAATAATTCATATATGATAGACGTACGATACTACAAAGAATACACAAATTTATATCACGAAATGTTAATAATTTTAAACGAACTTTAAGCTATGAAAAACACAAAAACAAATCAACGCAAATTAATGGAAAAGTATTTTAGTTACTTTGGCTGCAGCACAGATATGATAACTGCTATTGATAACGATACTACAATAATGTTTATTATTACCTGCAGTAACTTTACATTCGTTAATTTAATACCTAAATTTAAACCAGACGATATATCAATCTTTCATAACAACATAAGAATAAAATTTATAAAAACTATAGAAAATGGAAAATAAACTGCTTTTTAACGTAACAAACAAAATAACAAAAAGATCAGGAAGAATACTAGCAGCTTCAAAATATGAAGCTGTAGAAAGAGCCAGATCAGCAGACGCATATAAATTTACTTTTGAAAACTATAAAGTATCAAAATTTAAGGGATAATGAAGAAAGAAAGACCTAAGAAGAAATATACAGGGATCGCAAAGATAGGATACGACAAAGCCATAAAAAATAACATTTGTGTATCTTATCGTTTTAATGATATAGCTAATTTTTTACAATTTATGGAAAGGAAGCACAAACCTATCTGGATTAATATATACTATAAATCTGGAGAGCAAAAAGGAAAACTAGCATATACTTGGGGCAGGTTTAAAGGATTACAACAAGCTTACTAACAAATAAAAAAAGCTCTAGCAATTATGCTGGAGCTTTTTTTAACCTTAAAACTAAATTTTACTTTAGCACCTTACAGCACAAAGATACTAAAAAAACAATCCCACCAACAAACAACCAAAAAATTTTTTTAGCTCCTGCAGCAGATCCTCCTCCAGATCCAACCATAAAAACTATATATATTTTTGAATAAAGGTTTAAGATGCTAACTAGTTTAAACTAGTTTAATCGGTTTAAGTTTTAGAGGTTTAGTTTGGTTAGTTTAGTATATATACATATACTAAACTAAACCACTTAACATAAGCTCTATTTTGGAGCTAAATTTTTACTATCTTTGATCTAAATAAATACTAACTATGTTCACTCTCGACAACTTTGCTGCAATTTTTTGCGTAGATAAAAGGACTATTGAAAGAAAAATTAGAAAAATAGCTCCAATTTTAAAAAATTTCGATACAAAGAAAAAAAAGTACTATTATACAGAAAACGAAGCTAATTTTGTTATAAAAACAATAGGAATACCACCAGACACGAATTTTAACCGACAATTAGCCGACAGATACCCAAATCTGTTTAAATAGTGAAATAAATCTGTATTTTTGTTTTATGGACTTTTTAAAACCTAAATTTACTAAAGAAGTAATATCAGGCAGCCAGACAGCAGGAAATATAGCAGATCAATTAAAAAGAGCTATATATGAAAGCAAAGAAGCTGCAGGATCTATAGCTAAAAAATTTAAAGGATCTAACGATCAAATGTCCTGTTTTAATGTTTGGAACTATTGTCGTAACCATATCAACTACAGAAAAGAAACTGCAAACCTCCAGACAGCAAAAACACTACAAAGAATCTTACACGATAAGCAAGGCGACTGCAAACATTACACAACTTTTTGTTGTTCTGTTTTAAGAGCTTTAGGGATCAGGACACAAATGCGACTTATATCGCAAAATTTTTACGACAGCGATCCAAATCATATTTATTGTGTAGCTATAGTAAACGGAGAAGAAATAATAGTAGATCCCTGCATAAAAGTATTTAACAGCGAAGCAGCATATAAGTATAAATATAACCTAAATTTAAAAAAACAATGATCGCATATCTTAACGGACTTTCTGAAATAGGAAAACCTAAAAAAAGCAAAGCAGAAAAGAAAGCTACAAGAAAAGCCAAAACTGAAAAGCTAAAAACAAAAGTAAAAGAAGGAATTAAAAAAGGAGTAAAAGTAGTTGGAAAAGTAGGACTAGCTCCAGCTAGAGCTGGTTTTTTGTTAGCTGTAGATAAAAATGTATTAAAAGTAGCTAAACGACTTGCACAGGCATACGCAAAGCACCCAGAAGAAATTAAAAAATTTTGGACTAATTTTGGAGGAGATTTCGCTTCATTAAAAAAAGCTATTAATAAAGGAGCAAAAGCAAACATAAACGGAGTACACCCCTCTGAATTAGGAGTAGTAGCAGAAACAGCAATAGCTTCAGCAACGCCTATTATAATTGCGATAGTTAAACTTTTTAAAAGCTTAAAAACAGATCAAGCAGGTGACGATACAGAAGACAAAACAGGGATCAACGATCTAGGAACAGAACTACTAACAGGAGGAGAAGCTAAAGTAGTAACTAAAGATGCTGCAGGAAACGAGGAAACTATATCAGATCCTGCAGCTCCAGACGAAAAAGGAGGACTAATGTCTAACAAACCTTTGTTAATCGGAGGAGCTGTAGTTTTAGCTGCAGGAGCTTATTTTTTACTAAAGAAAAAAAAGTAACAATAAATAAATAAATTAATAAATAGAAAAAATGGCAAGACACAAAAGAAAAACTAAAAAACACCACACTAGACGTAGATCTGGTATGGGAGCTAAAAAATCTAGCATTGACTTTACAAACATTTTAGGAGTAGTAGCGGGAGCTGTTGCTGCAGGATATTTGAATAAATTAGTACCTGCAGATTCAAAAATTGATCCTAAAATTATTGCAGGAGGAAAAATTGCTCTAGGAGTAGCTTTACCTATGTTCGTAAAATCAGGATCTATGAAAAATGTTTTAGGAGGTGCTGGATCTGGTATGATCGCTGTAGGAGCTGTAGAATTATTAAAAGAAATGGATATGCTATCTGGAGCTGCTGAAGATGATGTACTAGAAATTTCCTTAAATGGAGATATGGACGTATTATCAGGCGACGATATGGCTGTTATTAATGCTTCAGTTTTGGCTGAAGATGATATGTCAGTAATTAACGGATACGACGAAGAAAGCGACGAATACTAAAAAATAATTTAGCAGCTTATACCTTTATTCAATAAATAAAACCATAATAATAATAATTAAAAAAACAAAAAAAAGATGGCAAAAAGAATTAATTTTAGCTTAATTAAAAGTAAGTACGACAAGATCGGAAAATCAAACGTACGTTTAACACAATCTAGTTTATTTATCACAAAGGATATTGATCCTACTAAATCAAACTATGATTTCGATGTTTTGGAAAACCAAACACAAACTTTACAACCAGATGAAATTCGTCTGAATATCAATGACGAATTTATCGTAACACATTTAGGTGTTTATTTGTATGGTACTTGGACAACAGGAGCAGAACCTAGATTACCTTTTTCTACAGGAAACCAACTATTGACTTATGCTCCTTTAGAGCTTGATTCTGCTAGTATTTCTGTAAAAAACTTGTATTCTGGTCAATTAAAAATTGCTGTAAACAATATCGTTTATCTAGAGAAATGGGATACAAGAAAACACGAATTAGTTACTCGTACTCAATTTGTTTCTGAAGTAAATTCTGTAAACGGAGTAGCTTCTGCTACTATGCCTTCAAACTCATTTGAAGATGATGCTATGATAGCTTTTGAGCCAATGCTAACTTTATCTGGAGCAAAGAAAAACGATATTTCTATCCGTTTACCTCAATCTATTGCACCTGCTGCAGTAACTTTTAAAGATCAACAAGGTAACTCTGTGACTTGCAATATCACTAAAATTGCTTTAAGAATGTACGGATTGAATGCTCAAAATGGAGCTAAATTCCAAAACTAATTAAATAGTAAAAATTAACCTTTGATAGTAAGGAGGACTAGTCCTCCTTACTTTCTTTTAAAAAAGATAAAATAATGAAAAGAGTAGTAAAACACGAACTAATCGAAATTATAGTACCTGCTGGATCTACAGCAACTAGATTTCAATTACCAGACGCACAAAACTTAAGAAACGTACAAACTTGGGGAGTACAATTCTATTACAATGCTATAGTACCTGCTTCTATTATATCAGGACTTCCAACAATCACAAAAGCAGACAGCTTAATATCCTTTTTAACTATGGAAAATTACGCTGGTAGACAATTCGATAAACAATCTCCAATAAACAAATACCAGACAATCGAAAACAATCTTTCAACGTCAGCTCTACAGGACTGCTCAATACAGGAAAAAGATTTTAAATCGTATGTAGGACAAAAAATTAACTTCCCAAAAAGCTACATTGATACAATAACACCTATTGCAGATCCTGTAAATAATAAAGTATTTTTAATATCTATCTATTATACAGATCGCAACGAAGATATGAGCCAAACTAGTTTTGAAAATAAACACTAAAATATACTAAATATGTTACCAACTATTCGCAAAGTTACCAGCATAACTAAACTTGAATTTACAGGTAATAGCCAAAGGATATTTTTTAACTTTTTCAAAGATCTAGACGAATTAAGAAATTGCAGGATCTGGGGAATACAAACCTATTATTCACAAACTTTCGAGAATCAATCTGTAGGAACATTAAAAAACGATCCAGA
>Ga0209596_1004377_pt1 | contig 10795 bp, 26 predicted proteins | sample M_130807_MF_Meta_FD_187314 | JGI IMG/M metagenome (GOLD analysis project Ga0209596, IMG submission 187314) | Freshwater microbial communities from Lake Montjoie, Canada to study carbon cycling - M_130807_MF_MetaG (SPAdes) (version 2) | ecosystem: Environmental > Aquatic > Freshwater > Lake...
GTTTGGATGTTTTGCCTATAGGGATCGCATATACCCCCCCCTATGGATAACTTTCTGCTTCAAGAAAAATCACCTCCATATCGACGCTGATAGCACCCGTTCCGCTTGAGACCTTAGCTAGTACGCCTATGTCTGTCAGCTCTGGCACTACCATAGGCATATCAAAAGTAATCTCAAAGTTTGAAACCATGCCAATGATTTCCTGTATCTTTACGATTGGCTTGTAAGGTCCTGCCGTCTGCAAGATTGCTTCGCGCTTCAGGATCAGCACATCCGTTGACTTGTTCGCTTGCACTTCAGGATTGATCTGGATGGACGTTATCAAGCCAACATGATTGCGCGGCACTGTGATTGATCCAATGCCTGTAGTGCCAGACGGAAAGCCGTTTAGTTGTATCTGCGCCCAATCCTCTGTCCCTGCCGCGTTCTCTATAGTGATATTGCCAACGTGTGATCCAGCCGTTGCCGTGCCGTATGTCCCGCTTTCATATACTTCCGCCAAGTAAAGCCGAATGAATGTCACAGTCGTTGCAGCTGATGCTGATGAACCATTGGTAACTATGATCGCGGTTATCTCATCCCCGCTTGCATTCAGCCCCCACAGCCTTACAGAACGCGCACCAGCGCCGCTAGCGGTGTCTCCTGCGTTACCACCAGCCTTGATGCGAAGTGCTGTTGCAGCGGCTGGCTGTGGCGTCCTGTAAAGGCCCGTATCAGATACAGGGCTGTATGTCGTTCCAATAGTCAGATGCCGACCGAACTGGTGATGCACATGGGCTTGGTTCATGTTGCCAATTGCAAGGTGATGCGACCAAGGCAAACTGTTCTTTTGGCGAATTTCCATTAGCGATTGCCCCTGTGTCGCGGGTCAATGGGCCAGCCATCATTCCCGATTGATAGATCAAAGCCATGATATTCTATTTGCTGGATGTCGCCCGAGTGGCATGACCAACAGACCGCTTGCAAATTGTTATAGTCGAAAAACAAATCCAAGTCACCCTTGTGCGCGACAATGTGGTGGACAATAGCGGATCTTGGGTCTGTCCTGCCACGCTTGAGCAAGACACCGCATTGCTTATGCTGGCATCTATAGCCATCCCTAAGTAGCACACGGCGGCGCAACTGTTGCCATTGCTTAGTCTGGTATAGCTTTCGATACTCAGTGGCTTCTGGTGTGCGCCACCTGTCTAGCACTTTGCTCAATCATTATCTCCATCACAATGCCAAGCGACACGATCATATCCAAGATGCTGACGCCTTCATCATGTATATCAGCAAAAAAAAGCAGGATGTCATTGGCAACCTCATGTGCCACTTCCTGATCTACCTTGCTCATATCCACTCTAATTTCTGGCATATTCAGGATTGTAGTCTATTTTGTTTAGCAATGGTATTAAGAATTGATAACCCAAACTCTGAAGTTGGATCGAACCACCACAATGGTCTTTGACTGTGGTCTTTGTTTTCAGGTTTGCGAATGATGCTATGCACACCAGTTGGTTCGTTTCGCACTCTCGCTATTGCCCCGATGCAAGCGTTCTTTGTCATTCCAACAATAGTAGCGGCTTTAGTGTGCGTCATGCTCATGTTCTCCACGAGGTGCAGCGCCATTAGGATTTGTTCGTCCTTGTAACGGTCTAGCGTTCTATACATTGAATTTCTCCTGCGATTGCCAGATACCCAGCGGCGTCCACATAGCTGTCAACGTGATCTGAGTTGCCTTTGATGCGAGCGATTTTAAACAGCACCATCATCATGGCAACATCAAGACCATTGAAAACGCACGTCTCGCGCCCATACATCCACCAAATCCAGAGGGATGCCACGTTTTCAAAGTTGTCTTCTGCATCCCCATGCGTCGCATCGCGGTCTTTGGTGATGTATTGGATTGCGGTCTGTAGGATTTCTTCGCGGTTCATTTGATGCTTTCCTTGTAGCGAATGGCTGCTGCCTTTATTCGCAAGATTGTTGCTGGGTTAGTAGAGTCAATTACCCGCTTGAAGTGCGATGAACTGAAGCCAAGCGCTCTTGCCGCTGCGGCCATTGTGGGGAAATGCACGCCCGCGATGGTGACAGGCCGTTTCTTTGTTGTGCCTAGTCCTACCATGTCCATGCGCCCACGAGCCAGTGCTGAATAGACCGCCTCTTCTGTCACATCCATTGCTGCCGCAGCTGCGCGGACTGTAGGAAACCTTTGGCCTCGAATTTCTACAATCATCAAGACAAATCCTTTGGGCGTGGCATAGGCCGTGGGCTGACGATCACTTGATCGGTGTATATGCATTTCATCATGGTGTATTCCATGCTATTGGCTTTTGCTAAAGCAATAGCTTCGTCCATTAGATCGCCGCACTCTAAATCAGGTGGCAGTTTGTATCAAGACTGCGATCCGTCGATCCATGTGATTAGTAGGATGGCAAGTAGTTTCATTCTGTTTTCTCCAGTTCAGCCAGCGTTGCGCGAGCGCGATTGCCAAAAGGGGCTTTATAGATGGTTGCATAGAACCGCAGCGTCTCCATAGTTTTGGCGAGTTTGGCTTCCGTCTGCTCGATATGATCAACTGCGCAGTCTGTTAGGTCAGTTTCTTCGGCAAGCAGCCGTTCAATCAGTTCACTCATTCTTTCCCACCCCGCAGCCGCTTGATCAGATCGTCACTCATTTCTTTTCTCCCACGGGTTATTCTTAGCCAGTTCTTCCAAGATTTTATCGGCTAGCAATATTGCGCTCTCGGCGACACCGTTAAAGTGTCCATCCGCACATATACCCGCAGCAATCGTCCCCGCCAGCCATAGGCGCTTCATCTCGCGGCTATTTTCTGCCAAAACTTCATCAGACCATAGCATTATTTACCCTCCAGTTCAGCCAGCACGGCATTAATCACATCCTGCACTTCAGTAATTGCAGACAAAGTCAGTGGGAAATCCTTCAGGTAGTCCTTTGCCGCAGCTTCGTTTAGCGCACGAACACCATGCTCATTGTCTCCCTGCACGGCGCTGAATATGATTGTTGTGATCTGCTCAAGGGCCTCCACCGCCTTGGCAAGTTTGTCCAACGCATCTGCGGCCTGCCCGCTGGTGGCAAGCAGTTGCAGGGTTAGCTCCTTGTGGCTCTCTTCCAACTGTTCGATGTGGTCGGCGGCGCAGTCGGTCAGGTCAGTCTCTTCGGCAAGCAGCCGTTCAACCAGTTCACTCATTTCGTTTCTCCCACAGTTCTTTAATTTTTGCTTTTAGTGCATTGCGTTGGTTCTCGCGCCAAGTTCCAACGAAATCCCGCCTTGCCTCAACTGTCCTCAATTCCATCGCGTATCGCGCAGCGCTGTCTAGCAGTTCCTCATTACATGCTACGTTGTAGGCTTCCTTGCTGTCTCTGCTTGGCAAGAAGACCTCGCCCATTCCCACTGGATCATCCACTTGCCACACCCTCACAGTTTGATTGGTTTGCGGGCAATGTAGGCAAACTTTCCACCACCTAGTCTGCGCTGGTAAAGAATGCATTTTCCTTCAATGTAAAGTTGCAGCGCATCAGCTTTATGCTTGCCAGAAGCGTATTCCCCAATGTGATATACCACCTCGTCACCATGTTGCATTGAATCAAATATGGTGTGCAAAACGCCACGCTGGTCTTTAACGATGTTGTATTCCATGCGCTCGCTCAAAATGGAATCTCATCATCTAGATCAGAACGGCTGTTAATCTGCGGTTCTTGTTCGTTGCGTTCCTTTGTGCCGCCCATGAACGTCAGGTCTTGCACCGAGAGTGTTAAGCGGCCCTTGCCTTCGTAAACATCCACGTTAGGGCGTCCAGACACCACCAGCTTTGTGCCTTTGACGATGTGGCTGCTTAGGCTGTCAGCCCGCTTGCCCCAGATGCTGCATTGCACCCAAGTGCTGTCGCGCTTGTTTCCGTTCTTATCCTTACCGTTGTCGACGGCGATGGAGAAACCCAGCACAGGGTCACCGCCCTGCGTGGTTCGCAGCTGGGCGTCCTTGCCTACGTTGCCAGCGATTGTCATGTTAATCATTTTAGTTCTCTCCTGTCATGGCGCTTTTCATATATCGCGCACCAGTGATAAAGGCGTCGATAGCCTCATAGGTTTGTCTAGCAGTTCCGCGTAAGGTTAGATCACGTTGCCCACCCTGCGACCCTACCATTTGGCACAGTCGAGAACCCTGTCCGTTGATGTCTAGAACGAATGTTCCTACATTAACTGTATGGCGCCCATCTTCCCCTTTTGGCCCATAGGGTTCTGGTTCATAACCAAACAAGTCATTCAGTGTTTCCACTTTGCTGTCGAGGTTCTTAATGGTAATGCGGTTTGTCATGTGTAGTTCTTCCTTTGTTGTTGTGCTGTTCTTGTGAGTTTACTCTACAACCAGAAAAAAATGCGTTACAGCGATTTTTTGCGTTTATCGCAACTATTTTCACTCCATGCGCTTCACTCCAAACCCAACATCCCGCATGATTTCCGCAGCGCGATCTGCCGTCAGGCGTTCACGCGGTTCTTCCTTATGCTCTATTCCACGCTGCTTCATTTCCAGCACCTTACAGGCCGATGCCACGCCATCCATCTCAATCCTACACCGAGCCACGATGTCGCCCTCTAGCGGGCGTTTTCGGCGGTCTGCGTTGGCATCAGACTTCCACCAGCGCACAGCCCTTTCGATAGCCCACTGTGGAAACTCACGCAGGGCGTTAAACCAATCTTCTGCTTCCATCTTACGAACAGCTTGTGGGATGTCTTTTTCGTAATATGGGCTCAGGAGTGCAGCCACCCTAGCGAGCATCCACACCCCATCCGCTGGAGTCATTAACGTCTGCTGGATCCGCTTCACTGTTTCTTTTTCTGGCAACGATGTCTGCTGCAGCTGAGGCAAACGCCGCAGCCATGCCAGACCTTTGTCCACCTTTTCCTCTGTCAGCGGTTCTATATTTCCGCGCATTGCCAAGCCATGTCCGCCAGGCGGCGTCCCAATCGCGGTATCGATTTTGCTTAGAGCGGTGGTAGTTTCCAAATCGGTCTGCTTCATCTTCGATCTCCTGTGCTGTGAAACCGCGATCTATCGCGTCTTGAACATTCTTGTCGCTTGGTATCCACCCCTCTGGCAGATCCATTTCAGGCTTGCGTTGCTTGGGTGCTTTTGGGCCCAATACTTCTTCTGGTTTAGTATCTGTGTTTACATCTGGTATAGGTTTGCCCTCAGTGGCAACTTCATTTGCCTTGTAGGGCAAATGGTCTTGTCCTGATGGGCAAAACCATTTTGTCCTATCGTATGCAGATTTATTGTATGACCCAGACAGGATCATGCCATCGGCCTCAAGGCGTTCTAGCGATGTCCTGATCTGCTTAGGAGTCATGTAGGGGAAAAGTTCAGACCACGCCCTGACACTGTTATATGTCCAGTTGTGATCATCGTGTTCATTGTGGCCGTTGGCTGCGTTCTTAGCGCACCACCACACTATATTTTGGTAAAGCACAGCGGCATGGATGCCCACCCTCTGCGCTATGTCTGGATCGAAGCTATGCATTTCGGCACTCCTTAATGTTGTGGAGACGCCAATCGCAGTGTAGAACCACGATCAGCGCATCTGGTTCATGCGCTTGCCGAGATCAGCGGACTTCTCACCCGCTGCGGCTTACTAGGGCTGGTCGAGCGTTCGAGCGCTCCCAGCCCATTTTTTTACACCCTATTCAAAAACGAATAAAGCGTTTTCACGTAACTCGAAGATTTAAGCCCATGGCGATGGCGACTGCATATCTGACCTCAAAGTCGCGAGTCCACATCCCCTTGGCATCCTCCAGCACCTCTATGTTATCCTCGACATAGGCAAAGTCCACTGTCAGTCTCATCTTGCGCCCTGTGCGTGTGTACATGGGTCTGTACTGACCGATCAGATCGATCTTGACCTGTCGACGTAGGTTGCTGATTTCCCCAGCCCGTTCCAGCAGCTGCAACTCCATGTAACGCTGCGCTTCCTTCTTGCTGTCGAAGGTGATCTCACCAACTTGTGTTTTCCTTGCGCCATACTTGTTCCGAGTCTTAGGGGCGAAACTAGGTTGTATTTTCATGCCATCCATCCGCTGAAACGACTTGCCTAGTGGCGAACTCCACCAGCTTGCGCGACAGCCTATCTGGCACAACAACGCCAGACAACCATCTTGATAGTTGGCTGTTCGTCACGCCAATATAGGCTGCGAACTCTTTTTTCTTCATGCCTTCAGCCTTGATGTGCTGGGCTAGTGCGATGCGTGATGATGTGTTTTCCATACGCTTATCATGCACATTCTTGCGCCACATGCAAATATGTGTTTACAACGACAAACAAGCGCGTTACAAGAAATTTGCAAGGACAGGAGAAAAAGTCATGCAAGCATACTACAAAGGGGAAGAAATCAAGGTTCGTTTTATCGCAGACAGTGTTCGCACAGACTTCGGTGTGCCGAACTCGCCTGTCTGGGAAGAAGTAGACATGAACACTGTCGAAGTTGCTGAACTGCACATCTTGGATATGCCGTTCAACGTCAAAGAACTGCCTAAAGCGTTGCAGGACGCCATCCTGTCTTTATGGAATGACGTGGAGTTTTACTAATGCGTGAGTGGATCGAAGATGCAGTTGGGGCTGTGATGCTTTTTGGGATTGGCTACGGCCTGTGGTTCTTGGCTTATGGGATGGGGTTTTGATATGACCGAACATAAAAACATCTACATGGCTTTGTGCGCCGCACAAGCTGGCATGGGCAGGGTTGTGAAAGGCGCAACCAACCCCGCGTTCAAATCGAAATACGCCGACCTTGGGGATGTGGTTTCTGTTGCTGTTCCTGCCTTGAACGAGCAAGGCATCGCAATGTTTCACTATATGCTGCGCGATGAACACGGCGCGGTGATGCGGACGACCTTGGTGCATGGCGCCAGCGGCACTGAGATTTCCTGCGATGTGCCACTGATCATCAACAAGAACGATATGCAGGGCATGAAGTCAGCCACGACCTATGCCAAGCGGATCGGCCTTGAGAGCCTCACAGGCATCGCGCCGGAAGACGATGATGGCAACGCAGCTGCGAAAGCCGCGCCCAAGGCCGAGGCGGTCCGCCTGATCGGCGCAGAACAGTTCCAAGAGATCAACGAACTGATCTTTGACACCGAAACAGACGAAGTAAAGTTCTGCACTTACTGGAAGGTGAAGACGCTCGAAGACCTGACCGAGAAGCAGGGCGTCGATGCAGTGGCAATGCTCAAGAAAAAAGCAGCACAACAGGGGATGGAAAATGGAACAGCGCAGTGAAGAATGGTTCGCAGCGCGGTTGGGATGTGTCACAGCATCCCGCACCGCCGATGTGATGGCGACCACCAAAACAGGTTACAGCGCTAGTCGGGCCAACTACATGGCCCAGCTTATTACCGAGAGGCTGACGCAGACGCCCACAGAGGGCTTTTCTAGCACCGCCATGCAGTGGGGAACGGATACAGAGCCACAGGCCCGCATGGCCTACGAGTTGATGACAGGCGAGGCTGTAGTAGAGACAGGTTTCATCCCGCACCCAACCATCGCTGGCTTCGGAGCATCACCTGACGGGCTGGTGGGATCGGATGGGCTGATCGAAATTAAATGCCCAAACTCTGCCACTCACATTGAGACGCTGCTGGCTGGCAAGGTGCCGTCAAAATACATGATCCAGATGCAGGTGCAAATGATGTGCTGCGGAAGGGAATGGTGCGATTTCGTCAGCTTTGATCCCCGTATGCCCGGAGATATGAATTTCTGGATGCAGCGGGTCCACGCAGATCACGCTATGCAGGAAGACATCAAGGCTGAGGTGATTAAGTTCCTTGGTGATCTGGAAATGAAACTTCAGCAACTGCGGGAGAAGTTTAATGTCTGATAGGAAGCTAATCATTGCCACCTATGACCGCCTCGAAGAAGAAGCGGGCGGCATATGGCACGCCTTGGCCTCGATGACGATGGACAAGGTGGCGAAGGAACTGGACATCCCGCGCGATGAGGTCTTCGCGGTGATGGTCAGCCACTGGACCAATCAGGGCGCGGGATGATGCCATACAAGATCCGCCTCACAGGCTCACTGCAACGCCTCTATGCCCACCAGCTTATAGACGCAGCGCCAGACTTCTCAACCGTGACAATCGCGGGCGGTGATCGGACTTTGGAGCAGAATGACAAGATGTGGGCCATGCTGACCGATGTGGCAATGGCCCGCCCAGAAGGCCGCAGATGGACACCTGAAACGTGGAAGTGCGCCTTTCTGCACTCTCTAGGCCATCAGGTAGCATTCGCGGAAGGCTTGGATGGATCAGGTCCATTCCCGCTTGGGTTTAGATCGTCAAAGCTAACCAAGCCGCAGATGTCTGATCTGATCGAAATGATTTACGAATATGGCGCACGGCATGGTGTCGTGTGGTCTGAAAAGGAGAGCAAATGAAACCAAGACTAAACGCCACGAGGTGGCAAGCGCTCAAAGATATTGAGAAATACGGGGAAGAAGTCTTCACATCAATTCACAGCAATGTTCATGGCGCAGCACTTTACAGCCTTGAACTAGTCGGATGGGCTGAACGTGTAGATCGCCCAGATGATGGCCCGTGGTTTACGATTCAAAGCGTTGGAAATCACTGGCAACTAACAGACCAAGGCAAAGCCGTTCTCAAAGCCCTCCCAACAACCAAACCAAGGAACTGACATGCAAGACATCAACCAAGAACTGCTTCAGCTTGTTGAACGTATTGAACACATAAATGCTACCATCGATGACTGTGTTGACGTTCGCAACCTGATCTATACTGAGGCAAAGTCATCTGGCTATGATGCAAAGGTGCTTCGCAAGGTCGTGGCTTTGAGGAAAAAACGCGCTGATGAAGTAGCAGAGGAAGAGGCCATTGAAACGATGTATCGCGCAGCGCTAGGGATGTAATCATGCACTGGATACTGAAGCCCTTTATGAAGTCCACTGCCTATGCTAAACTTTCTTCACTCTATGAAGAAAAAGACCGAATCGAAGTGGAAATAGGACTGGCTAAAAAGTCAAAAGCTAAAGTCACTCATCTTTATGACATGGCCCAGCAAAACAACATCCAATGCCTGAAATGGGAAAGATGGCTGACCTAACAGGACGCGGCCCACTAGGTCAAAAAAAATCTAAGGCCGAACGTGGCACAACTAAGGCGCGGGCGCATATTGCCCGCGTCAAACAACTTCCCTGCGTAATCTGCACAAAACACGGACCTAGCGATGCACATCATGTTATCTGCGGGCGCTATGGATCCGCTAAGACAAGCGACATGGATGTGATCCCGCTTTGTAAAGCGCACCATCAAGATGGCCCAGATGCGATTCACAATGGGAAAGCATCATGGATTGAAAAATACGGGGAAGATCACAAATATTTGCCATTGGTCGATCAGTGGCTTCGTGGTATGTAAATCAGATCATGCCCTGCGTGGGGTAGAGAAGGCAGGACACCACGGTCCATGCGCTCAGGGTGCAGAACACCCCCACAATCAACCTATCGCTGCTGTGTGCCTCATAACCTCGCCACGCTCACGATGCACAGTGATGCACTTCATTGTTGATCGGCCAGTATAGCCAAAGCCCGCCGCAGCTGCGTCCCGTGTTGTGATTGCTCGATGGCTTTCCCAGAACATCCCACCGATGTCTTTTGCGCTGTCTTGGTGTATATGCCCTGTATCTAGGTATCGCCAATATGTGCGGCCCCAGATCGGCGCGTGAACATCAGCCGCTTGCATCACAATGCGATCTGGCTTGGTCTTGTCGCCATGATGCGCGGTCAGCATATTGCGCCCAAACTCCCAGACCCACAATTTAGCTGGGTTAAAATGAACCGTCACGCGTTCGTCAGCTTCGTATTTGAACACTAAAGCAATCGCCAGCATCTGCGTAAAGTCTGGGTCATGGTTTCCAGCCAAGATCACAACGTCAATGTTTTTGTGCTTCGCCTTAGCCGCCTCGATCATGTTGACGTGCGCCCGAACCGCAGCTATCGCCGCCTGAGCAAATCGACCATCGACATCAAGGATGTGGCTTGATGCTGGCGTAATGTTCTTGCCATCATTCTGGTGCAACGTATCGCCTAGGTTCAAGATGATCGCCCGATCTGTGTACGGCGCCGCGCCGATCAGTGTGGCCGACGACTCGGCCAAGCGCTGTGCGGCGATTGCGATGTTATACTCCGCACCCGTCTCGTCAGCCCATGCTTTCATCCCAAAGTGAACGTCAGCGATGATGTAGCGCGGAAGTAGGTCGTGCGACACATTGTCAGGAACTAGCGCGGGCAAAGCCTCTGGCACAGACCCTAAGGCTTCTCGGAACAGATCCGCCCAAGGCGTTACTTCTTCTTGCGATACCTCAGACTTCCAAAAGACCGAATCCCATGAGCCTGTTTCTTTATTCTGGACGCGCCTCCAGCCATGCTTGCCTGTGTCAGCAGATAGGCCAGTGCTTTCCAGCGCGGCAATGATGCCTTCATCCGCGTTCAGCCAAGCCTCTGCCGCAGCGTATGATCTGCGGATTGTCTTGCGATCAACCTGCAATTCTTTGGCCGCAGCGGTTTTGCTGCCGAGCCGCTGCACAGCGTTGTAGATTTGCTGCTGACGAGGGGTCATTTCCTACACCCAGCGTCGATCTGTTGAATCAGAAGCGCACCCGTGACCAACGAACGCGGGCCACCATCCGCCGCCAGTGCCGCCGCATGGTTCGTCCTGCTTTGCATCGTGCCATCGCAGATTGCACTATCGTTCAGCGCGGCGGCGCAACCACTCAGCAGCAGC
>Ga0209596_1004378_pt1 | contig 10795 bp, 11 predicted proteins | sample M_130807_MF_Meta_FD_187314 | JGI IMG/M metagenome (GOLD analysis project Ga0209596, IMG submission 187314) | Freshwater microbial communities from Lake Montjoie, Canada to study carbon cycling - M_130807_MF_MetaG (SPAdes) (version 2) | ecosystem: Environmental > Aquatic > Freshwater > Lake...
GTAGCACCTGGGCGTAAGTAAGGTCGGCTCCCTTCGTCTGCTTAAACCCATCGACGTTGGCGCGGGCTCGGCGCAGGGCCTCACGGATATCCGGCTCGACGTGTTCGGGCTTCAGGCTGCTCCAGTCGAAAAGGAACTCGTCGGCAAGGAAGGGGTGCACGCTTACACCGTGCGGGAACGGGGCCCGATTTCAAGGCAACCCTACGCCCTCAGGCCGCGAAAAGCAGCGAGGGCTTGCGGGACGGCCTCGGCGGGCACACCTTGGGGCATGAGCAAGTTGGAGGCAGTGCCCGTCACCGGCATCGAGGTCATCCCCGTCAAGGGAGGCACCGCCGTGTTCCTCGTGACCGCCGCGAAGACCATGGTCATCCAGGTCGACCCCGCCGTCGGCGAGGCCCTCCAGGGCGCCTTGGACGGCCGCGTGCCGGACCGCCCGCAGTCCCATGATCTCATGCTCCATCTCCTGCTCGGACTGGACGCTGGCGTGGTCCACGTGGCTATCGTCGACGTCAAGGATGGCGTCTTCTTCGCCCGCATCCTGCTCGGTCAGGAAGGCCCCGTCGCGCGCAAGATCGCGGAAGTCGACGCGCGTCCCAGCGACGCCCTCGTGCTCGCCGTGAAGGCCAAGCGCCCGGTGTTCATCGCCAAGAACGTCCTCGACGTCTGCGACGACATGGCGGACATGCTCGCGCGCCTGCGCAAGCAGGCGTGAGCGGCCCCCTGCCAGTCCCCGCCGTTGCCGGCACGCGTCCTTCGGTGCTCGCGCCGATGCAGGACGTCACTACCACCGGCTTCATGCGCGTCATCGGACGTCGCGGTGCACCCGATTGGTTTGTGACCGAATATTTCCGCGTCCATGAGAGCTCGACGCCTGAGAAGCACATCGTCGACTCCGTCCTGAACCATGGCACCGGCCGGCCGGTCTTCGCGCAGCTCATCGGTGAAGACACCCCGCACATGCTACGCACCATCCGCGAGCTGGGAAAGCTACCCATCGCCGGCATCGACCTTAATATGGGCTGCCCTGCGCCCAAGGTGTACCGCAAGAACGTTGGCGGCGGCCTCCTGCGCGATCCCGCCAAGATTGACGAGCTCATCGGTGCGATGCGTCAGGAGATTCCCGGACTCTTCACCGTCAAGATGCGTATCGGCTTCGATGGACAGGAACGCTTCGACGAGATTCTCGCCATCGTCGCCAAGCATCAGGTCGACTTGCTCACCGTGCACGGACGCACCGTCAAAGGGCTCTATTGGTCAGAAGTCGATTACGTCGCCATCGCCAAGGCCGTGGCAGCCGTCCCCTGCCCCGTCATCGCCAACGGCGACGTCACCTCGGCCGCCAAGGCCCAGCGTCTCGCATCCGAGACCAAGGCCTACGGTATGATGATGGGCCGCCACGCCATCCGGAACCCGTGGATCTTCCGCCAGTGGCGTGAAGTTCAGCAGGGCCAAACGCCGTTCGTGCCCACGCTCACCGACGTGCGGACCTATATTCAGGAGCTCGCCGACGAATGCTGCGATGCGGCCAAGGCCACCGACAAGCAGGCTGGGCGCCTCAAGAAATTCCTCAACTTCGTCGGACTCGCCGTCGATACCGAAGGCAAGTTCCTGCACGACATGCGCCGGACCGACAACCTCCCGGACCTCCTCAAGTGCTGTGACGCGCACCTACTGGGAGCGCGCGCCGGCGAAGCCTATCCGGACGAGCCGCACCGCGGGCTCATCGCGAGACCCACGCGCGAGACGCAGCAGGGCTGCGCGCTCTGAGTTTAGCCCTCGCGCACACCGGCGCGAATTCGACGGTCACGGGCGAGCACAAAGAGCAGCGGACCACCAATCACGAGCAGCGACCAGAGTCCCAGGACTAGGGCCCAGAACGTGCCGAGTCCGCAGAAACAGGACTGCTTGCGGCGCAGCACGAAATACCAAGGCAAGCAGAGGGCCAGTCCCACCGCGGATCCCGCGATGTTCTTGCCGACGAAGCGCTCCACCGCATCGGCTTGGCCGCGGGAACGGTGCAGGAGGATTGGCGTCCAGATTAGCCACGACGCCACCCAGACCGCCAAGGCGCCCAGTACATAGGGCTCCGAATTAAAATCCTTCGGGTTGGCCTGCGCCGAAAGATAATAGAGGTCGACCGAAGCGAGCAGCGGGGTCGCAATGAATAGCCCCCCGAGAAAAGCGGCGGCGATGACGCGGGGTCCGAGCGGAGTCTTACCGCCCGTCGACGGAGCGATCGGTAGAGGCAGAAGCAACAAGCAGGACTGCAGAAGTGCGAAGGCCCAAAGCAGCAGGATCCAGAACCATTCCTTCCCGGAGGCTTCGAAGACACCGGCTCCAAGCAAATCTTTCAGGTTCAACGTACCCGAATCCCAACCCACCAAGGCCACGACCACCATCATCACGAAATTGAACGCGAAGGCCAGCAGTACGGACAGGGCTAGGATACGAACAAAGACGGATGACATAGGAGGGGTACCAGAACCCTATCACAGCGGCCGGATTAGCCAAGGAAAAGCCCCGGACGGCGACCGCCCCTTGACTCCCGCCGTTTGCCCCTAAACTTATGGGCATGATCAACCTCACCGAAGCCGCTGCCCAGCAGATCCAGGTGCTCCAGAAAGCCCAGGCCAATCCTGAGTCCATCCTCCGCGTCCTCGTGGAGACCGGCGGTTGCTCCGGCTTCGAATACGGCATGGCCTTCGACGTGCGCAAGGTCGACGACCTCGAGTTCGAAAGCCAAGGCATGAAGATCCTCATCGACCCGACCAGCCACGCCTACCTCGACGGTTCCACCGTGCATTTCGACGACGGCCTGCATGGCAAGGGCTTCGAAGTCCGTAACCCCAACGCCAGCAGCACCTGCGGTTGCGGCAAATCCTTCAGCTAAGACTATGAATACGAAAACCTGGTTCCTCGCCGCCGGCGTCGTCGTCCTCGCCGCCCTCACCTACACCCTCTCCGCCGCCGGTGACAAGAAGCCCGCGGCCACACCCTCTCCTGAAACCAAGCCCATGAAAGAATCCGCCAAAGCCAAAGTAGCCCAAGTGCTCGTCACGCTCGATGACGGTAAGGGCGGGATTGGTAAGCCCACGCTCGTGGACAAGGTCGTCAAGACCGACGCCGAATGGGCGGCGATGCTGACCCCCGACCAATATTTCGTCACGCGCGCCAAGGGCACCGAGCGGCCGTTCTGCGGCACCCTGCTCGACAATAAGAAGACCGGCACGTACCACTGCGTCTGCTGTGATCTCCCGCTCTTCTCGTCCAACGCCAAGTTCAACTCTGGCACCGGCTGGCCGAGTTTCTTCCAAGGCGTCTCCAAGGAGAATATCGCCACCATCACCGATTCAAGTCACGGCATGAGCCGCACCGAGATTCTTTGCGCGCGCTGCGATTGCCACCTCGGCCACGTGTTCGAAGACGGTCCGGCCCCGACCGGCCTGCGCTACTGCCTCAACTCCGAGTCCCTCAAGTTCAAGGAACTCAAGGGCGCATCGGAGAAGAAGTAACTTACTTCTTCTTCGCCTTCGACTTCGAGGCCGCCTTCTTCACTGGGGCGGCCTTCTTCTTGGCCACGACCTTGACCGGCTTCTTCTTCGCGACCGGCTTGGAGACTTTCTTAGCAAGAGGCTTCTTGGCGACGACCTTGGCCTTCTTCACGGCAGGCTTGGCCTTCGGAGCGGCCTTCACTGCGGCCTTCTTTCCCTTGGCGGGTTTGGCGGCGACAGGCTTGGCCTTCGCCTTCGGGGCGACTACCTTGGCGGTGTGGACCTTCGCCAGGCGCTTGGCCACGGCAGGTTCGACGTAAGGAGCAGGCGCCTTCGGGCGCTGATCGACCGGGCCTTTGACGGCGGCCCAGAGCTTATCGCGGAACTCCTGGATGCCTTCCTGGGAGTAACAAGAGATCGGGATGACCATGTCCTTCACGCGTTCCTGGAACTTCTTCAGCTTCGCAGCGGCGGCCGGAAGGTCCATCTTGTTGGCCACGATGATACGCGGCTTCGAGGCGAGGATCGGGGAGTAGAGGCGAAGTTCGCGTTCGAGGATGCGGTGATCATCCCACGGCTCGCGATTTTCGCTGCCAGCCATGTCGATGATGAAGACCAGGAGCGAGCAGCGCTCGACGTGACGAAGGAACTGGTGGCCGAGGCCGCGGTTCTCGTGCGCACCTTCGATGAGTCCCGGAATATCGGCCATCACGATGCGGTCGAAGCGGTCGGTGTAATCGATCACGCCCACGTTGACGTGAAGGGTCGTGAACGGATACGGTGCCATCTTCGGGCGGGCGGCCGTGAGGAGATTCGTGAGGGTCGACTTACCCGCGTTGGGGTAGCCCACGAGGCCGATGTCGGCGATCGTCTTGAGCACGATGCGGAAGCTACCTTCTTCGCCCGGGTAGCCAGGAGTCGTGCGGCGCGGGGCTTGGTTGACCGAGCTCTTGAAGTTCATGTTGCCCATACCGCCCTTGCCGCCGGCAAGGAGCACGACGCGTTCGCCGTGTTCGGTCAGCTCGGCCACGAGACGATTGGAGCCTTCCTCGAGGACCTGCGTACCCGGAGGCACCGGCAGGATCAGGTCGCCGCCATCGGGACCCGCGCACTGGCGGCCCTGGCCCGGAGCGCCATTGCGGGCGCGACGGTGCGGCTGCCAGCGGTAGGCCTGCAAATCGCCTTCGTTACGGTCGCAGACCAGCACGACGTCGCCGCCCTTGCCGCCGTTACCGCCGTCGGGTCCGCCCTTCGGGATGAATTTCTCACGACGGAAGCTGACGCAGCCGTGGCCGCCGTCACCGGACTTCAGTTCAACCTTGGCTTCGTCGATAAACATTTCTCCTACGCTAGGGCCTCCCCGGCCCCGAGGGCGAGGAGGAAAGGCGGCGGCTTAGCGCTCCAGCCCGCGGGAACGGCGCAACCAGCGCTCGATCGGTGAGAAGAAGATGAGGTCCGCCAGTAGGCCGACGCCCACTACCACGAGCATCACGCCCATGACTTGGTCCATTCGAAGCAAGTCACGTCCAGCGTTCAACAAGGCACCCAAGCCAAATCCATCGATAATCACCACGAAGATCTCGGCCGCCATGAGCGAACGCCAGGCGAAAGCCCAGCCCTGCTTGAGTCCACTAATGATGCCGGGTAAGGCAGCGGGGAAGATAACCTGAGTCCAGAGGTGCCATCCACGCGAACCCATCGTCTGGGCGGCACGGAGATAGAGGGGCTGGACGTTAAGCACAGATTCTTGCACCGCGATGACGACGGCCCAGACCGTGCCCATCACAACGACGAAGAGGACGGCCGCCTCGGTTTGGTCAAAGGCGATGATCGCCACCGGGACCCAGCACACCGACGGAAGCGTCTGCATCCCAAGCGAGAGGATGCCGATGGTGTCACGAGCGAGGCTGGAGCGGGCGCAGAGTGCTCCAATCGGGATGCCGATGGCGGCGCCGATGGCGAAACCTAGCATGAGACGACGCATCGTTACCCATGTCACGGAGACCAGAGACCCATCGCAAAGAGCCGACCAGAACCAAGCCCCGATCTGCGTCGGCGCGGGGACGAAGAGGTCGTCGACGCGACCGGAACGGACAAACCACTCCCAGCCGCCGAGGATCAGTAGGCCGATGACGACCGGGACAAGGGCGCGAGGGGTTTTCATACGAGACCCTCCTTAGGTTCGGCGAGGTGGGCGGAAAGAGCGGTGGTGATGTCGGCGGCCAAGGTGGCCAGGGCCGGATCGTTGATGCGGCGCGGACGCGGCAGGTCGATGTTGAAGACCTGACGGACGCGGCCCGGATTGGGCGAAAGGAGCACGACACGGTCGCCGAGGCAGACCGCTTCGCGGATGTTATGCGTCACGAGGACGATCGTCTTCTTGCGCTGCGTGAAGATCTTCTGGATGTCGCCGTAAAGCTGGTCTCGGGTCAGGGCGTCGAGGGCCGAGAAAGGCTCGTCCATCAGGAGCACGCGAGGATTAGGGGCGAGCGAACGGGCGAGCGCGACGCGCTGGCGCATGCCACCGGAAAGTTCGTGCGGGTGGGCCTTCTCCTTGTCGGCCAGGCCGACGAGGTCGAGGTAGTAGCGGGCGGCTTCGGTGCGCTCGGCATCGGTGAGCCCCGGCTTGAGGCGCAGGCCGAAGAGGACGTTCTCTAGGGCATCGAGCCACGGGAAGAGTGCGTCCTGCTGGAACATCACCAGGCGATCGCGGCCCGGCTCAACGACATCGGCACCATCGAGTTTGATCGAACCTTCGTCGACCTGTTCCAATCCGGCGAGCAGACTAAGTAGGGTAGATTTACCGCAACCCGACGGACCGACGAGCACGAGGAATTCGCCTTCCTTAACCTGTAGGTTGATGTCCTCCACGGCCGTGACGAGACCGGCGCGTCCATTGAAACGCTTGGTCACGTGGCTCAGCGTGAGCTGAGAATGGGATTCACTGGACGGGTTAGCCGGCATCGAGGCGAGGGATTAGCGTGAAGGGGTCAAAGAAAGCAAGGAGGGTTACTTGCGCGCGACGGGAAGGTCGGCGACGAGAGCCTGCAACAAAGGCGCCACCGGGGCTTCGCCGGCGAGGAGACCGCAGGCGCGCGATTCGGACTGGGCCTTGGCGAAAGAGTCTGTGAGGCGACGCAGCCGGAGGGCGGAATCTTCGGGCTGATCCCAGCGGATCCGGCGGAGCGCGGGGGCGATGAGTTCAGCTTTTGGCGCCGCGGAGCGCGATTCGGCGCCCAAGGCTTCACGTGAAAGACGCTCGAGCAAGACCGGGTCCGCGGCCAAGCGGTCGCGCAGCAGGTAGTGCGAACGCACAAAGGCCTGCACCGCTTCGCCCTTGGCATCGAGGGCCTTCTGCGAAGAAGCCAGCACGGTGATGATCGAATCACGGTTCTCGACGAGCACCTCGCCACCGAAGTCATCCACTAGGCGTGTCACCCAAGGCTCGACCGTCCAAGCCGCATCGACGACCCCACGCTTGAAAAGCAAAGTCAGCTCAGAGTTCTGTGCGGGAATCACCTGCGCGTCACCGCCGGCGATGGTGATATTGAGGCCGCCGGAACGCAGCCAAACGCGGGCATCGACGTCCTGCGTGTTGCCCAGCTGCGGCGTGGCGATACGATGACCGCGGAAATCAGCCGGTGACCGCAGAGGCGATCCCTTGTGGACGACCAAGGCGTTGCCGCCGGAAGCGACGGGAGCCAGGACGCGAATCGACCGGCCCTTGGTGCGCACGTGGGCATTGATCACCGGCGAGGCCCCGACGTAAGTTAGATCAATCGCTCCTGCTAACAGAGCCTCCATGGCGGAAGGTCCGGCATTAAAAGAACGCCACTCCAGCTTCACCCCGACCGGGAGGTTGGCTTGGTGAAAATCCTTCCCTTCTCTTTCCAGCTGGCGTGCCGCCAGAGCCGGGGCGTGCGTCAGGTTAGGGAAGAAGCCCACCCGCAAGACGACTGGCTGATCGGCCGCGACCAAGGAGGACACGGCGAGAAGAGCGAGGATAAGAGATCGCATGGCGGACATGATGGTCGGAGACGGACGGCACTGTTAATTTATGACTACATTAGTTAAGATAACATGATTAGAAGTCGAGCCTATTCATTTCTGCATATTAAAACACCTAAATACCTTATAATGAAGTATTTGTGTTATAAAGCCCCGACGACAAACCATAAACTTGCCCCGACCACCAGGGCGGTCGCGACCCAACCCAGCGTACTTACCCAGCGCGGCGCGACAAAAGCGCCCATGAACTCGGCGTCCCCGGTCATACGCACGAGCGGCCAGCAGGCGAAGCCGAGCTGCAGGCTGAGGATGACCTGGCTCCAGATGAGCAGTCTTCCCACCGTCTTAGCCTCCTTAGCCTCACCAACCAGCCCGATGACCAGCAAGGCGGGGACAAGCGCCGCTAGGCGGGTCGACAAACGGACGATCCAGCCAGCCTTCTTGATTTTCAGGAAGCCTTCCAGGACGATCTGACCGGCCATGGTGCCGGTGATGGTGGCGTTCTGACCCGAGGCCAGAAGTGCCACGGCGAAGAGCGTACTGGCGAATGTCACCCCAAGAACGCGGTCCAGTAACTCATGGGCTTTGACGATCTCCGTCACGGGTTCGGGCAGGCCGTGGAACGCCTTGGCACTGAGCACCAGCAGGCCGGCGTTGACGAAAAACGCCAAGCACAGCGCGAGCGTGGAATCCCAGGTCGCGAAGCGCATGGCCGCGCGGCGTTCGGCTTCCGTCTTCCCAAAATCACGCGAGCCGACGATCGACGAATGGAGATAGAGGTTATGCGGCATCACCGTGGCGCCGATGATACCCAGCGCGACGAAGATCATGCCGGGCTTCGTGAGCACGGCGGTGGTCGGCACGAAGCCTTTGACCAGTTCCGCGATCGCAGGCTTGGCGAGCAAGAGTTCAATGCCCACGCAGGCGGCCACGGTGAACACCAATACCGCGACGAGGGCTTCCAGCCAGCGATAGCCTAGGCGCGTCAGAGCGAGTAGCAGTAACACATCCAAGGCGGTGATGATCGCGCCGAAAAAGAGCGGGATGTGAAAGAGAATATGCAGGGCGATAGCCGAACCGAGCAACTCGGCGAGGTCGCAGGCCACGATGCCAATCTGCGCTGATACCCAAAGAAACTTCGAGACACCCGGAGAATAGCGCGACCGGCAGGCCTGAGCGAGATCGAGTCCAGTGGCCACGTTGAGCCGCACGCAGAGGTGCTGGAACAGGATGGCCATCAGGTTCGACAGCAGAATCACCCAAAGCAGCGCGTAGCCGAACCGCGAGCCACCCTCGAGGTCGGTCTGCCAATTCCCCGGATCCATATACCCGACCGAGACGAGGAAACCCGGCCCAACGAAGCCGAGGAATCGACGAAAAGCACCGAAGCGCGAGGCCGCGCGGGCTTGGGTCGGTTCATCTGTCCTCATCACCATTAAGCATCACTGGCGACCGCGCCCTGTCAACCCGCCGCCTGCGCGAAAGAAACTCCGGCCAAGACCGACCATACCACCGTCCGCCAGGCATGCGACCGAACCAGCTCGGCAAGAGCTCGCGACGAAGGCCCTTCCAGCTGGAGTCGCCGATGGCAAGGCACGGACCAGAAAGCGGTCAACGCCCAGCAGACGAGCACAAGAACGAGGCCAAAGCCACGTCCCGTACTGATGGTCAGCCAGAGATGCCCGCCCAGCTGGGCGAGCAGCAGAGGCCCGACAACCCAACCGACCCGGCGGGTGTAAGCCTCGTGCGCCTCCGCGAAGCCTTCGGCCCGCCAGCGGGCGAAGTCGGGATAGGTGCAGAGCAGAATCAGCCAGGAGACCGCGGCCATGGCGGAGTCGACGCACGCCACGCCGGATTGGATTAAATGAAGGTCCATGAAGGCACCGAAGTCAGTTTTGCCCTTTGCACAACCCGGCGAGACGTTAAACCCAAGTCATGCCCCGCCTCTTCCTCGGCCTGTTCCTCGGCGCCCTGCTCGCGTTCGTCCCTGCCGTAGCGCAGGAGACACCGCCCAACTTCGTCATCCTGTTCGCTGACGATCTGGGCATCAACGACCTCGGCTGCTTCGGTCGCAAGGACCAGAACACGCCCAACTTGGATAAGCTCGCCGCCGAAGGCGCGCGCTTCACGCAGGCCTACGCCGCGGCCTCGGTCTGCTCGCCCTCCCGCGCTGGTCTCCTGACCGGCCAGAGCCCGGCCCGCCTGAAGATCACGACCTTCCTCACCGGGCGCACGGACCGCGCCTCCCACCGTGTACTGGGTGCCTCCCTCAACTATAACCTTCCGGATGGCGTCCAGACGATCGCCCAGCTCCTCAAGCCCAAGGGCTACGCCTCCGCGGCCGTGGGCAAGTGGCACCTCGGCGGCAAAGGCCACCAGCCGACCGACCACGGCTTTGACGAGTACTTCGCCGGTAAAGCCAACGCTGGCGCCGAATCACCGCAGGGCGGCAAAGGCGAACTCGGCCAGGCCGACTACGCGGTGAAATTCATCCAGAAGAACAAGGCCAAGCCCTTTTTCCTCTATCTCGCTTTCGACAATCCGCACATCCCGCTCGCCGCGCCAGCCAAGGGTATCGAAGCCAACGCGAAGTCTTTCCATCCGACCTACGCCGCGCTCGTTGAATCGCTCGACGTCGCCTGCGGCCGCGTGCTGAAGGCCCTCGAAGACAACGGACTCTCGAAGAACACTTTCGTGGTCTTCGCTTCCGATAACGGCGGCGTGCACATCTCCGAGCTCAAGGAAAGTCCGCCCACGTACAACGCCCCCTCCCGTGCCGGCAAAGGCTTCGTCTATGAAGGTGGCATTCGGACGCCCCTGATCATCCGTTATCCTGGACGCCTCACGCCCAGCGTGATCAGCGAGCCGGTCGTGCTCGGCGATCTCTGCCCGACGATCTGCGCGTTGGCCAAGGTGCCCGCGCCGGCGACGCTGGATTTTCAGGATATCTCGCCAGTACTCTTCGACAGCAAGCCTCCGGCCGACGCCAAGCCGCGCGCGCTTTTTTGGCATCAGCCCCACTACATGAACCAAGGCGGCAAGCCCGCGGGCGTGGCCCGCGAAGGCGACTGGAAGCTCATCGAGCAATATGAAGACGGCAGCCTCGAACTTTACAACCTCGCCAAGGATCCGAGCGAGACCACCGACCTCGCGGCCGCCGAACCGACTCGCGTGGCGGCCCTGCGCGGCAAGCTCGAAGCGTGGCGCCGCAGCGTCGGTGCGGAGCCAATCAAGGCCAACGCAAACTTCGGACGCGCCCTCTGGGAAGACTGCTTCGTCAAGATGGACGTCACCCA
>Ga0209596_1004379_pt1 | contig 10793 bp, 3 predicted proteins | sample M_130807_MF_Meta_FD_187314 | JGI IMG/M metagenome (GOLD analysis project Ga0209596, IMG submission 187314) | Freshwater microbial communities from Lake Montjoie, Canada to study carbon cycling - M_130807_MF_MetaG (SPAdes) (version 2) | ecosystem: Environmental > Aquatic > Freshwater > Lake...
ATTGATTTGCATTTAATGTTGCTTTACCTGTACCACCAGAAGAAACAATTAAAATACCAGAATTAATATTAGATGCATTTAATGCACTTAAACCAGAACCAGAACCAATAAAATTAGTAGCACTTAAAGTATTTGACGTATTATCCCAAGATAAATTAGTTGATTGTGTTAATGTTCCAGTACCATTTCCAATTAATAATTGATTTGCATTTAATGATGTTTTGCCAGTACCGCCATAAATTACACTTACTACACCAGTACTTAAATTACTTGCGTTTATTGCTGATAAAGCAGTCCCAGAACCTGAAAAATTAGTTGCACTTAAAATATTATCTGTATTATTCCAAGTTAAATTATCTGATTGTATCATTGCTAATGTTCCATTCCCAATTAATAATCGTCCTATTGATAACGTTGATAATCCTGTACCACCTGCAACAACTGACAATGTACCAATTGTTATATTTTGAGCATTTATTGCACTTAATCCAGTTCCCGAACCTACAAAATTAGTTGCAGTTAAAATATTATTTGTATTATTCCAAATAAAATTAGCTGATTGTATTAATGTTCCTGTGTCATTTCCTACTAATATTTGTCCAGATGTTAATGTTGTTTTTCCTGTTCCTCCACGCGAAACAGTCAAAGTACCAGACAATGCATTTGAAACATTTAATGCAGTTAAACCAGCACCAGAACCAATAAAGTTAGTAGCGCTTAAAGTATTTGACGTATTATCCCAACTTAAATTAATGGATTGTAGCATTGGATTCGTTCCATTGCCAATTAATATTTGATTTGCATTTATTGTTCCTAATCCCGTACCACCGCGACTAACAGACACAATACCAGATAATAAATTTGTAGCATTTAATGTAGTTAAACCTGATCCATTACCAGTTATAGTACCAGATGCTGTTATAGAACCAGATACTGTTATAGAACCAGCCATTTGAACATTATTTAATGTGTCTATAATTACACCATAACTACCATTACCAGATTGTAATATTAGTCTATTAGTTGATTTTAATATAATATCTCCTACAATTGCAGAACTTGAAAAATTACCTATAGCTGACGCTCTACCTAATAATGAAGTAGTACCATTCCAATAAAAAGATGTAGGACTTGAAGTATTTAGAGAGCAGCTATTGGTAATACTAATATCTCCTGCTATTGAGACTTGCGTTACTCCCCAACCAGCATTTCTACCAATTGTAAAAGTATTATTTGCACCAGTATAATACATAAATGATGCTAAACGTGTACCACCATCATGTATCATGATTTCAGTATTATCTGCACATTCCATCATAAATCCTGCTGTATTACTAGTCCAATTATTTCCACCACCATAATTTTTACTAATTGAACCAATTATTAAAGATCCAGTACTCATACAATCAATTCTTCCACTATAAGTGTTAGCTTGAGTATCGCTAATATTTAAAATACCACCTAACCAACTAAATCCATCACCACGAATAGAAAATAAACAATTTTCAGAACTATTTTCAAATATAAATCCTTGTGTAGTAGAATTACCAACACGGAATCTTACAGCATGTTGTGTAAAGTTTAATCCTGAACATGCTGTTCCACCAGATAATGATCTAGAACCTCCAGATTGTCCCATATATATTCCCCAACTTGTGTCACTATCATTCCACATCATAATACCTCGTCCAGTTCCTCCATCTTGACCACTTTGAATTGTTAATTTACTACCTCCTGTCGCACGAAATGTACCATTTACATCTAATTTATATGAAGGGTCTGAGTTATTAATTCCAACATTACCTGATGGCATTAATAAAATATGATCATCAGGATCATTTTGTATCCCAATAATTAATCGTCCAGATTCACCACTAGCACCAACAGACGAAGAATCTTGATATTGAATATATGCATAATCTGAACCTCTATTCACAGTTGATCTAAATGTAATACTTGATGCACCTCCGCCGTTATCATGGTCTAAAATAATAGTACCTGTATTTGCTCCTGCTTGGGTTCCAGTTGTTTCTACAATATGTAATTTAGAAGATATAGAAGTAATACCAATACCTACATTACCATTGTTATCAATTCTTATTCTTTCAGCACTATTTGATATTAATGCTAATGAACCACTATTAACAAAACACATACCTGCATTATTTACAACACTAGTAAAATTAGTTAATGTACCATTTTGATTTGACATAATACCTCCACATTTTATATAATTTGAAGATCCATCAGTACTTAAAATTAAATTACCATTCATTTTTACATTATCTTGACCATTTATACCAGATATATCTAATTTATACAAAGGATTTGTTTTTCCAATACCAACATTACCACTTGGATCTACTCTTAATTTTTCAGACCCATTTGTTGTTATAGCAATATTATTAGTTGCAGGGTGATATATACCAGTATCTATATCTTCAGACCATGAATAAAATGGTTTAGTTTGTGTATCTGATTGAGATCCTAAAAGTTGCCCATTATCATATTCAATTAAAATAAAACCATCACCAGAATTATATCCACTTGTCATATAAGATGATGGTGGATATGAAGAACTAGCTAACCATAAAGTATATGGTAATGCGTTATTAGTAGCAGTATTAATATCATACGAACCACCACCACCTCCTCCTGTTTGTTCATTATAATTTGCACCTTGACCACCTGTATAACCACCACCACCTCCACCGCTATACCAACCAGCACCACCTCCGCCAAAACCAGCACCTGTACTATTTAAACCTGCCCATGTATTTTGTCCTGGTAATCCACCATTTAAAAATGATATTCCACCAGTACATGTAGAATCAACATCTCCACCAGTACCTGCAAAACCTCCACCACCACTACCACTACTCGTTTGAACAGCATCTATTCCATCTGGATTTTGTAAATTACCACCTGCTAAACCATTTCCACCACCAGCACCTCCAAATATTGCAACTGTTGAAGATGAATTTGCACTATTTTTAAAATTATATCTTGTTCCAGATGTTGTAAATGAAGCATTTTGACCAGGTAAATAATCTAATACATTGCTTACTCCAGGTACAATACCACTACCAGCACCACCTCCTCCTCCTGCTACTAATATAATATTATGTTGTGTTGATGTTGTAAATGCTCCTGTACCATTATATTTTGTTACAAAAGTTCCTCCGCCTCCACTTGATTGATTTTTTGGTTTTTGTCCGACAGCTAAAATTAGTTTATCCCCTGCTGTTAAATTATATGTTGTACTAATTACAGCTCCATAACCACCAGTATAAGATCCATATGATGCACCACTTGCGCCAGCTGCAATTATTGTATAAGTACCAGTTGCACCAACAGTCCATATTTGATAACCTTTAGGTATAATATAACTATTAATTGTTGTAGTACCTGTAGATATTATAACACTACCTAAAATATTGTTCATAGTCGTAGAATATGACTGCGTGCCATTTGGTGGTAAATCATATGCACCATTTAATTTATGAAAAATATAAGATATTTTAGTATTATAAGAATATAAACCATTTGATACATTATTATCAGGAAAAAACAAAACTTTTAATGTTTGAAAATTATTATTATCAATTTGTGTATTAGTATTAAAAGTAATCGTTGCATTATATGTACCTGAAATTAAACCAATATTATCTAAAATACTTGGTAATGAATAATTCTTTGTTGCTTGATCTGCTAATAAAGATGTAACTTTTGTATAAATGCTTACTGATGTTACAATATTTATAATATTTATTGTTGCATTAATTAATCCAATATTAACTGATTTCACATCACCAGAATAACTAACATGTAATATACCTGCTCTATATACACTAAATGAATTAGTTGAAGTAAATGTATAATTAGATGTTAATGACGACGGACCTGCTATTCTATCAAATAATGAAAAATAACTTGGTGTAACAAGAACACTATTAATATACGGCATACCATTAATACGAATATCACCACTAATATTAATATCACCTGTCATATCTAATTTATATTGTGGATCTGTAACTCCTAAACCAAGATTTCCATTACTTTTAATTCTCATACGTTCACTGTTTATGTTTGTGTTTGTTGTGTACCAAATATGAGAACCAGTATTTGTACTATAATATTGAACATTACCTTCATTTGCAACACGTCCATTACCGCTTATTATAATTTTACTATTTAAACTTGTATCTGTATCAATTGTACCTATTAATGTATAATCTGTATTATCATTTGATATTCTTAATCTTCCTGCATTGCCAATTTGTAAAATATTAAGTGGATTAGTATTACTTATTCCTATATTTCCTGATCTTAATATTGTCATTCGTGAATTAGTTATTGATGCATTATATGTAACACTATTATCTGATGTATCGTCAATACAAAAATGTAATTTAGATCGACTAGTAGACCCTATTCCTTCTGCAATGATAGCACATTTAAAAGCTGATGTTGTATCAAATGGTGTTCCTAAATATATAACTGCTTGACCTGTTTGATCTGTGCTACGAACTACCATAGAATTGTCATATATATCTAATTTTGCTCTTGGTACAACTGTATTTATTCCAACATTGCCATTTTGATCTATATACATTCTTATATTTTCTGCTGTTCTAACTGACGAAGCAGCAGGATAAGTATCAAATGCTATAGCAGCAGCTCTTAATCTAATTCTATCAGGTCCTGAAGTTCCTGATGTATCATTGCCTTTAAATAATAATAATTCTGTTGATTCAGAACCTGTATAATTTCTCGTTTCAATAACTGAATTACTATAATCTGCATCACCAGCTGCACCGCCTCCTAAAAATATTGTTGAACTGTCCGTTGCTGCACCTACATACATCACATTTTTTAATGTTGTATATCCTGAATTATTTATTACTAATGAATTTACTGGTGCTTGATAAGCTACTTTAAATGTTTCTATCCATGTTCCCGCTGCATTACCACCTCCATAATCGCCAATAACAAAATCAAAATTAGCATTTAGACCAAGTCTAAATTGTCTTGTTGAACCTACTGTTGTGCATTTCTCAAGTACTAAAAAACCATCATTATTTGCTAATGCACCATTTCCAATACATAAAGGACCAAATGGTGCTGTATTTCCTATACCTATATTACCACTATTACTAATAGTCATGCAACTTGTACTAGCATTATTTAATGAACTATTTAATATTTCAAATCCATATCCAGTTGCGCCACAATCCCAATAATTAGCATATGAAGAACTTGTTGGACATCTAAATCCAGCCCTAAAAGTTCTTCCAGAAGAAAAAGTATTATCAGTTCTATAAGAAAAATGAGGATTATCAATCATAATCATACTACCTGTTGAACCATCACTTCCTATTGTTGGATGTGATATACCGCTCCAATTTAAAGCGTTACCAAGTTTAATACTTCCCCAACTACCATGAACACCTGTACCACTCGCTATAACATAACCAGATGAAGTTATATTTCCAGTAGAACTAATAGTACTAGTCGTAGTTATAGTACCAGATGATTTTATATTACCTGATATATCAACATTAACAATTTTTGTATTTGTGCCTATACCCACATGCCCACCATCAAATATTTTAAAACATGTTGCGCTATCATCTTGAATTTCAAATATGGCTTGTGCGCCTATTTGATTAATAATCACAGCTGGACCAGTTCCATCATTTGTAATTATTAATTGCTCGGTTGATGATACATTTGTATTAATAATATTTGTTGTACCATTTACTGTCAAGTTTCCTTCTATCCTTGTATCACCTGTTACATGTAATTTTTTATTCGGTTGCGTTGTACCAATACCGATATTATTATTACTTGAATCTATAAATAATACACCTGCAAATATATTTCCACTTGTATCTATTTTAAATTTTGATACACTATTATCTTGTATATCTACTAAATTACCAGTACCAAATTGATTTACTTTTAAAGCAGTGTTAGTTGAATTATTAGAAATATCAATCATATTTGCATTTAAAATAGTTGTTACACTAACACTAGATGTATTTACATTTGTACTATTTATTGTTTGTGATACATTAAGATTTCCAGATATATCCGCTGTAACTATCTTTGTTGCTGTTCCTATACCAAGATTTCCACCATCAAATATTTTTAGACATGTTACATCATCATCTTTTATTTCTATTATTGCTTCATTTCCTTTTTGATTAATTGTTAATGCTGGGCCTGTGCCGTCATTAGTAATATTTAATTGTTCAGAGTTTGCAATATTTGTATTTATTATTCTTGTTGTTCCATTTACTACTAAATTACCTTCTATTCTAGTATCACCTAATACATGCAATTTATCAGTTGGTTCTGTTGTACCTATACCAACTCTATTAGTACTTGCATTTGTATATATTAAATTATTATACATATTAATATTTTTATTACCATCTATTTTTAATATTGAAGTATTAGCAACTTGCAAATCAACTAAATTACCTGTTCCTAATTGATTTACTTTTAATACTGTTTCTGTTGTGTTATGTGAAATATCTAATTTTGCTGTTGGTACAGTTATACCTATACCTAAACGATTATTTGGATTATCCCAAGTTAAATAACTAGTTTGTATTAAAGGATCTGTTCCATTTCCAATAAGAATTTGATTAGCACTTAATGTATTTTTTCCAGTTCCTCCCTGAGATACAGTTAAAGTTCCACTTCTAATATTTGTTGCATTTAATTGATTTAATCCTGAACCATCTCCAGTTATAATACCTGAAAAATTTATATTTCCATTTGCGTCTAATCTTAATCTTTCATTCCCATTTGTTGAAAATGCAATTGTATTTAATTGTGGGTGATACATACCTGTATTTTTATTATTTTCCCATGTAAATTTAGGATTTGTTGATGTATCATATATTGGTGTTAAATAATTATTTATTTGTGTTTGATTTAAACCTATATCTACAGAATCATCAATAATAAAATTTATAGGATCTGATATATTAATACTCATTTAATATTATTATATATATATTATGTATAAATTTTATAAAATTAAATAAAAACTAATATAAGATTAATTTATATTTGTAGAATTAAGAACAAATTAATAGTATAAAAAAATAAAATATATAAATTAAATAGTATAATATATTATATAATAATATTTAATGGCTTTATTATGTGTTCATGATATACCTGTGGGATATGATGATAATAATAATAATGGACAGCAATATCTAGGTGATACAAGATGGGGAAAAAATTGGTGTTTATTAATTAAACCAGATAATCTAGCTTTGACTAATTTATACGGAAATAATACTGATGAAGCAAACTGGTATAATGATAGTACTAGCGGAATAAGAGTTAGACCAGGATATAAACTTGAAGCATGGCGAGACCCAGGTGCAGCATCGGAAAAGCGCGAATGGGATGGTGGTGAAGGTGGAAACAATATTAAAATATCTGATTTTGAAGATACAATTTCTAGTGTTAGATTAAGTAAAGATTGTGGAAAAAATGTTTGGACATGGGATGATAGTTGTGCACCATATAATACTGCAAGAAGAGCAGCTATATGTGGTAGTAATTTAGGAGCTCATCCGCGTTGTAGAGAGTTTTGTAATAATAATTTAGGCAGTTGTTCTGCAGCTGTAAATAGTCACTGTACTGGTTTGGGTATTGATGCTTTGATGGGTGATGATATATGTAGAGATGTAAGAATTGGTATAAGAAATAATAAATGTTCAACTCAAAGTGGTCTATTTGCTACTGGTCCATGTCAAAATTATTGTACATCAAATCCTAATGAGTGTCTGGCTAGTATGGAAGCTTACTGTATTAATAATTTTGATCAATCATGTAAAACATTTTGCGAAAAAAATCCAAAAAAAAGCAAAACTGCTATAGAAAAATATTGTTTTGCAAATAATGGTGCTAATATAAAACCTGATAGCTGGTGTGCAAATATGTTAATACATTCAGAATTACAGGGTGAATATACTAATCAAATGAACACTTTTTGTAATGTTAATAAAAATATACCTGGATCTGGAGCTGGAATACAAAAAGATTTGTCAAATATGAAATTAAGTAGAACACCTGGAAAAACAGCAGAAGATCTTGATAAAACATTAGAAAATCCTATATGTGCTTGTTTTGACAAAGAATTAGTTAAAACAAAATATTTAAATGTTACAAATTCTGATACATATACAACATTTGTTTCATATCCAGAATGTTTTCTTTATGATTGTGTTAATGGTCCTAAAGCATATAAAAAAACTAAACCACCATGTGATATTACAATGTGTACTATTGATATTCAAAATCTTGGAATAACTAATTCAAAAGATATTAAAATTGAAAATAATTGTGGTAAAAAAGCTGATACTCCTGCTGCACCAGGAACACCTGGTACACCTGGTGCAGCGGGAGCAGCGGGATCATCTGGAGCATCTGGAGCAGCGGGTACAGCGGGTGCAGCGGGAGCAGCGGGTACAGCGGGAACAGCGGGTGCAGCTGGAACACCAGTAGTAGGAGCAACAATCGTAGAAAAATATAATAATTTTGATAATAATTATAAATTAGGATTAATTTGTTTATTAATTTTTATTTTTATAATTATTATATATATGTGGAGTAAAGAACCAGTTAATCCATATATGCAACCTATGCAACCTATGCCATATAATCCATATAATCCATATGGACGTTAAAAAAAAATATTTACATAAGATAAAAAAATTATTTATATATAAAATATATAGAAATAATTTTTAATTAATATAATATTGTATTAAATAATTTTTAATTAATATAATATTGTATTAAATAATTTTTAATTAATATAATATTGTATATTATATATTATAATGGGTAATAAACAATCATCAACTGCTGTAACTGATATTAAAACAGAACTTGTTACAAATATACAAAAAGAAATGAATTCAACTTTTAAAAATACATATGCTACAAAAACTTCAAATAAGTGCGAAAGTACAACTGCAGCAAATTTGAAAACAGGTGATATAAATTTAGATGGTGTTGATGGGTTTACATTACGTAATAAAGTAAATTCAACGGTAAAATGTTCATTAGAACAAGCATCAGCTGCTGATTTAAAAAAAGATATAGCTGCTTCGTTAAACTCTGCAATAGAAAAAAAACTAGATTCGGAATTGTACAATAAATTAAATCAAAATGCAACTTCACAACTTGGTGGTATAGGTAACGACCAAAGTAGTTCTCAAACAACTAAAAGTGATAGTAAGACAACTACAAATATTAAAGATATAATTAATACGACAATTGAAACTAATATTTCAAATGATACTATTATGGAAGCTAGAAATACAGTATTACTAGACATAAGTCTTGGAAACATAAATGCTAAAAATTCAAAAAATGTAACTATAGAAAATGTTGCAGAATCATTTTTAGAAAGTAAAGTTGTATCTAGTGTTGTTAATAAAGTTGTTGATTCAATCGTAAGTTCTGCAGTAGTAACAGAAGCTATTGCAGTAAAAACAAAAGCAGTTACTGAAACAACTCAGGCAGCTAAATCAGAAGGTGTTGGTGCTATATTTGAATCAATAGGTAAAATGGTTGGAAGTATTTTTGGAGGTATTTTTGGCATAGTGCCAATCATAATTTGCATTGGTCTTGCTATAGTTGCATATAAAATGTCAGCTGGAGGTGGTGGGATACCAGGATATCCACCTCCAGGTTATCCTGGTATCCCACCACCAGGTTATGGAGCACAACCACCAGGTTATGGAGCACAACCACCAGGTTATGGAGCACAACCACCAGGTTATGGAGCACAACCACCAGGTTATGGAATACCACCACTAGGTCATGGTGGTTTTGGAGATTTAGCAAATATGGCCCAGGCATTGTCACACAGACGACATTGAGGTTTTAAAAATATGACAATGTCAGGATTATCAAATAGATTTGGAAAATTATTTTTTTTCACATCCGCAATTTAAAGAATAATAACAATTATCATCAAAACAAAGTTTATTAATTAAATATTTATTATTTGTTATATAATTATTATTTTCATTTTCGCATAATTTTTTATTATTACATAATTCAGAAATATTTCCATTATTTATCAAATCACTAGATTTTAATTTTTGTTTTGCATATAATTCTTTATTAATACAATTATTTGCATTATAACATTGATCTATATTTTCAGATTTTGAATTATCTTTAATTATATTTGCAAAATTTAAATTATTAAATTCATAATTCAAAGGTAATATATCTTTTGTTTTTTGATATACTTCACCTTTTAAATAATCAACTCCATAATTAATTGTGTTATCTGTTCCAAAATATTGAGAACATGATAAAATACCAGTAAAATTAGTTGTATCTTTTTGCGAACATATTAGTTTATTAATATTGTCAACATTATGTATATTATAATAATTCATAGTTATATATATATATATATATTTTTTTTATTTTTATTTAAATATTGAATAAATAAAAATAAAAATTATTTTTTATCACATCCGCAATTTAAAGAATAATAACAATTATCATCAAAACAAAGTTTTTTAATTAAATATTTATTATTTGTTATATAATTTTTATTTTCGCATAATTTTTGATTATTACATAATTCAGAAAAATTTCCATTATTACTTGACAATTCACTTGATTTTAATTTTTGTTGTCCATATAATTCTTTATTAATACAATTATTTGCATTATAACATTGATCTATATTTTCAGATTTTAAATTATCTTGAATTATATTTGCAAAA